>Ga0068707_1001260_pt1 | contig 17499 bp, 6 predicted proteins | sample YNPNPMetaG_FD_66600 | JGI IMG/M metagenome (GOLD analysis project Ga0068707, IMG submission 66600) | Anoxygenic and chlorotrophic microbial mat microbial communities from Yellowstone National Park, USA - YNP NP MetaG | ecosystem: Environmental > Aquatic > Thermal springs > Hot (42-90C) >...
GCCGGGTTCGCGGCCGGCGGGGAAGAAATGATAGACCATGCAGGTCCGCGTGCGGCATTGCAGGGACCGCGTCTCGACCGAAACCTCGCCGTAGGCCCACTGACCTCCGGGTGGTTGGACCTCCGGCGTGCACGGGTCGCCCACGCCGGTCGGTTCGCAGGCGGCGAACCCGAGCAGGGCGGCGGTGAGCAGCACGGACAAGACTCGCGGACGGTTCATGCGGCGCTCCTTTCCCCTCACCGACCAGTCACTGGCAGGCCGGTAGTCTACGGGCGCGCCGCGCGCCAAGTCAAGCGCAAAGCCGAGCCGGGCGGTGGACGAGCCGGGCGGGTGGGAGAGCCGGGCGGCCGGGCGTTGCGCACCCGGAGACACTGCCGGGCCGGGAGGATCCGCGGCCCCATGTCGGTGGACCCGACAAGGCACGGCCCTGGGGCGCGATCCGGAATGCCCGAACCCCCGCAACTGCCCGACAGGTTTCGGGATGGATGGGCTTGACGGGCCGTCGCCGGTTCCCCTAGAGTGCGGGAGGTCCCGGTGTACCGGGACGAGGGAGTCGAGGATCGAGGACACAGGAACGGAGGGGGTTCCGCGGATCGGGGCCGGCATCGCCGCCTCGGGAAGGCGGGACAGGCTCCGTCGCCGCGGCGGTCGGGCCGGAAGAGGTGAAGCATGGCAAGCAAACGGAGGGTTGTGGGACTGGGCGTTTTCGCGACGGCGGCGCTGCTGCCGGCGCTCGCAGCGGCACAGGTGATGACGTTCGAGCCGGAGGACACCGGCGGGGCCGGGGAGACGATGACCTTCGGCGTCGGGCCGGAAACGAACGTCGAGCAGCCCCCGCCCCCGCCGCAGGGTCCGCCGAGCCAGATCCTGGCGCAGGCGTTGCGTCTGTACGAGCAGAACGACTTCACCGGCGCGGCGGTGCAGTTCCAGCACGTGATCGAGGGGATGGGGCACGACGAGCCGGCCAACGTGCAGAAGGCCGAGTTCTTCCTCGGCAAGTGCCTCTTCCGCCTCCGCTTCTTCCAGGCGGCGCTCGCGGTCTTCGAGGAGATCGTGAAGCGGGGCAACGGGCACATCTACTTCCGCCAGACGCTGCAGTGGCTGGCGCAGCTGTCGCGCGAGCTGCCCGAGCCGGCGGACATCGTGTCGCTCGTCGGCCGCTACGGCGACTCGCTCGACGCTCTCGCCGAGTTCGACAACGCGGAAACGCGCGGGCTGTACAACGAGCTGCTGTTCATGATGGGCCGCTACTGGTACCGGCAGATGGAGTACCAGAAGGCCCGGGTGTTCTTCGAACGGGTGAGTTCGGAGGACGAGCACTTCGTCGCGGCGCAGTTCTTCATCGGCATCACCTACGTCCGCGAGCGGACGGCGGCGACGGCGGTCGACTCCTTCCAGAAGATTGTCGACCGGTTCGAGGACGAGCTGTTCTTGTCCGACGAGGAGGAGCGGTACCTCAACTTGGCCTACCTGTCGCTGGCGCGCATCTACTACACCACCAAGCACTTCGCCTCGGCGATGGAGGCCTGGGACCACATCCCGATCAGCTCGGAATACTGGCTCGACTCCATTTTCGAGAAGGCCTGGGCCTACTACATGGTGGAGGATCTCCCGCGCGCGCTGGGCAACATCCACACCATCAACTCGCCCTATTTCCAGGAACAGTACTATCCCGAGTCGCTGGTTCTCAAGGCGGTGATCTACTTCACGCTCTGCCAGTACGACTACGCGCAGCAGACGGTGGAGGCGTTCCTCAACGAGTACCAGCCGATCTACGACTCGCTGCAGGGCTACCTGAACCAGTACCTCGACAACTACAGCTTCTATCAATTCCTGGTGCGGCTCAAGGAGGGGACGGCCGATGTCGACCCCAAGATCGCACGGATTCTGAACACGGCCCTGTCGGACCGCACGCTGCTCCGCAACCTGGAGTATGTCGAGACGCTGAAGGCGGAAGAGGCGCGGCTCCAAAGTATGCCGCAGGGGTTCAAGAGCTCGAGCGTCGGGGAGCGGATCGTGCAGGACATCGGGATCGCCAAGGGGATCGCGATCGAGAACGCGGGCGACCTGGCGCACCGGCGCTACGAGCGGTTCCTCACGGAGCTTCAAGAGCTGTTGAACCAGGCGACGCGCATCGAAATCGAAATCCTGAACGCGATTCGGGGCCAGCTCTCCGCGGAGCTGGCGGGCACGCAAGTGACGAACGTCCCCGGGCGCGAGATGGAGCGGATCCAGACCGACAGCGAGCACATGTTGTGGCCGTTCGAGGGCGAATTCTGGCGGGACGAGCTGGGTTTCTACCAGCAGCCCGTCGTTTCGAAGTGCGGGAGGTAGTGGGGCGATGAACCGGAAGACCGTGGAGATCCTTCGAACCCGGAGGCCGTGGGCGCCCTGGCCGGTCCTGCTGCTGGCAGTGTCGGCGCCGGCCGCGGCGCTGCCGCCGCGCGGCGAGCAGACCGCGGCGCCGAACCGCGGCGCGATCGAGTCCGAGGCGCCGTTGCCGGACTACTGCCTGCCTCCAAACACGGAGGCTCTGCTGGCGAAGTGCCCGGCGGGGGTCGATCCCTCGCAGTGGGCCGGCCTCAACGTGGGCGCCGCTCCCGAGGCCGCGGCCGCAGCCGTGCAACGGGAGGACCGCACGCCCGCGGCCGGAACCGCCTCGCGAACACACCAGCCGGGCATCGCACAGCGCCCGGACGACCCCCGCCGGGGCGTGCAGCGCCGCATCGAGGATCTGATCCGCCGGGAGATCGACCTCACCCAGCGCCTGCTCCGCACCACGCCGGACACCGATCCGACCAAGCCGGACATCTACTTCCGCATCGCCCAGCTCTACTACGAGATGCAGGACGCGCGGAACTTCGCCGCCGGCGAGCGCGACATGCAGGCGCTCGACGCCGAGTCCCAGGGTAACACCAATCGCGCCCAGGAGCTTTACCAGCAGCGCGACGCCCTGCGCCAAGAGGCCTTGCAGTGGAGCGACAAGGCGATCGAGGCCTACTACTCGATCGTCCAGAACTTTCCCGACTGGCCCCGCATCGATGAGGCGCTGTTCTACCTCGCCTTCGCCTTCGAGGAACGGGCGCGCGCCGCGGAGGACCCCGACCAGAAGGACGATTTCAACTTCAAGGCCCGCACGGTCTACAACGTGCTGATTCGCGACCACCAGGACTCCCCGTACGTCCCGAACGCGTACTTGTCCTTTGCCGAGTACTACTTCAACGAAGAGGGCAACATGGCCGAGGCGCTGCGCTACTACGAGAAGATCCTCGGCATCCGCGGCAACCGCGTCTACGGCTACGCGCTGTACAAGAAGGCCTGGTGCCTCTACAACCTGCAGGAATACACCAAGTGTCTGCAGGCCTTCGAGCAGGTCATCGACTACGCCCAGCAGAACCCCGAAAACCCCGATTCCGAGGAGCTCCTCCGCACGGCGCGCCTGGAAATGCCAACCGCCTACGCCCAGACCGGGCGCGCCGACCAGGCCTGGCGCTATTTCCAGCGCTGGGGCGGAGACCTCACGGCCCGGATGATGGAGTCGCTCGCCGAGTACTACTACACCCAGGGCGAGCACGACAACGCGATCATCGCCTACCACGAGCTGATGGACAAGAACCGGGATTCGGACAAGTTCTGCGACTACCAGTACTGGATCACCCAGAGCCGCATGGCCCAGGCCACGACCGCCGGTGGCGTCGCCAGCCAGGACGCCAAGCAGTTGATCGTCGATGAGATCAAGAACATGGTCGAGGTCTGGAAGTATTTCGTGGTCCAGAACGGTTCCCGCCACGCCGCGGACGCCGTCCGAACCTGCACCTGGTGGGCCGCGGACTTCATGATCGACACGGCGGTACGGTGGCACCGCGAGGCGGCCGGCACGGACCAGATGCCCGGAACCAACGACCGCAACACGATGGCCAAGGCGGCCGAGCTGTACCAGCTGTTCCTCGAAAATTTCGGCGACCCCTCCTCTCCGTACTACTACGACCGTCTCGAGCCGCCGCCCGAGTGGGAGTACCAGAACCCGTACACGGTGTACAAGGCGAAGTACTTCGCCGCAGAGCTCTTGTGGAAGTCGGAGCAGTTCGACAAGTGCGGCGAGGCGTTCGACGCGGTCGTGCGCGCCGACCCGAATGGCGAGTACGCGCGCGAGGCCGCCTATGCCTCGGTGCTGTGCTACAAGAAGCTCTACGACCAGCAGTACCAGGACGTCCAGCGCGTTCTGGCGCGGGACACGGGCGAGCGGGCCCGGCAGGCACGCGAGCGCCAGCGGGACCGGCAGTCCGGCGGCGGCACCACCTGGGAGAACCGGATCCCGGCCGCCCGCGAGTTCACCCCCGCCGAGACCTCGATGGAGGAGGCCTTCCACCGGTACATCTGCTACATCGACCAGCACGAAGACCTGGCGAACGTCAAGTTCAACCGCGCCTTCCTCTTCCTCGACGCCAACCGGTGGCAGGAGGCGGCGGTCCTGTTCAAGCAGATCGCCGAGGACTACAAGACGACCCAGGATTCCGACGACCGCCGGATCGCGGTCCTCTCCGCGATGAACTACTTCGAGATCATCGTCCGCCTCAACCGCGCCGGCGTCGACGAGTGCGTGCCGGAAATCCTCAGCGCCGCCAACGCCACCCTCGAGGGCCATTTCCCCGCGGCCGAGGATGCCGCGGTGCTCGAGAACAATGACGAGCGCAGCTCCCTGAACCTGTTCCTCGAGGCGGTCCCGGTGCTGCACTGCCAGCAGATGTTGTTCAAGGTCAAGGAGTTCACCGAGGCCCACAAGTGGGAGGAGGCGGCCGAGCTGGCGCTCAAGGTCCACGACGAGTTCCCGCAGAGCTACCCGGGCTACCGCTGCTTGGACGCCGCCAACCAGGACATGATGGACGACATCCTCAACGAGGCGGCCAACTACTACGAGAACGCCAACAAGATCATGAAGGCGATCCAGATCCGGTTGCGCCTGGCCCAGGAGCATCCGAACTCCGATCACGTCACCAACGCGCAGTACATGGTCGCCACCGCCTGGGCGCGACTCGCCTTCTTCGAGAAGGCCGCCGAGGCGTACGAGAACTTCGCCCGCACGTACGTCTCCGACGAGCGCGCCCCCGAGGCGATGCTCAACGCCGTCCAGATCCGCATCGGCCTCGGTCACGACGACCTCGCCAAGACCGACGCCGACTTCCTCGACGCGAAGTTCGGCGGCAACCGCAAGTACCAGAAGAAGGCCGCCGAGGCGTACTTCTCGGTCGGCGAGCTGTACACCAGCTCGCGCAACTGGCCGGAGGTGGCGCGGCACTACGACGAGTACCTCCGCAAGTACGGCCGCAAGGGCGGCAAGGAGTTCGAGATCCGCGCCACGATGCTCGTCGCCGAGTCCTACTGGGAGCGCGCCGCGTGTCCCGAGAACCTCGAGGAAGCCGACGCCGCGGTCGTGCGCCGCTGCCGGGAGAACCGGGCAAAGGCCTACGAGTACGCGACGAAGGCCAACGGGCTGGTGGACCTGCCGGAGTTCTCGGAGGAGGCGGCCGAGGGCGAGAGCGCTGCGGCCGACCCCGCCGCGGTCCTTGCCGGTCGCCGCGAGGCCACCTGGAACAAGTTGCTCGAGGAGCTGGCGATCGAGGTCGAGGCCGAGGACGAGGCGGCCAAGCAAGCGCAGATCTTCGTCCGCGCCGACAAGGTGGCAAACGCCCTCGGACAGGCCCGCTTCTACATCGGCGAAAAGATCTACGATCAATTCAAGGCGATCCGGTGGCCCGAGTTCGATCCCGACGACTGGAATCCTTCCGCAAGCGCCTGCGCGCAGTTCCGCGGCAGCCGCGAGTACATGAACATCTGCATGTCGATGGAGAAGTACAAGATGTGGACCGAGAAGGCCTTCGTCCCCTTCGCGCGCGACCGCGACGCGAAGATCAGCGAAGCCCGCCGGTACTACGATTCGATCGCCTACCTGCAGGTTCCGGCCTGGGAGATCGCGGCCGCCTCCCGCGTCGGCGACATGTACCTCCAGTTCTGGAAGGACATGTACAATGCCCCCACGCCGCCCGCCTTCCGGCGGGAGGAGTTCGTCGAGGTCGAGCAGGCCTACCGCGAGCAGCTCGACAACCAGGCCGAGCCGATCAAGCAGCATGCGATCGAGGCGTTCGGCTACTGCCTGGCGACGGCGACCCGCGAACAGTGGTTCAACGAGTACTCGGCGCGCTGCGAGGCCGCCCTGTACGAGATCGATCCGTCCCGCTACCGCGTGTCCAACGAGGTCTACAGCCGGCCGAATCTGAACCGGGTGCACTATGCCGCTCCCGACCTTGACCTGGGGATCATCACCACCACCTCCGAGTTCGGCGAGCGCCAGCTGCCGGTGACGGTCGTCCCGGGCGCGGCCTGCATCGATGACCGCGGGCGCTACCAGTTCTATGCCGCGCCGGCCGCTGGTGCGGCGTCGTCGTCCGCACCGGCGGCGGACAGGGTACGGTAGGAGGAGGGCCGCCATGCGCGTCTCTCGTTTCGTCCCGTTCGTCGCTCTGTTCGTCGGATTCGGGCTCGCCGGCTGCCCCTCGGAGCCCGTCGAACCCAGAGGAGGAGGACCGGCTGCGGGCGCAACCGGTCCGACCCCGGTCTCTGAGGAGACGCGGGAAGGGTTCGCCGACGCCGTCCGTCGGTTCCTGGAGATTCGCCGGGGCGGCCGGTGGACGCCCGAGCAATGCAACGAGGTCGCCGATGCGTTCCTGGAAATGTCGGAGGACACGTCGGCCGGCATCGCCGAGGCGCTCTACGCTCGCGGCGTGACGTACCAGCAGTGCAACCTGCACGACCAGGCCCGCCAGGCCTTCCAGGCGGCGCTCGAGGTCCGCGCCGACTACCCCCCCGCGCTGATTCAGCTCGGCATCTACGCGCTCGTCGACGGCGACGACGCGAAAGCCCAGCAGCTCTTCGAGAAGGCCTACAAGGCCGACATCACCGCGTACGAGGCGTACATCAACCTGGCGATCCTGGCCTTCAAGCGGGGCAACTTCCGGCCCGGCCAGCAGGCGGCGGAGGGCGCGGCCGACGTGCTGATCGGGTCGGCGCTCGCCGTGCAGTCCGACGCGGTCGTGGCCCTGGAGAACCTGGCCCGCTTCTTCTTCGACTACTCGCAGCTCTCCGAGGCGAACCGGCGGTTCCGCCGTTTCGCCCTGCTCGTCTGCCAGTACGCCATCACGAAGAACCCGAACTACGCGCCGATCTACAACCTCCGCGGCCTGATCTTCCTGGCCGAGGAGAACATCCGCGCGGCGATCGGCGACTTCCGCAAGGTGATCGAGCGCGACCCGGACAACTACGAGGCGCACATGAACTACGCCTCGCTCAACCTCGGCTTCCGCGGCTACGCCGAAGCCTACCGGTCGTACTCCGAGGCTCTGCGCATCCGTCCCGACAGCTACGACGCCCTGATCGGGCTCGGAGTCGCGATCCGCGGCTTGGCTTCCGAGCAGGAATCGATGGAGGGGGAGGGCGAGTACATCGAGGGGACGCGCTACACCTACGCGATGGCCCTGGAGAAGTACGAGGCGGCCAAGCGAATCGATCCGGCCCGTCCCGAGGCGTACTTCAACATCGCGTTGGTGCAGCATCGGTTCACGAACATCACGACGCCGGAGGGCTACGACCCGGCGATCGCGACCTACCGGGAGGCGCTGTCGCACTGTTCCGGGCGTCCGCCGGAAGGCTCGGGAATCGACTACGACGAGCTGCGGGCCGAGATCCAGGAGAACCTGGACCGCGCGCTCAAGGACCAGGAAACCCTGAGGCAGATGCAGGAGATGGACCGGCAGGCCCGCGAGGCGGAGGCGGCGATGGCGGCGGCCGAGGCGGCGGCGGCGCAGGCCGGCCAACAAGGCGGTGCGCAAACGCCGGCGGCGCAGGCCGGCCAACAAGGCGGTGCGCAAACGCCGGCCCCGGAGGGGGGCGGAGGGGCACCATAGGGAGGCGGGGAAGGACCAAGACTCGGCCGATTGCCTTGGTCTGGAGTTTTGTGGGAACATCGGGCGTGGGTGGGTGTCCGAAGGACGCCGCCCGGAGGAGGTCCGAGATGCGGATGGTGATGATGGCAACGGTGGTGGCCATCGGGTTCCTGGGGTGGACGGAGCGTCGGGCCGTCGCCCAGGACGTGCCGTCTACGGAGTACACCTTTACCGACGACCTGGTCGAGGGCGACCTGATGCGTCCGGATGGGGACATGATGCTGGTGCGCGGTGCCCGGCAGACGATCTCCCTCATCCGGATTCGGGAAACCTTCGTGCCGGAGATGTTGAAGTCGGTGGAGAACCTGTAGGACGGCGCACCGCCGGCGGACCGGCGGACCCCGGCGGCGAGGAGGAGACCCATGAGTATGGAGGGGCAGGTGCGCGTCCCGGTAACGTTCCAGGTGCGGAAGGGGAATGAGGTTCTCAAGACCGAGACGCTGGTGCAACGGGTGATCAAGATCGGTCGTTCTCCATCTTGTAACCTGCAGATCGAGGACGACAGCGTCGCGCGGACGCACGCGGTCGTGGAGGTCTCGGGGCCGGAGGACGTGGTGTTGATCGCGACCGACGAGAACACGTTCATCAACGGGAGGCAGGTGAACAAGGGGCGGCTCAGCACGGGGGACACGATCCGGATCGGCAACATCGACCTGTCGGTGGAGATCGGTCGGGTCGCGGCGGTGGAGCCGGTGCCCGCGCCGGTTGTGGAGGCGGCGCCTCCGCCGGCGCCGCAGCCGGCCGTGCGGCCGTCGGTGCGGCCCGCCCCGGCGCCCGTGATGGTGGCCGGGGTGCCGATCGTGGCGGCGCCCGCGGCGCCCGTGGTCCCCGGGATGGGCCTCGTACCCGGCCTGGAGGTCGAGCCGCAGCAACCCGCGGCGCCGCAGCTCTACGTCGACCTGACCAAGTACGAGGACGCCCGTTTCCAGATCGGCGAGATGATCTCGATCTGGAACGGCGCCGTCTTCAACGCCAAGCACTTCCATCTCTCGCGGGACCAGAGTGCCCAGACCTTCCATCTCGGCGAGAACCCGGCCTGCGACCTCTGGATCCCGCTCGAACAGCTCGACGGCAAGGACCGCGTCAAGATCGCGCAGGCGGTGGGCGACAAGCTGGTGGTGACCGTCCTGCCGGGGGCGACCAGCACCGTGACGACCCAGAGCGGCCAGACCCTCGACCTTCCGGCACTCCAGCAGGCGGGGCGCGCCCAGCCAAGCCCCAACATCAACGGCGGCATCGATGTCACGCTCGAGGCCGGCGACCGGATGAAACAGGACTGGGGCGAGTTCACGTTCCTGGCCAACATGGTGGCCAAGCCCAAGCTGGTCCTGCCGATGAAGTTCGAATGGACGACGCCGCTGTTCGTGGCGGCGAGCTTCCTGCTGCACGTCACCTTCATGGCGATCGCCTGGCAGTACCAGGCCTCGCAGAGCGGTCTGGCGGTCGATATCCTCTCGTCCGACAACCCCTATCTCCAGATGATGGTCATCGCCCCGCCGGAGATGCGCGAGGACGAGGAGATCGCGATCGAGGAGAAGGAGGAGGAAAAGGAGGAGAAGGACAAGGAGGAGGAGGACCTCGAGTCCGAGATGGAGGACGACGAGGAGGGCGGTACGGGGGCGCGCGCGGCCGGTGACGAGGGCAAGATGGGTCGGCGCGACGCGGAGGACGTGGATCGCATGGCCGGCGTGCAGGGGCCGAAGGACAATCCGAACCCCCACATGGCCAAGACCGCAATGCTCGAGCAGGTGGCTCAGTTCGGCGCCGTCTCGGCCCTTCAGGCCCTCCAGAGCAACGCGCCGACCTCCCCGTTCTCCCCCTATTCCACCGCGCTCGGCAACGACCCGGTCAACGCCCGCGGTCACCTGATGGGTTCCGAGTACGGCGATGCCTACGGCGTCGGCGGTCTCGGCATGTTCGGCACCGGCGCCGGCGGCGGCGGCTCCAACATCTACGGCTTCGGCCTCGGCGACGTCGGACAGATGGGTCACGGCTACGGCACCGGCGACGGGGTCGGCTTCGGCCGCGGCGGCGGGCGCATGGGGCGGGGGCGGGACGGCAGCCGCTTCGGCCCCGACCTCGCCGGTCGTACCGGGCGCGCCCCGGACCTGCGCCTCGGCGACGCCACCACCTTCGGCGGTCTCTCCAAGGAGGTCATTCGCCGTATCGTCCAGCAGCACCGCGGCCGCATCCGCCACTGCTACGAGGCGGCGTTGCGGGCGGCGCCAGAGCTGCAGGGCCGTGTCACGGTCAAGTTCGTCATCGCCCCCCAGGGCAACGTCCAGAGCGCCGAGGCGGTCGGCAACACGACGGGGGACGACACGCTGGCCCAGTGCATCACGGCGGTGGTGAAGCGCATGAGCTTCCCCCAGGCCGACGGCGTCACCGCCTGCACCTATCCGTTCATGCTTCAGATGGTCGGCGACGAAGGCGGCGGCGAGGGCGGCTAGGACGGTCGCCCCGTCGCACGTCGCCTCCGCCTCCCGTTCCCCCGCCTCCCCCCGTTCTCGGTCTCGGTTCGTCCCTCTCCTTCCGGTGCCGGACCTGCCGTCCAGGCCGGGGGGTTTCCCGGGCGGGTGGATGGTTCCCTCTCCCCTTCGGTGCGGCCGATCGGGTGAGGAGGCCGGGGGAAAAGGCCTCCCACGATGGGCGCTCGTCCGCGACGAGTCCCCTGGCCGCCGGCCGGGCGCACCTGCGACGGCACCGCGAGCCATCCGCGGTCGCGCGCGCGGGTCCGACCGCACGGATGGCTCCGGGATGGAATTCGTTTCCCCTTGGCTCGATTGTTCGGTATCATCGGCCGCCGCCGTTGGTGGCGAGTCCGGGGGTCGCGCCCGGCGGGAAACGGAGGGTCTGGACCATGGAACGCTTGCGTGGAGTCGGGTTCGTGTGCCTTTGCGTCGCGGTTGGGGGAGCGTGCGGTGGAAAGCGGGATGACTCCAACCGCCTCGTCAATCAGGCGCTCGAGAAGGCAAGTCTCAACGACCTGGCAGCGGCCAAGTCGAAGTTGCAGCTGGCCATCTCGGCCGACCCGGAGAACGCGGCGGCGTACCATACCCGCGCGGCCATCCTCTGCAAGGAAGGCCTGGTGCAGGAAGCGATCCCCGATTTCGAGCGGGCGGTCGAGTTGGACAAGAACAATGCGAGCTGGCGGTATGAGCTGGCGGGCAAGTACTGGGAGATCTACCAGGCGTCGGTCGGCGCGACCGATCGCGACCAGTACCTGCCGAAGATCGAGGAGCAGGTCTCGCGCGCGATCGAGCTCAACAACACGTTTTCCGAGTACTATCTGCTGCGCGCCCGTTGCCGGAAGGCGATGATGTCGTTCAAGGGGGCGGCCGAGGACTACCGCAAGGCGATCGAGCTCGACCCGCTCGCCGTCGGTTCCTACCTCGAGCTGGGGCGGCTCTATGGCCTGATGTGGAAGATTTTCTACCGCGACGACCTGTTCACGCTGGCCGAGCAGGTGTTGAGCGCTGGGGACAAGCTGGCCGAGCTGTCGGATCTGCCGGTCGAGGCGCAGAATCTCCTGCCGGACTTGGCGTTCGAGCTGGGGCAGTTGTACGCTTGGCGCGCGACGGTCGAAACCGACCAGGCGACGCAGAAGGGGTTCCGGGAGAAGGCGATCGCCAAGTTCACCTCGATCGATGAGGAATACCGCGACCGGCCGATGTTGCGCTTGCAGCTCGCGCAGGTGTTCCAGATGAACGGGGACATCCCCAAGGCCTGCACGGCGGCGCGCGAGGCGATGGCAGGCATTTCCGGCTCGGACCCCGAACGGGCCATCCTGCGCAACTACGTGGTGCAGCTGGAACAGGAAGTCTGCGTGACGTCGACGGGATACGATCCAAACCGCTAGCACCGTGCGGGGCGGGGGATCGATCGGCCCGGTTCCCGGGCGCGTTCGGCGAAAAGGGCGAGTGGAGATGGCGCAGAATCTTCGGTACGAGGGATTTCGCAGCTGGCGGGAGTTGGTCGAGCGGATCGAGGCGCAGGCCGAGCAGGCGGAGGGAGTCGAGCGGGCTCGGCTCCTGCTGCGGGCCGGAATGCTGCGCGAGACGCGCCTGGGCGAGTCCTCCGAAGCGAACCGGGCGTACAAGGAGGCCTATCGCAACGACAAGCAGTGTTATGAGGCCTTGCACGGGGCGCGGCGCCTGCTTCGGTTGCGCGGTCGAATCGACGAGAAGCTGCTCCAGCTTTTCGAAATCGAGTTCAAGGCGATCAAGAAGGCCCAGCGGTCCCCCGACGCGCCCGTCGTGCAGGCGGCGGCGGCGCACGTCGATTACGGCTGGACGCTGCTGATTCAGGGAAGTCCGGCCAAGGCCGTCGCCGAGTTCAAGCAGGCGTTGTACCACGCGCCGGACGACCCCGAGATCCACGGGTTGGTGCAGGACCTCGCCGAGGAGACCGATCCGGGTTCTCGCGTGGCGGAGCTTCGCGGGGCCGCGGCGGCAGCGATCGAGGCCGGTCACCGGGCGAAGGCGGCCCGGCTCCTGCTCCGCGCCGCCGCCGTGGCGGTGGTGGCCGGCGCCGACGACTCCGCCCGCACGGACCTCCTTCGTGCCGCCGCCCTCGACCCCGACGACGACACCGCCCTGCTCTATCTGGAGGCGCGGAGCTTCCGGGAGCCCCCCACACCGGCGCAGATCGAGAAGCTGGCACGGGAGGTGATCGACCGCGCCGAGGACGATCAGACGCGGGGGCGCCTGGCCCACGCGTTGGCCGCGCGCCTGCTGGCACAGGTCGAGGACCCCGGCGCGGCCGTTCCGCTCCACGAGGTGGCGTTCGAGCTGCAGCCGGACGACGAGCGGACGTTCGAGTTCCTGCTCCTGCTGTACAAGGCGCGCGGCGAGAAGCAGCGCGTGCGCGACCTGGCGGTGCGCGCGGCCGCGGCCGCCGACGCCGTCGATGCCCGGGCTTTCTACCTGTCCAGCGGAGCGTTGGTGTTGGCGCGGGAGATGGGGGCGCCCGATCTCGCCGGTCCGCTGGCGGCGATGCTGGCCGAGGCGGCGCCCGGGCATCCGGCACTGGCGGAGTTGGCTGCGGCCGGCGTGGTCATCGAGAAGCGGGCGGTGTCCGAGTCCGCGGCCGCGCCTCCGCCGCCGGCGCCGCCGGCGCCCGCTCCTGCCCCGGTCGCGTCTCCACCCGCCGTGCCCCCGCCGCCGCCCGACCCTGCCCCGGTCGCGCCTCCGTTGGCCGCGTCGTCGCCGCCCGGGCCCGCCTCCGGGGGCGCGGCGGCGGGCGGAAGCGACAACTGGCTGGACCGCGACCTTCCGCCCGAACTGGCGTCGCAGGCCGACGAGGCCTCGGCGCTCGAGGCGAGCAGTCCGGACAAGGCGCTGGCCGCCTGGCGCAAGCTGCTCGACGCGGCGCCGCCGTCCCGCACGGTGATCGAGGGCATCCGGCGCGTCTGCCGGCAGACCCGCCGGTGGAACTACCTGGTCGACGCGTTCAAGAAGACGTTCGAGAAGCTGCCGGCGTCCGACGTCGCGGAGCGGATGCAGATCCTGTTCGAGCTGGCCGACACGTATCTCGAGGACATGGGGCAGAAGCCGTCGGCCCTGCAGCCCCTTCAGCAGGCCCACCAGCTGGATCCATCGAACATCGATGCGATCGACCGGCTGCTCCGCCTGTTCGAGCAGCTCAACCGGCCCGCTGACCATGTGAAGTTGCTGGTGGCCAAGGCCGAGGCGCTGGTCGATCCGGCGGCGAAGGTCGAGGTGTGGCTGCAGGTGGCGCAGCTGTACCAGGAGAAGTTCCGCAACGTCGGCGAGGCGATCAAGGCGTACCAGAAGGCGCTGGAGATCGAGCCGGCGAACTTCGTGGCGGTGGCGGCGCTGAAGCAGATTTTCGAGCAGCGCAAGGACTGGGAGAGTTTCGTCGGTCTGGCGCGGCGTGAGATCGAGGCGACGGAGGACGTCGCCGGGCGCCTGGAGCGGACGGTGGCGTTGGCGCGGCTGGCGACGGAGAAGATCCGCAGGCCCGAGGTCTGCATCCAGCTCTGGGAGCAGGCGCGGTCCTACGATCCCGCCAACCTCGATGCGCTGCACGCTCTCGTGCCGCTGTACGAGCGTGCCAAGGAGTACGAGAAGCTGGCGGAGGTCCTGCACCGGCTGGTCGACCTCGTGTCGGAGCCGGCGCCCCGCAAGGAGCTCCTGCTCAAGCTCGGCCTGCTGTACGGGGACAAGATCGCCGACGACGGTTCCTCAATCGGCATCTGGCGCCAGATCATGGAACTCGATCCCAACGACCGGCGGGCTCCCGAGCAGATCAAGAAGCGCTATCTGGCCTTGCGGGCCTGGGACGACCTGGAGAGCTTCTACGCGGAGACGAACGGGCGTTGGGACGAGCTGGTCCGTTTGATGGAGAAGGAGGTGGCCGGCGGCGGGTTGTCGCCCGCGGAGAGGATCGGAGCGCAGACGAAGATCGCGCAGATCTGGCTGGAGAAGCTGCAGAAGGCCGACCGCGCCGCCGCGGCCTACGAGGAGGTGTTGAAGCTCGATCCGACCAACCGGGCCGCGGCCGAGGCCCTGGTGCCGTTGTACGAGCGGCTCGGGCAGGCCGCCGCCCTGGCCCGCGTGCTCGAAATCGAGCTCGGTCACCTCGAGGATCCCACCGAGCGGTATGCGACGATGGTCCGCATCGGCGGCCTGTTCGCCGACTCGATCCACGACGCCGGTCGGGCGTTCGACTGGTACGTCCGGGCGTTCCAGATCGACCCGACGCAGCCCGAACTGCACGAGGCGCTGGACCGGGTGGCCACGCAGGCCGGCCGGGTCGAGGCGCTGGTCGAGGTGTATCGCGGAGCCTTGAAGGAGGGCCGGGTCGTCGACGAGCTGGCGTTGCGCCGGCGCACGGCCCGGTTGCTGGACGAGGGTCTCGGCCGGCCGGAGGAGGCGCTGCGGGACTGGGAGGAGGTGCTGCAGGGCGACCCGACCAACCGGGACGCGTTGGTGGCCATCGAGCGGCTGTACACGCAGATGGGTCGGTTCCAGGACCTGCTGCAGATTCTCGAGAAGCGGCGAGGGATTGCCGCGTCGGTCGAGGAGGAGAACGAGATCCTGGTGCACATCGCTCGGGTCTGGGAGGAGGCGCTCAACGATCGCGACCAGGCGATCGCGGTCTACCGGCAGGTCCTGGATGCGCGCGGCGACGACCCGGAAATCCTGCGCGCGTTGCAGCGGCTCTACGAGGACGCCGGGCGCTGGTCCGACCTGTTGGAGATGGTGGAGCGCCAGAGGATGTTGGCGGCCCCGGGAACGCCCGAGGCGCGGGAGCTCGCCTTCCGCGTCGCGCAGATCTGCCAGACGCGCCTGGGCGACGTGGGTCGCGCCGTCGAGGGCTACCGCGCGATCCTCGAGGAAGACCCCGGCTTTCAGCCGGCCATCGACGCCCTCGAGCCCGTGTTGGCGGACGCCGAGCATCGCGCGGCGGTCGCCAGCCTGCTGGCGGGGATTTTCGAACAACGGGAGGACTGGCAGAACCTCGTCCGGGTGACCGAGGTGCTGGTCGAGGCGGCCGACCTGGCCGACGAGAAGATCGGCCATCTCCGGCGTATCGCCGAGATCCAGGTCCAGCGCCTCGCGCAGCCCGAACGCGCGTTCGAGACGCACCAGCGGGCCCTGCGCCTGTCGCCGCAGGACGAGCAGGTGCTGAGCGACCTGGAGCAGCTCGCCGCGGCGATCGACGCCTGGCCGGCGCTAGCCAGGCTGCTGGTCGAGGTCGTGGAGCGCGTCGAGGAGCAGGAGGTCCGGCTGCGGCTGTGGCTCAAGGTCGCCTCGATCCGCGAGAACTTCCTTTCCGACCCGCCGGGGGCGATCCAGGCCTACCAGAAGGCGCTCGAGGCCGATGCCACCTCGGTCGACGCCCTCAACGCGCTCGAACGGCTGTTCGAAGCGGAGGAGCGGCACGAGGAGTTGCAGGAGATCTACCGCCGCCGTGTGTCGATCGAGACCGATCCGGGGCGGAAGGAGTTCTACTACGCCCAGATGGCGTTCCTCTACGACGAGATCCTCGGTCGTCCGGACGACGCCGTCGCCTGCTATCGGGACATCCTGGCCTTCGATCCGATGAACGACAAGGCGCTGCGGGCCCTCGAGGGGTTGTACCGGCGCCTGGAGCGGTGGGCCGAGTTGGCCGACGTGTTCGGCCGGCTGATCGAGAAGGCCGAGACGCCCGAGGAGGCGGTGGCGCTCAAGTTGCGCCTGGCCGAACTGCGCCACAAGCAGACGAAGGAGGTCGACGTCGCGATCGATCTCTACCGCGAGATCGTGGAAGCGGACGTGCACCAAGGCGAGGCCGTGCGCGCCCTCGAGGAGCTGCTGGCGCAGCCCGATCACGAGTTGACCGTGGCCCGCACGTTGGAGCCGGTGTATCGCGAGCTGCAGGACTTCCCGAAGCGGATCGGCGTGCTGGAGATCCTCGTCAGGCACGCCGAGACGCCGCGGGAGAAGGTGGACCTGCTGCATCAGATCGCGCAGCTCCACGAAGTCGCGGGGGACAATCCGGACGCCGCGCTGACGGCCTACGGGCGGGCGTTGCACGAGGACCCGGCAGACGAGCCGACGTTGGAGCATATCGAGCGGTTGGCGCGGGTGTTGGGGCAGCCGGAGCGGATGGTGGCGGCGATCGAGCAGGAGGTCGGGCGGGTCGAGGATCTGGAGCTGCTGGTCCGTCTCCATACCCGGGCGGCGGAGATGGCGGAGCGGGACATGGGGAACCAGGATCGCGCGGTCCTGCACTACCGCGCGATCCTGGCGAAGGACGGCGCCAACATGGACGCCCTGGCGGCGCTCGAGCGGATCTACGCCGCCACGGAGCGGTACGAAGATCTGGCGCAGGTCCACCTCCGGAAGGCGGAGGTCCTGCAGGATCCGGCGGAGGTCAAGGAGCAGTTCTTCCAGGCCGGCCGCATCTACGAGGAGATCCTGGACCGCCGCGACCGTGCGATCGCCGTCTACTTGTCGCTGCACGAGTTCGACCCGGAGGACCTGTCGGCGATCGACAAGCTGATCCAGCTCTACATGGCCGGCCAGTCCTGGAACGAGCTGCTGGCTCTGTATGAGAAGAAGAGTGATCTCGTCGGCGACATCGAGGAGAAGAAACGCATCCTGCTCGAGATGGGCGCGGTGTACCGCCTCGAGGTCCAGGATCGGGGGCGGGCGATCGACACCTACAAGCGGATTCTCGAGCTGGACCCGTCCGACGTCCAGGCGATCGCCCAGCTCGACGAGCTGTACGAAGAGACCGAGTCCTGGCACGATCTGCTCCACATCCTGGAGCGCGAGGCGGAGACCGCCACCGACCCGAACGACGTTCTGGCCTATCGTTTCCGCGCAGGCCGGATCTGGGAGCAGCGACTGAACAACGTCCCGCGGGCCATTGAGCTGTACCGTGGGGTGCTGGAGGCGAACCCGGAGCATCCGGCGGCGGTCGAGGCGCTCGAGGCGCTGATGGCGTCCGGCAGGGAGGCGTTGGCGGCCGCGGCGGTTCTCGGGCCGCT
>Ga0068707_1001261_pt1 | contig 17499 bp, 13 predicted proteins | sample YNPNPMetaG_FD_66600 | JGI IMG/M metagenome (GOLD analysis project Ga0068707, IMG submission 66600) | Anoxygenic and chlorotrophic microbial mat microbial communities from Yellowstone National Park, USA - YNP NP MetaG | ecosystem: Environmental > Aquatic > Thermal springs > Hot (42-90C) >...
TGCTGTACGTGTTCCGGTAAATCCTGCATCCCATCTATCATGTGGATATGTAATAGTGTTACTTATGCAAGGATTTTTCGGTTTATCTCACATGTGCTTCAGATCACTGACCTCTTTCCATTGTTTTTAGGGGGGTTTAGGGGGTTTTTATTTATGGTGTGGTAGTTTTTGAGTTGTGTTTTTTTAATCATTAAAAATCCACATGAAGAGAGGATCTAACAGGAGACATACGTAGACGTCTAAGATGATGGAAATCAATGATCAAACGCCGCCACCATAGTTTTTCTTCTCTTTTTTGTGATTTGATTGTATTTATCATTTTAGATGTGGAATATTGGATGGGTATAAATGGTGGTAAAGTTATTTATTCTTGTTTTTGTTTAATAGGTTTTTGTATGCGTGTTATAACGTTTCTCTCTGATTTCGGTAATGATAGTTGGTATGTTGCTCAGATGAAGGGTGTAGCTCTGGGTTTAACTGATGCTTATCTGGTTGATATCACTCATGAGATTTCTCCTCATAATATACGTGAAGGGGCTTATGTTTTGCTTTGTAGTGCTCCTTATTTTCCTTCTGGTTCGGTTCATGTAGCGGTTGTTGATCCTGGTGTTGGTACTAACCGTAGGAATATTTTTATTACTACGCGTAGTCAGGTTCTTGTTGGTCCTGATAATGGTTTATTGATACCTGCTGCTCGTTTCCTTGGTGATTTCACGGTTTATGAGATTGTAAATAGTGAGTATACGTTGAAGTCTGTCTCTAATACTTTTCATGGTAGGGATGTTTATACTCCTGTTGCTGCTCATATTGTTAATGGTGTATCTTTTGATGTTATAGGTAAGAGGGTTTCTGATTATGTTGATCTGGATTTTGGTTCTGGTGTGGTGAGTGATAGGTGCGCTGTTGGGCGTGTCATGTATATTGATCGTTTTGGTAATATTATTACGAATATACCTGGTTTTGTTTTTAGTAAGTATGTAAGTTATGATAGTTTAGTAATGGTTTGTTTTAAATCATCGTCTAGGAGTATGCGTTTCGTTAGATCTTATGGTTTTGTAGAGACAGGTGAGTTTCTTGTTACTATTGGTAGTGGTAATTACGTTGAGGTTAGTATGAATCAGGGTAATGCCGCGCAGTTTTTATCTGTGGGTTTGGATGATGAAGTTAAGATTTTATTTTGATATTGTTTCTTTGTCAGTGTTTTTTATGATAGCGTCTAGTAATCCGTGTGCGTAGTTTATGCATCCGAATGATGTGAAGTAATCCTTTTTTTTAAGGTAGTATTGTGCGTCTTTGTAGTAAAGCTCTGCTAGCTCTGTTATCTCCTTCTGTTTTTTTGTCAGTATCTCCTTGTTTATTTTTCCTATGTTTTCTTCGAACATGGTTATATCTTTTTTGATTCTTTCATCTTCTCGCATGGTTTTTACCATAGACTATTTTTTATTTTTATTCATAGGGTGGTATATTCTCATATTTTTAAAAGAGTGATGCGTGTTTTTTGAGAAGAGGGGTTATTATAGGTAAATGGGTTGTTTTGTTTAGTTTTAATTATTGAGCTTTTTAGAATATTGTTGAAAAGAATTATTAAAAGAAGGATTTATGGATTAGGAAAAAAGATGAGAGAAAAAGAGAAGGGGTTATTTTTTTATGCGTATGTACGGTCCGATTACGAATCCTTCTCTTGTCTCGGTTGCTTTACCGTAGGTTTTTGCATCAGCGGTGACTGTGATTGTTACCCACCCTATGCCTAATCCTTTAACCTTGGTGTTTATTGTTTTTACTTGTCCATGTATGATGTTTACTGTACCGTTGGCTGTCATGTTCTTTTTTGGTCTTAGTTTGCGTTGTATGTGGATAGTCCAGTTAACTGTGGTGTCTTGTGTACCGTTGTTTTTGATTGAAGCGGTTACTCCTTTTAACCCGCCTGTTATATTGGTTATGGTTATGTTTATCATGGGTGGTGGTGTTACTCCTGTTATTGTTACTGTTATGTTGTTACCCCAGTTTATACTTAATGCACCGTGTACGTCTTTTGCTTTTGCTTTGACTGTGTATACGCCTGCTCTAGTCCATTTGTGTTTTATAATGGTTGTTACTCCTTGGTTGTATGGTCCTAGCCATCCGCTGTTGTTACCGTCACCCCAATCTAGTAGGTAGTATACCTGGTCTCCTTCGGAGTCGTAGGATTTAACGTTTAGTGTTATGTTCTCGTTTACTCTACCTGATGTTGATTTTTCCAGTAGTGGTGGTGTTGGTGGTGTATTCGGGATGCCTATGATCTCCGCAGTGTCTCTGTACGATATAGGGGTTCCTTGGCATGGTTGTAGTGTTAGATCAGCTGTGTTTATCGCTTGGCAGCATTCTGTTGAGTTTATTACTAACGCGTCGAACTGTATGTTTAGTATTTCACTATCGTTTAGCATCTTAGTGAAGTTCCACCATATAGTCCTGTTGTTATTTGAGATGCTTGTTGGTTCTCTGTTTGCGTTATCAGCGTATATTAGGCATTCCGGTAGCTCGTCTTTTATTTTTATTGTGTATTCTTTTGGTTCTCCGTGGTATATTAGCTGTAGTTGGAATCTGACTGTGCTTCCTACGACTGCTGTTGTCTGTTCAACCCAGGTTTGTTCTCTTTTATCCCATACTTGTTTTTTGAATAGTGTCGGTGGCGGGCAGCAGGTTACATCAGTAGTGTCGTTATCGTATAAGTATTGACATGGGTCGCATTCCATGCATCCCCATATAACAGCGTGTGCTATGTTCATAGTGGATGTTGGTGGGTTGCAGTTGCAGTAGCTTGTTATTACGCCTTCGAACTCTATGGTCACGTTTTCTCTGTTTTGCAAGCCGAACATTCGGTTACGCCAATCCCAGATTATGGATCCTGGTGGTATCACAAATTGGCTACCGCATATGTTAACGACTGATCCTGTGATTGATATCTCTGGGTATCTCTGATCATTTTGGTTTATGTTTGTTCCTGCTATTTTTACTATTCTAGTGTTTGTATAGTTTAGACAGCATGGTAGTTGATCCCATACTACTAAGCATTTCATATAGTTGCATCCGTAGTACGTAGCTGTGATCTTGAATTTCACGGTTTGCCCTAATGACACGTATGGTAGGTTTTCAACCCATGCTCCTCTACCTTGGTTTGCGTCTGGGTCCCATACTTTTTTCTCTACATCCAGGTATGTTGGGACGTTGATCATTGCTGTATCCTCTTTGGTTAATGGTTCTCCGCTGCAGTGCTCTACTGTGGTTACGTTAACCTTGTTGGTCATGAGACCGCAACCTGTTACCCTGGCTATGAAGAGTATTCTTATCTTTTGTCCGTGGTATAGTCGCGCGTCACCGAAGTTCCATGTTATAGTCTGGCCTGTTATCTGTGGTGTTGGTGTAGTGGGTTCAACTGTTTGTATGTATTGTAGGCCAGTAGGGAGATAGTCTTTTACTATGGTGTTGTTTATGTAGTAGTTTGGTTGCTGGGTTGTGTTGTAGTAGGTTATAGTGATGTTGAATGTTAGGTATGCTCCTGTATTTGTTTCTATGTAGTCAACCCAGTTTGTACCGTTGTAGATTGTTTTTGATACAACTAGTTTCTCTTGTGGTAGAGCTGTAGTGTTTGTGGTTAATGGTGAAACCGCTAGCATTAGTGTTATTATTATCCCTATTCCAACTATTTTTTTATATGTATTCATATATATTCACCTTTCTATATTTTTGTCTTCCCCCATTATTTATATCTTTTATATCTTTTATATGAGTGGATGTATTCATTATCGGTGTATGGTATTTTAATTTATCGGTATTAATATTTTTTAAGGTTAAAATAATGGTATTTTTGTTGGTTTTTTAAAGGATTAGAGGGGTTAGAGTGATTAGGGTAATGGTGGTTTAGTTTTTTTATGGTTGTTATGAGTGTTTTTTTGTTTATAGGGGGTTGTGTTTAGGATGGTTTTGGTGGGTTGCTGGTTATTTTTTTAATGTCGTATCGTGTTTCTCCCTTCTGGTTTTGTTCTTTTTTTGTTGTAAAGTTAACCAGGATCAGTAGTGTTTTTTCGTTTAGGTGATAAGCCACAAAAAACAGGAAGCATTTCCTTTGTTATTATTCATTGGATGGTGACATACTCTCCTTATTGAAGATGGTATTGATGCTTGTTTACATTACAATAAAAATAGATTTATAAACATGATTATCAATTCCCTTATCCTGTAGTTAGAGGGAGGAGTGTTAAAGCATGAAGGTTTTAATAATGTACTATTCAAGATCTGGTAACACTAAGAAGCTGGCTGAGTCCATAGCGGTTGGTGTCAGATCTGTTGGTGGTGTTGACTGCGTTGTTAAACCAGCATCAGAGGTTACAAGGGATGATTTCTTATCATCTGATGGTATAATAGCTGGTTCACCTGTGTATTTCGGCTCTATGGCTGCTGAGTTGAAGAAGGTTTTTGATGATTTTGTTGATATAAGAAACAAGATGGAAGGGAAGATAGGAGCAGCTTTTACAACATCTGCTGATAAATCAGGTGGTAAAGAGACTACTATGATGTCTATCATACAAGCGATGCTTATATACGGTATGATCATAGTAGGAGACCCGTTAGACGCTACTGGTCATTATGGTGTATCATGTGTGGGTTCACCAGATGAGAACACTCAGAGGCAGGCTGCTAAACTAGGCGGGAGAGTAGCTGAGCTTGTTAAAAAGATTCATAAATGATGCACTACTCTCTTGGTTCATCGTTCCCCCTCATGTTATCTAATAGGGTAACATCCGCAGTACGCTTATACTCTAAGTAAAACACCTGAAGAACCCCCTCTGGCTTTGTATGTTATCGTATTTTGTAGTTTAACCCTTTCCAGTGGGATGATGCTACGAGTAGAAGTAGAGTATAGCGAACACGATGAATGGTAACAGTATAGTGATAAAAGCGCCTGCTCTGTTAACTATCCTAGTATAATCAACATCCTTCCAATACTCCTCGTCAATGTATATAAGCGTAGTTGCTAACAATGATGATGCTAAGAAAGCGTATACAGAGATCATTATCTTATCAATGAGTATCAATGATGGCAACGGAGGGAGGGACGATGTTTGACTAAGGTGGAACATGACAGCTGATATGAGCATACTAGTACCGAGGCCTATACGATGAGTGATCTTATCAGCTTTAAAGAAGAATGATAAACCTGATACAACGCAGAATATTATAGGAGGTAGGAGTAGTTTAGCAGCTGTCGGCCCTGTTGTTCTTGATAGTTTTATAGTGAAGATGAAACGCGAATAAGTCTCACCCCAAGGGTAGGTATGCTCATCCACGTTCATGTTATAAGAACTTATACTCCACCCTGCTGGTTTAAACTGGTCGTCAACACCGCTAATATCAGATATAGAGTGATATATGATATCTGATATGTTATACTTAGAATCCTCTATTATGATCTTTAAATCCTGCGCGTCAAAAGGGTAATCATCAAAACAAGGAGTCACATAGAGGTTAGCTTGTATACGATACCAGAGCTCACAGGAATCATTATCTTTGTACTCGTATATCTTCTCCTTTGATACAGGTCTATCGTTCATGAACTCGAATGAAGGAGTGATACCAGGGTTATCCCATCTGAGGAAAACGTAGAAATCAATGGTGTAGCTGCCTTTATTCATTTCTAGATTACCTATAGATAGTACGTATACACCTATATGAACCATGGTTTGATCATTGTCACTAGCATCCGCTGCTTGGGTTGTTGACGCTGACATGATCAATACTAGTGATATCAATGCTGCTATTATTATAAAACGTGATGCTGTATTCATATCTAAATCAACCCTTAAGGGTGATTAATCATCATTTTAAAAAACTTATGAACAAGTATGAAGCCTAGAAAAAACTAAATAAATTTAAACACCCTGGAAAAAGAGAAGAGGAAAAATATAAGTGCACCCTCCTGCTTTACCAGATATAGAAAGATTCAGGGGGTTTATAATGAAGGTTGCTAGTTGCCCTAATTGCGGCGAAAGGCAACTTAGAAATAAAAAACAAGAAAAAACAACATCAAAAACGATATATAAATGCCGTATCTGCGGTTATGAGGGTTCACCTGTTATACTAGAGCAGTATGAAGGCGTATTCCAAGGTGTTAGACCAGCTCCTGGTTTTATCGGACCATGGGATATACTAGTGAAACTAGATAACGGGGAGAGGAAACTGTTAACAGTACTATGGGAGGATGCTAGAGACTGTATAAAATCATTAAAACTACAAAGAGGTGACAGGGTAACTGTTACAGTCGATGAGAAGATATGGTGCATAACAAAAGAGACAGATTCATCACCTGAAAAAGATGAAATAAAAAAAGAGGATTAGAAAGAGAGAGACAACAAAAAAAACTGTTGTTTAAACCCTCTCTTTAAACCCTTTTTTTATGATTCTATTTAACACTTGGCCTCAGAGCAGGGCATGACACATCCTGCAACATGTCAATAAGATAAACTATTTTACCAGCATCACATACACTCAGGCATTCCCTACATGAGGCACAAGAATCAGAGGCACCAGGTACAAGTGATATGGATCGTTTGACTCCTCTACCTACGAAGCATACAGCATTCTTCTTTTTTATCTCCCTGCAGTAACGTACACATAAACCACATAGATTGCACGGTGCCTCAGGGTTATCAACGGTTTTGAATCTTGACGTGTATACACCATATTGCTTCGCTATCTCAACGTGTTTACCGCTAGGTGACACAGCTAGTAATAACTCAGCTAGGGTTCTTCTAATACGATCAATGCTCTCCGTTTTCGTCCTGACGATTAAACCATCCTCAGCTGGGTAGCAGCATGATGCAACTAGTTTTTTCCTTTTATTCTTCTCTATTTCAACCATGCAGAATCTGCAAGCACCATAAGGCTCTAGTTTATCATTGTAGCATAGTGTAGGTATATCAACGCCTATACTTTTTGCTGCTTTCAGCAACGTAGTTCCTTCCTCAACCTGCACGTTTTTATCATCTATCCTAATTGTAACCATCTTCATATACTCTTTTTCACCTCTTCGAAGGGGTTACCTCAACCATGTTTCTACCTGTAACCTTAGATACAGCGTTGAATTTACACGCGTCTAAACAGTTACCGCATTTGATGCATTTGCTATTATCTATACGATAAACGGTTTTTTTACCACCGGTGATCGCATTAACAGGGCAGTTTTTAGCGCATAAACCACATGATTTACATTTATCAGGATCTATAACATATGATATCAAGCCTTTACATACTTTAGCAGGGCATTCACCTCTGAGATGAGCCTCGTACTCATCGTAGAAGTACTTGATAGTACTAAGAACAGGGTTCGGAGCTGATTGACCTAGAGCACATAGAGCTGACATCTGCACAACCTCAGATAACTCCTTTAATAAATCCAAATCCTCAGGTAGAGCTCTACCATTAGTGATATCATTGAGTATACGGCTCATCTGACGGAGACCCTCACGGCACGGTACGCATTTACCACATGACTCCTCTGTTAGGAAATCAACGAAGTACCTAGCAACATCAACCATGCATGTATCCTCATCCATGACTATCATACCACCAGAACCCATCATAGAGCCTACGTTGTATAACTCGTCAAAATCCACAGGTAGATCAAGGTATTTCTCAGGTATGCAGCCACCAGACGGCCCACCTGTCTGTACTGCTTTGAAGCGTTTACCATTAGGTAACCCGCCGCCTATATCGTATATGATTTCTCTTAGAGTAACACCCATTGGTACTTCAATTAACCCTGTGTTATTCACTTTACCTACTAGGGAGAATATCTTAGTACCAGGGCTGTTAGCTGTACCTATACTAGTGAACCATTGTGCACCATTGTTAACGATGAACGGGATGTTAGCCCATGTTTCAACATTATTCAGACATGATGGTTTATTCCATAAACCGTTAACAGCTGTATGTATATACTTTGGTCTGGGCTCACCGACTTTACCTTCTATAGCTGACATGAGCGCGCTTGACTCACCTGATACGAAAGCACCTGCGCCTCTGTGAACCTTAACTGTGAAATCAAAACCTGAACCTAGTATATTCTTCCCTAGTAGACCGTACTCTTCGCATTGTTTTATAGCCCATTCTGTATTCTCAACAGCTAGAGGGTACTCCTGACGTATATATATAAATCCCTCATGAGCACCTATAGTGTAACCTCCTATTATCAACCCTTCTATTACACTATGCGGGTTACCCTCCATTAATGCTCTATCCATGAACGCTCCTGGGTCTCCCTCGTCGCAGTTAACGATAACGTATTTAGGTTCACCTGGCGCGTTCTTAGTAGTCTCCCATTTCCGTCCTGCTGGGAAACCACCACCGCCTCGTCCTCTAAGGTTAGATTTTTTAATCTCATTTAGGATCTCATCTGGTTTCATCTTGAAGAGGGCTTTCACTAGAGCAGTGTACCCTCCAACAGAGATGTAATCATCAATGTTTTTAGGATCTATCTTGGAGTTATTAGCCATTAGTATCCTACGTTGATGCTTATAGAAGGGCATATCTGATTCGTACACAATTTTTTTATTGGTTTTAGGATCAGTGTAGAGTAATCGATCAATGATCTTTCTTTCAATAATTGTTTGTTTCACGATATCAGATGCGTCTGATGGTTTAACTTGCACGTAGCATATACCATAAGGGTATACGACTACTATTGTTCCTTTCTCGCAGAAACCTGGGCAGCCTATAGTTTTTAATTCAACTACTTTGTCTAATTTCTCTTTTGTTATCTCCTGTCTTAATGCCTCTACGACTTTTTCACTAGCGTAGGCTCGGCACCCTGTACCTGAGCATACTGATATACATATCTGTTTCGGATCCTTTTTTTTAGATAGGTTTTCACGGTACTTTTGAAATTCTTCTAATGAGTTGAATCTGGGCATATTTACTCAGTCCTCGATTTGTTTTTAACCATGTTGTGGTGTTGGTTTGTACGCTAAGGGCGCTATCTTCTTTTGTTCACTTGTAAGAATCAGGTTTTCTCTCTGGTATAAGGAGAGTATGTCTTTAACTTGGGGTGGTGTTATCTTCCCGTAGTAATCATTGTTGATCGTCATTACTGGCCCTAATGCGCAGCATCCTAAGCAGTTTACACTCTCTAATGTGAATTTCATATCAGGGGTTGTGCCGCCTGATTTAACCCCTAAGTACTGCTCTGCTGCTTCTAGTATCTTAGCTCCTCCTCTTACATGGCAGGCTGTACCTAAGCATACTTTAACAGTGTTTTCTCCTTTAGGCTCCAGGCTGAATGCTTTATAAAAAGTAGCGATTTGTATTATCTGAGCCATAGGCACATTTAACCGTTCTGATACCCATATTAAAGCTGGTTTTGGCAGCCAGTGTTTCTTCTCCTGTATCTTGAGTAGTATCTGTATCAGAGCGTTTTTTTCACCGTTATACTCATCTATGATCTCATCCACTTCTCTGAGTTCTTGTATCATTTGTTTAACTGATTCCTCTCTCTGTTTGATCTGTTTTAAAGCTTTTATATGCTGTATGGCTTCTTCTTCTAGTTTCTTTAATTCTATGCTTAATGGTGGTTTATCCAAGCCGAGTGCGTAGTATTCAGATAGTATCTCTAGTCCTCTGAGTAGGATATCGCTCTTACTCATCTCTGATTTCTTTTGAAGGTTGTACAGTGTTCTTTTTTGTTCCTCTGTTAATCTTACTCCTACGAAATGTGATTTTGTTTTCTCTTTACCCATACTTCATCATCTCTTGTTAAACGGTTTAACGTTTTACGCTGTGGAAAAAACTGGTTTAATAAAAAGGTATTTACGAAGAATTAATATTATATGTTAATGATTATATAATTATTAATCTTAATTATTAATTGTGATTAATAATTGGTAATAACGGTTACAAAAGATTATAAATACATTTCATATGAGGGATAACCCTAGGGAACGCATGAACAGATTAAGCGTATCATTAAATGATAAATCATTTGAGATCATTCAAAAATACTCATCAAAGTATAATACATCACAAGCTGATATAATAAGACGTGCACTCCAGGTATTAGACTTAGTTGAGGAGGCTACAGATAAAGCACCGATGGATAGTATATTAACATACATTGATTATCTAGCTAACGGGGAACACCTGATACTAGACATAGTACACTGGAAACTCATATTCCAAGAGATGAACCAAGTAGGGTCAAAGAAATTCTGGGATGATGTACACAGGACAGGTGACAACCATAGAAGAGAGTACTTCGACAAAGGGATAAGAGAAGTAAAGCAGATATTAAAATACGTTGAAAAAACAAACTGGTACAAACTAAAAGAGGAATCAAAGAACAGCTTCACGTTGATACTAGCAGTAGCAGAGTCATCACGTTTCATCAAAACATTCTTCGAAGGTTTCTTCAGTAACTACCCTCAAAAAGTAGATGTAACAGAAGAAGATATGAAGATAAGGATAAACGTCCACTAAAAAATAGAATACACAAAAAATCCTCCCTAGTAAATCCTCATGATTTTTTAAACCACCGTATAAACATTATTAGTACTATAATAAATATACATACTACTACTAGAGGAGCAGCTATAGTTAATAAAACCTTATCAGGTATAAAACGGAGGATATCATCAGATGACTTTTCACTTGTTGAACCATTACCAGAACCACCTGTTAACGTTATACTAATGGTTTTCGAAGTAGTATTCCTACTACCATTATTATCAGTAACCCTGAGATACACAGTGTATACGCCTACTGACTGGAACATGTACTCAACCCTTACACCATTTAATGCTGCGCCACTGATATTCCAGGTATAATCAACTATGAAACCATCAGGGTCACTGCTACCTGAAGCATCAAATACTATAGACGTGTTAACCCTGCCTGAATCAGGGCTTGTTATAACAGGGACTGGTGGTTTATTATAAGACGATGAACTATATTCTATTATAACTGTTCTTTTATCAGGCTCTGACCATACACCTTTATCATCCTTAACGTAGAATGAGATATTATGCTTACCAACTGATAAGTTAGATATCGAGAAATACTGACTAGTACTCAGTATACCATCTATATCAGATACCCATCTGTAACCAGTTATAGATCCGTCATCAGTACCATAACCATTCATGTATACTGGAGAACCGTAATAAGCGTAAGAAGGGTTAATTGATACAATATGAGCCACTGGTTTCTGATTAACAGGGGGGTTAATAGTGACTGTTATCATATAATAATCTGACCAGGCGCCTTTGTCATCCCTGACTGTGAACTCTATATTATGTATACCAGGAGAGAGAGTAGAAGTGGAGAATGATGATGACGAACCATTGTATATCACACCGTTAATACTAGACGCCCACCTGTACCTGGTTATGTACCCATCAGGGTCAAAGCCTTCACCTGTGAATCTTACTGTATCACCGTAACTAGTCTCTGTAGGCGTAGCAGTAGCAGTAGTGACCACAGGTTTTTTATTACCGCTATACAATGGGTACCTGTCAATGTTACTACCACCAGGTATACTATAAGGCGTATCACCGATCCCGTCATTGTTAGAGTCAATACCAGTGTAATCACTCCAGTAGTTCCCACCACTTGGGTAACCGTTATCCCATGTGTTACTACATGAATCATTAGCGTTATTTCCACTGTTATCAAATCTATTATGATAGAATATGTTATCATTGGAATTGGAGCTGCATTCAACACCTACAGAGTTCGTGTTTATCGTATTATCAACGATGATGTTATTATTAGATCCCATTCTCAATCGTATACCACGTAGGTTATTCCTAGTGATCACGTTCCCATCTGAGATAGTGTTACCTGTTGATGAGTATAATTCAATACCGAGTTGGTTATCCCGTATATTGTTACCTTTAATGGTGTTATAGTTTGAATGGTATAGATTCAAACCATATTGATTATTGTTCCTGATGGTGTTACCTTGTATTGTATTATAGTTCGAGTAAAACAACTGTACCCCGTCGCTGTATTTACTGTTTTGTATAGTACACGAGTATACTGTGCAATAGTTAGCATTATCGATGTAGATGCATTTCATCCCAGTGCCTTTAGCGTTCTGTATGATGAGACCTGAGATGTTTACGTAATCAGCTGTGATCTTTATTACATGTGTTGACGAGGAGGCGTTTATAACCACTACTTCACCTTGTACCGCCACTAGGGTTAATTGTTTATCTATAGTTAGATTCTCATTGTACACGCCGCTGTACACGTATATGATTGATCCTGCTGATGCGTTTGATATAGCTGATTTTATACTAGTGTAATCCTTATCACCGTTTATATCAACATATATAATAGTACTGCCCGAAGAGACCATGTTAACACTATGCATGATAATGTTGATTAGAAGGAGGGAGATCAGGGTGTAAACTGTTTTTTTATGAATCATATGCTCCTTATCTCTCCTAGTTGAAGTCACAATTAGTGATAATGGTGATACTATAACTTATATTTTACTGACAAAAAAAATAAGGATAAGATTGATAACGTATCACTCATGATACCTGGTATCATTTTAGCATCTGCGTCATCAAATATTTTATTAAGATGTAACCGTATTCAAATAATAGAATAGTTTAAAGGAGTAAGGAGAAGATGGCTAGAGAGTTCACAAAAAACATGCTGATAATGCTAATAGCAATAATGATAGGAGTAGTGATAATAACCTACTTCATAGCTGATATTGTTAGACGAACACAGATCGAGACGTTAACAGTTGAGCATGCAGCTGAAATCCAGAAAATTAACTATAGGAATGAGAACTTCACTAACCATGTACTACAAGGTACTGTTAAAATGGATTCAGCACGTGAGTTAAGAGAAGTTGGTAACTATTATTTTGATTTTGCTTTATTCTGGTATGCAAACGCTGCGTCAACGTACAATACCACCCTCCGTGTATCATACTGTAATAGATGTATAGATAACTGCTCAGATGCTATGAATAATTATCTATCATCTAATGATAAATTCAAAATATCTAAACCCTACTTTGAAAAAGCAAAGGAGTACACAGATAATGAGAAGTACCTTGAATTATTAGGATACTACGTATCGTTCTCACAGTCAGGTATCAATATAACAACGCTGAGGTACAACGCTAGTAGATACTTGAAGCAAGCAGCTGAGAACCTATCACAGAATAACACTGAGAATGTGACAATGTTAATGGTCTTGTTCAATGAGACTGAGATGTTATACATGGATCAGCTTGTAATGTACAATACTTATAAAGAGCAGATGGGGGAATATTTATTCTTCGATACTATAAGAGAACCACATTAAAAACCAAGATAAAAAAATTATTATTAACCCTGGCTTCTTCTCTAATTTTTTTGTTCCCTGATGTTTTTAGCTATTCCTCGTTAAACCTATACTATGCTCATCAAAGAAGAAGATAGGTGACACTACAGGGTTCTTAGTTGAGGTGAATACCACTTGTTTTAAACCTGATAACGGAGCGTTAAGTGAAAACGCTGTTCTAGTGTCAACAACGCCTAAACCCGATTGATTCAGCGTGTACCTGATCATGTTTGACTCATTCTCTAATAGTATACTATACCAGTTATTGTACAAGTACCCATTATGATCAGTGTTTAAACGCACCCAGCCTGCACTCGTATCCCTGTAATATAACGATAATAAGTAATCAGTTGGATGGTCATTACCCTGCCTGCTGTAATCAAAACGTAGTTCCGCTATGTCGCGACCAGCTTCGTCCTTAAAGGTTAAGTAGAGGTCAGCTGGCTCACTAATGTTACCACTAGTGAACCATACCATCCACCATGATACTCTACCGTTGAACTGTGTTAACGTGTAATTCCAGTACTGCGGGTTGTCACGTTCTCTTAGTTTTATCTTAAATGACCGTGGTGTTAAGTAATGGTAAGTTGAAGCAACCTGGAAGCTACTTGAAACACCTGCTCTACTAGTTTCAAACCATTGATATATATCATAATACTGTGCAGCACCCTGCCCTGGTGCATCATCTGAGAAATCCTCAGTTAGAACAGATGGGAACTCATAGGCAGTCACGTATAGTATAGTTGGATCATCATCATCAGTCTGACCGTCACCATCCTGATCCATGCCGTCATCAACAAAAGGATCATCTGTGAGTTCAACAGCATCGTTTACGCGGTCACCGTCGCTATCCCAGTGAATAATACCCTGGTTCCTTATCTCAGCGTTGTTGAATAAACCATTATTAACCCTGACTTGGAATGATAAAACAACGCTACCCTTAGCGGGTATACGCCCGTTCCATACTATCTTATTGGATACTGAATCGTAATAAGCGTTACCTGAGGAAGCGGTTAAGGAACCCTGGATGTACGTAGTGTTAAATGGTATAACATCCTCGAATTCATCACCAGGGTTATCCTCCTGTGATGCTGTACCAATATTACTAATGGTAATAGTGTATTTCACAGTGTCTCCGCATTCCAGTAAACCACCGTTAACATCCTCAGCTGTTTTACGCGCTAGGATATCAGCTTTAGCGTAACCAGAGAACATCACGTTATCAATGAAAGCAGCGCTATCAAACTGGTTATCACCAGTGTCAACTATATCAAACGTTACTGTGATTATCTCATTAGGTGTGACAGGGTGCTCCCTTGTAACCAAAGCGGTTGCTCCAGCATCAGAGCCAGGGTTACGAGGCGAATTGGATACCCAGTCTACACCATCAGGGTTACCACTAGTAGCGAATATATCAAAACCTGTACCGGTTATATGGTTAGCATTTAAAACGAAATCACCACTGTTAACATCAATAATATAGGTTGTTACTCCTTTTGATGGTGAATTCACAGTTATAGTTAATTTATCATTGTACTGTGATCCTATGTACTCTGGCGCCTCAGCACTGTAGAACTGTACATCATAGTATAAGTAATGCATGTTAGGAGGGACTCGTAGATTAAGTGTCAGTGTCGCCCTGTCACGGGGTGTACCGTACTGGCCGCCAATGAACCATTCACCGCGCTCACTACCAGGATTAAGAGCACTAGTTGTAACAATAGGTGCACCAGCTACACCTGTGCTTAGTAGTATGAACGTGGATCCGTGAGTAGGATACATAGTGCCTAGTGATGATAAGACTATAGACTGCCTATGCCCGTACTGATCAGTATCAGTGTAAGAGCTGCCTACTAACACAGATGGGTCAGCTAACACTGCTAATGCTAAGTCCCCCCCGTCGTACGAGCCGGCGTTGACAGGTTTATAGATGAATAAACCTACTGTGGATAGTAGCATGGCTACTATTATAGTCAAGATGGTGTAATGCATCCTCATAATAGGTTAAACACCTCCACTGTACATGGTTACCAGTAGATGCTCTGATTCAGTACTGTTATCATCCTCCACTTGGTTATTAGGTGTTATCAAACAGTACCATATATCACCATACAACGTCTCCTCTGATACTATAACGCTTTTATCAGATAAACCATCCTTAGTGGATAAGTAATTTTGATGTATCTGCTCAGGTGATAATACACGCTCATAGATGCATAGGTTATCCATAGTACCTGTGAAACCTGCTCCTCCACCTATAGGTACACCAGTGATAACCATATCATCTATAACAACGTACTCATCCAACGATGACGTCCTCCATTTAAACTGTAGATAAAGAGTGTTAACAGATTCAGGTATGTTAACCTCAACGCGCACCCACGGTGACTGGGAATTAACACTCACAGGGGAATTAATTTCGAATACAGGTACCCATTCATCGTTATAGAGGTAGTATAAACCTAGGAAGTCACCCTCTTCAGTGTTCTTATAACTATAGTACACTGATAGTTTCACATCCTGGTATCTTGATATATTTATACCGGTTCTGTTATATTTGATGTATGACGGGTCGAAGTCACCAGTACCCCCTATAGCGTATAACCCACTATTAGGGGTTATATAAGGTGAACCATAGAGGTTAAAATCATACTCCATACGGTTATAAGCTGTAGCGTTAATGTACACAGCGTCTATGTATAACTTATCGTTATCGTTACTAGCGTCACATTGGAATCTTATCCTCATGTTAGTGGGATAGTTGTAGTCACTCCTGTTTATGTATAAAACCTGATGGTACCATACATTTTTTTGATAGCCGCTGGGGTAGTCTCGATCAAGTATTGTGATCCATGATGACCCATCATAGTATAATAACCACCAGTCCTCACCGTTAACCCAGCCTGTGCCTCGCCACATCCACCAGAAGTCTATCTTTATTGAAATGTAACCAGGTGTCTGTATATCAATAGGGTTAGTAAGGGTTAAAGATGAAGCAGTACCGCTATTATCCCTGAGTAGGACAGAGTGTGAGCCTTCGTATTTATAGGTTGAACTACGCTGACAGTCATCTCCACCGCTACTGTAGCTACCCCATCCAGTGTTGAAGCCATCGTATCTCAGGGTATCCCATGTCTCTGTTTCTTCTGCATGCTCGGTTTCAACCCAGTTGTTCTTCTCATCCTGCGTCTCAAAACCTGTTGAGAATATAGTCTCTCTCTCAGCTATAGTCTCTTTACCTATGTAACCCGGCTCGCTGACTCCGTTTTCACCTAGATGGGTACCGGGTGTGTGAACAACCTCTCTCTTATCAAGTAAACCATCAATGTATATAGAACCAGTACCTGTAGTTGAATCGTATATCGCAGATATGTAATGCCAGGTTCCATCATTAACCGGTGTGTTACCTGTTATACTATACGTATCATCATTCCCTGTAGTAGTCATTACTATTTTACCTTCATTGTTTATAGTTATCTCAAATAATCTTGTACGGTTAAATGATACAAGTGACATTGAACTACCTGTTGTTTTAACCCAGAGTTCAACGGTTAACCCATCAACTAAACTGTTACTGAAGCAATAAGGTACTTCTATGTACCCTGCACCGTTGAAGGTGTAAGCTCCTCCTATTTTACCGTTATTAACCCATGTTACACTACCTGATATGGCACCGTTATATTGGTTACCAGAGTAATCCTTAACCAAGGAGATGGACTCAGTGTCAAAAGGCATTAATAAACAAGCAAAAGGCGTAGTCACTATTCCTCTTTTTATCATCCATGTGTAGATATACGTGTATGGTTTAGGGTTCAAAGAGCTGACAGCTGAGTAGTTGTAGCATATGAGATCCTCGTCGATAGAGTTTGTACGAAGCGTTGATATAAGAAGAGGATGGAAATAAGGGGATGAAGGTGGCGGAGAGGTTTCCTTGCCTTTCACAATACCATCGAAGACTACTGCTTTGTAACCAGTCTCATCTATACTGTAGACTGTGACCCTGATGCTTTCATCACCTTGAAGTGATTGAACAGGTGGGTAGTATTTCTCACCGAAACCCCAAGGGTCATCACTCTCATACACTAGGTAACCGTCGATATAAACCTCATATGATCTCAGCTGCTCACC
>Ga0068707_1001263_pt1 | contig 17487 bp, 14 predicted proteins | sample YNPNPMetaG_FD_66600 | JGI IMG/M metagenome (GOLD analysis project Ga0068707, IMG submission 66600) | Anoxygenic and chlorotrophic microbial mat microbial communities from Yellowstone National Park, USA - YNP NP MetaG | ecosystem: Environmental > Aquatic > Thermal springs > Hot (42-90C) >...
CTGTTGTCGCTCACCCCGACAGGAAGATCTCCGTCCCGCAGTACGGGCACCTCACCACACCCTTGCCCGCCAGTTCCAGTTCACCCGCGCATCTGGGACACTTGTTGGTCGCCATCTGCGCCGCATCGGCGGAGATGAGGTCGCCGTCGTTCCAGTTGATGTAGCCAGTGAAGAGGCCTTTGTTGACCAGGTCATAGATGTCGCTCTTGACCTGGTCGCGGTTCACCTTCAGTTCCAGCGCCGCGTCGGCCACGTTGACGCGCCCCTGCGCGCGCACCATCCCCAGCAGCCGCTTCTGCCGCTGGGCGACAGCCATCTCCCCAGCCTCCTTCTGCCCGCGGATGAGCATGAAGACGCCCACACCCACGAACGGGATGGCGATGATCGCCCCCAGTGCTGCGCCGAGGAGCCTGCCGCCGATCTCGCGGGCGGAGGCCACACTCACCGCAGCGGCCAGCAGGCAGATGATCAAGCCGACAACGACGAGAATCGGGCCCAGAACTTTACCGATGTTCATAGAACCTCCTCAAGATCAATGACCAATGACCAATGTACCAATGACCAATGTACCAATGTACCAATGACCAATGTACCAATGTACCAATGTACCAATGTACCAATGACCAATGTACCAATCACCAACATCCCCGTCACCCCTCATCCAAACCCCCGTCCTCCGCCGCCGCCGCCACCGCCGCCGAAGCCCCCACCGCCGCTGAACCCGCCCCCGAAGCCGCCACGGAACCCACCACCACCGCCGGAACTGCTAGGCCGACTGGTCAGGGTACTGGCCGCCGTGTCGAGCATGCGGCCCAGGCCGCGGGACATCTGGTCGAGACTGGCCCCCAGCCCGCGGCTCATGCTATCCAGCGAGGGGGCGGCCACACCACCAGCGGCAGGAGCGGCCAGACCCGGCGCGCGCCCACCGACGCCCGGGGAGTACGGCGCGCCAACGCGGATCGGCAACGGCACGTACCAGAGCGGCATCGGCGCGGTCTCCACCTGGCTGAACTTCCGCGTCCAGGTGCGATCCACCCCGAAGGCGATGGCGTAGGGCAGGTACTTCTCGAACTGGTCGGTCGCCTCGCGCAGGTCGGTGTACCGCTCGATCTCCTGCAGGTACTTCTTGAAGGCCCGCCAGCGGGCCGCCTCCTCGGCCCCCTTCCGCGTCTTCACCGGCATGTGCTGACCGATGACTATCAGGGCGACCGCCGTCGTCACCAGGCCAGCCACCGGGCACAGGGCGTACGCGGAGAGGTCCATCAGCATAGGGATGGCGCAGAAACCAGCGAAAAACAGCAAGCCCAGCAGCGCGCCGCCAATGCCCTGGTAGGACGCGCGCACCCGGTCAGGACGGGCGCGGAAGTAGCCGCGCTGAACCATCGCGTCGTACATCTGGGACTGAATCTTGGGAAGTGCCTGGTAGAAGCGGTTACGCAGCGAGGAGAGACGCCGCTCCTGATGGCTACCCAAGAGGTTCGCCAGCAGAGTCTGCTCGAAGGGCAGCAGGTCATCGGCAGGCTTGTCAGTACGGCGGAAAGTGAAGTCCGTGGCCGTGCCGAACAGGCCCGAAGCGTGCTCCTCGATCTGCAGGTAACCCCGCCGCGCCAGGTCCACGATCGTCGCCAGGACATCCTGCATGTCGGCCCGCTCGTCCACCAGCGAGCCGGCGATCCCGGGCGGTGCATCCGACGGAGGCTCGGTCAGGTAGTCCGTAGGCAGCGTCACCTGCGGGTCGCGCCCGCGCACGTACCACAGGAGGAGCAGGAAGAGCGGCCCACCGATGACGAACAGAACACCCCCTACGCCCAGGGCCAGGCTGAGCAGCGGGGCCATATCCTCCCGGGTCTGCCAGGAAGCGGGGCTCCCAGCCACCACCCCGTGGGGGAACTGCACCCGCACCTCCATCTCCTGCCCGGCCCGTATCGTCTCCTGCGCGGTGAAGACCACCGTCTGCTGGCCCTCGCCGGTGACGGTCGCGTTGGTTTCATAGACCGCGGCAGACTCAGCCACCGCTCCCTCAGGCAGGTGGACCGTCACCGTGGCGGCGTAGATCGGGAAGGCGTGATCGGGCGGTATCGCCTTCCACCACAACTGGTCTCCCCCATCGTAATACCGCAGCCCGCCATGTACCGTGTAACGCAGGAGGTAGGTATGGGTGGAGTTGCTGCGCGGCTCCAGCAGGTACCACTGGATGGTGTACTCGCCGTTCTCCTCACTGCCGGTCCACTGACAGGGCTTGCCATCCTCGTACACCTCCACTCCGGAGATCGAGGTCAGCCGGTCGGTAGGGATCGCCGCGTAACCGTAAGTGAAGGTGCCAGAGGTGAAAGCGATCACCTGCGTCTCCTCCACCAGGAAGTCGCCACTGGGCAGGACGGTGATATCCACATCGTACCGCTCCCAGTAGAGCGTCTTGCTCTGGGCCTGAGCGGATGATACAGGGAGGAGCAGCAGGAAGGCAAGCAAGAACGCCAAAATGATGAAAGGCTGCAATCGCCGGGTAGACGTCACGGGACCTCCTCCTCGCACTGGGGATAGGTCTATTATAGACAGGTCGCGCAGAAAAGCAAAGCCCAACATCTCCGTCATGATACCGCTATCCGGCTACATGGCGGGATATTGGGCCGATAAACGGCTGACGATCGGCTGACAGGCCGATCAGTCGCGCTCTGAGGACTCCTCGAATCCGAGGCGCTCACGGACGGTGTACAGCGGCCGGGCGCGCACCTCGTCGTAGACACGGGCCAGGTATTCGCCGAGCAGGCCCACGAAGAGCAACTGCGTCCCGCCCAGCAACAGGGCCACCGTGAGCATCAGCCCCTGCCCGGCCAGCGGCGCGCTGCCGGCCAAACGCAACCCCAGCAGCACCAGTCCGAGCAACAGTCCCACTCCCAGGAGCACAAAGCCAAAGAGCGTCGCCAGCCGCAGGGGCAGGTCGGAGAAGCCGGTGATGGCGTCGAAGGCCAGCCGGACCATCTTGCGCAGCGTGTACTTCGTCTCTCCGGCGAAGCGGGGTTGGCGGACATAGGAGACCCCTGTCTGGCGGAAACCCACCCATGTGGTCATGCCGCGGATGAAGCGGCGGTGCTCCCGCATACGCCGCAGTTCCTCCACCACACAGCGGTCCAGCAGGCGGAAGTCCCCCGCTTCCATCGGGATGTCCATATCGGTCAAGGCGCGGATCAACCGATAGAACAGCCGGGCGGTGAAGAGTTTGAACCAGGTCTCCCCCTCCCGCTGAGCGCGCACGCCGTAGACCACCTGGTAGCCCTCGCGCCAGCGGGCCACCATCTCGGCAATGACTTCCGGCGGGTCCTGCAGGTCGGAATCAATCGTCACCACCGCCTGGCCGCGGGCGTGATCCAGCCCGGCAGTGACCGCGATCTGATGGCCGAAGTTGCGGGCGAAGTCCACGACGCAGACCCGCGGATCCTGCTCGTGCAACTGACGCAGCACCTCGCCGGTGGCGTCGCGGCTGCCATCGTTGACCAGGATCAGTTCCCAGGGCTCCCCCAGCCCATCCAGAACATCCCGCACGCGACGGTAGAACTCCGGGATGGTCTTCTCTTCGTTGTAGGCTGGAGCCACGACGGAGAGGCGCGGTTTGGTCATCTTCATCCCTCCGAGACGGCACGCAAGAGACCCGTCATTTCGTTGAACCGCTCGATCAGCGCGTCAATCTCCGCCACCTGCCGCTGCTTGCTGACCCAGTAATCGGGGTCGTACCACTGCGCCTGGATCTCCTCGTAGGTCTTGCCCTGCTGCTCGACCCAGGTGTAGTACTTGAGATTGTGCACCCGCCGGCGCTCCCAGTAGTCCAGTTCCTGCATGTGGTCCACTGTGCAGCCCAACAGGAAGCGATGGTAGTCTGCGGCGGCGTCGAGAGAGGTGTACTCCCCGCGCTCCTGGCGCAACTCGGCCAGGCGGCTGCCGTACAACTCCATCGAGTCGGTGAGGACGGTGAGCACCACATCCTGCTCACCCAGTTCGTACCAACGGGCGAACTTGATGGCCGAAAGGAGATTGGCGATGCCGGAGATGCCCAGCAGGTCGAGCCGCTCCACCAGGTCAGTGGGGACACCCTGCTGGACGAGATAGGCACGGCCTGCCGGCTCGTTGAACAGCCGCACCAGGCGGATGCAGGCCTCGTCGTCAATGGCGATCACCAGGTCGGTGTTCTTGACGTTGTGCACCCACGGCACGTGCTTGTCCCCGATGCCCTCGATGCGATGGCCGCCGAAGCCATTCAGGAGCAGCGTGGGGCACTGCAGGGCCTCGCTCGCGGCGACCTTGCTGGCCGGGAAGACCTGCTTCATGTAATCGCCGCAGCCGATGGTGCCGGCGGAGCCGGTGGTCAGCACCACGCCGCGATACGCGTCCCGCGGCCCCAGCGCCCGCTCAAGCACTTCCTCCATCGCGTGGCCGGTGACCTCGTAGTGCCACAGGTAGTTGCCAAACTCCTCGAACTGGTTGAAGATGAAGACCTCATCTCCCCGCGTGCGACGCAATTCCCAGCACTTGTCGAAGATCTCCTTGACGTTGCTCTCGCACCCGGGGGTGGCGATGACCTCGCCGGCCAGGCGGGAGAGCCACTCGAAGCGCTCGCGGCTCATCTCCTCCGGCAGGATGGCGATAGACTCACACCCCAGCAGCGCGGCGTTGTAGGCCCCCCCGCGACAGAAGTTGCCGGTGGACGGCCAGACCGCCTTGTGCATGGTGGGGTCGAACTGGCCGGTGACCAGCCGCGGCACCAGGCAACCGAAGGTCGCGCCGACCTTGTGGGCACCGGTGGGGAACCACTTGCCCACCAGAGCGATGATGCGCGCCGGCACGCCGGTCAGCGCGGGCGGGAACTCCAGCGCGTTGACCGGGCCGAAACCACCGCCGTGAGCCACCGGCTCGTTCTTCCAGGTGATGCGGAACAGGTTGAGCGAGTTGACATCCCACAACCCCACCTGCCGCAGTCGCGCGCGAATGCCGGCTGGGATGAGCGTGGGGTCCTTCATCTGCGCAAAAGTGGGGATAATGATGCCCCGTTCCCGCGCCCGTTGAACCGTCCGTCGCAGTTGCTCCTCGTGGATCGTCAGATCAATCATGGTCACTCCTCTCTCCAGACATCCGACGTCTGGGTTATTCTCCACTGACCAGGGAGGTCAACGCCTCCCAGGCGCGGTAGGCTGTCGGCATGTCCGGCCCGCTCCACTCGATCGTGCGCTCGTCCACCCGCACGCAGCCCGGCATGATCGCCGCCTGGTCGGCGTGGAGCGGCCGCTGAAAGACTACCCGCAGGTTGATAGGGGGCGTGAGAGTGAAAGGAGGCAGGGTAAGACGCATAGCCCGCTCCGCAGCGCGGCGGATGCGCGCCCGCGCCTCCTCAGGATGAAGGCAACGAGCAGCGGTGTGGCTCAGGCCGTCCTTCACTGCGATCGTCTCAACCGCTGCCCCCAGCAACGCCCGCGCCTCCTCTGTGACCGCGCGATCCCCCGTCACCAGCACTACCGGCACGCCGAACGCGCCAGCCAACGCCGCGTTGAGGCCGGTCTCCCCCACCAGGTGGCCGTTGAGCCACAACTGGCTCACCGCACCCGACCAGGTATGCGAGAGCACCGCGGTGGTGGTGCCGGCCGCAGCGTGGTAGCCGACGAAGAAGGCCCGCTCCACCCCGCCGTCAATGCCGGCCATCATGCTGAACGGCTTGGGACTGCCGGTGATCAGTTCCGCTGCCGGGTGGAGTTCCTCGGTCAGCAGGTTCGTCATGCGGTCGTGGCTGTCATTGACCACCACCCGCGTCGCGCCGCCAGCCAGCGCCCCTTCGATGGCTGCGTTGGTCTCGGCGGTCATCAGGCGGCGAAAACGGCCATACTCCGGGCGATCCGGCGTGACATGGTCCCACGACACAACACCGGAGATGCCCTCCATGTCCACAGAGATCAAAACGTTCAAGATGTCCTCCTGCCAGGAATGACGATCCGCTGGCCATCCTCCGGCACGATCACCTCCAGGTCAGAGCCAGCGCGGGCCTCCTCGACGAGGACCTCCGGCTGTTCGCCGATAGTTGGCCCCAGATGCACCAGCGCCAGGCGCGGACAGCCGGCCTGCCGGGCGATCTCACCCGCCTGTTGGGCCGTGCAGTGGAAGGCCGCTACGGGGTCGCGCCCTGGCTCCAGCGTCGCGCTGAAGGAGGCCTCATGGATCAGCAGGTCACTGCCACGGGCCAGGTCAACCGCGGCGGGATTGGCATAGGTATCGGTCACCAGCGTGATCGCCGGCCCGCCGTCGAACTCCCACCGGGCAGCCAGGGTGGGCACCTCAGGCGGATAGGGCATCACGGCGGTGCGCAGGATGACGCCGGGGAAAACCTCATGTTGGCCCGCCTGTCGCTCCGACAGTTCGTGCCACGAAGGATTGAAGCGGCGGTCATCGAAGCCGGGATAGGCCAGCAGCCACAACATTCGTAACGTGGCGATGGTCGTCGCCCCGGCGTAGACATGCAGGGGCGTTGGGGACTCCATCCGGCTCAGCGCGAAGATCGGGAAGCCCAACGTGTGGTCACCATGGGGATGGGTGACAAAGAGCCGGTCCACGTCGGTGGCGCACCGCCCCACACGGGCCATCTGCTGCAAGACGGTCGGTCCAGCCTCCGCCAACATGCGGAAGTGGCCCGCCTCCAGCAACAGCCCCAGATGGCTCCGCCGCCCGACGGAAAAGGCCCCGCCGGTGCCCAGAAAGGTGATCTCGACCATGCAGGCCCCCTTCGCCTTATGTGGACAGCGCCCGTCGCACCGCTGCCAGCGTCGGTTCGACCACGGGCGGCATTCCGGCCACCGCCTTCATCACGCTGGCGACATCCTTCAGCCCGGAGCCAGTGGAGAGCACGACCACCCGGTCGTCAGCGCCCACCAACCCCTGTTCGACGGCGCGCACCAGGCCGGCACAGGCGGCGGCCGCCGCCGGTTCAGCAAAGACACCGACATCGCGGGCCAGCAGCGGGATCGCGGCCAGGATCTCCTCGTCGCTCACGCGGACGAAGGCCCCGCCCGTCTCCCGCACCGCCCGCAGCGCCTTGATCCGGTCGCGCGGCAGCCCGGCGACGATGCTGTCGGCCACCGAGTGGGCCGCCACCGGCTCCATCTCCCAACCCTCCAGGCCCCGCTCCCAGGCATCCACCAGCGGGGAGGAACCGCTCGCCTGCACGCCGATCAGGCGAGGCATGCGTTCGATCCACCCCAACGCCAGCAGGTCCCGGAACCCTTTGTGCACCCCACCGATGATGCAGCCGTCACCGACGGGGATGAGGATGGAGGATGGAGGTTGGAAGTTGGAAGTTGGAGAACGACCCCCATCTTCCAACTTCCAACTTCCACCCAATTGCTCACATATTTCATACGCCACCGTCTTCTTCCCCTCGGACATATACGGGTTGTAGGCGGTGTTGCGGTTGTACCAGCCGAAGGCCTGCGCGGCCTCCAGGCAGAGGTCGAAGGCCTGGTCATAGGTGCCGTCCACCAGGAGGACGGTAGCGCCATAGGCCAGCAGTTGCGCGACCTTGGCCTGCGGCGCGGTGCGGGGCACGAAGATGACGTTGGGTTGTCCCACGGCCGCGCAGAGGCCCGCAAGGGCCGCCGCGGCGTTTCCGGTGCTGGCCGTCGTCACCACAGCGGCCCCTCGCTCGCGCGTCTTCACCACAGCGATGGCCGAAGCGCGGTCTTTGAAGGAAGCGGTCGGCTGGCGGCTGTCATCCTTGACCCACACGTGACGCAGGCCCAGCCGGGCCGCCAGGCGCGGCGCCGGGTAGAGCGGGGTCCAACCCACGCTATCCAGCACCGTTCCCTCCACCAGCCGGCGAGTCGTCTCCGGCTCCACCGGCAGCAGCGGCAGGTAGCGCCAGATAGAGCGCTCGTCGCGCTCTCTCAGCGTCTGCGGCGTGACGGCCCGGCGGATGGCATCATAGTCATAGACGACATCGAGGATGCCGTCGTTCCCATGGCGCGGGCAGACATAGTCTACCTGCCCCGCGTCGTACTCCGCACCGCAGATGGTGCATTTCAGGCCAAGGATGTGACTCATTTGGGTGCTGGAGGTTTCAGGTTTCTGGTCTCTGGTATCAGGTTGGGGGTGCGATGGGCAACCTGAAACCTGAAACCTCGAAACCTGAAACCTGTCATGGGACAATGCGCGTGCCGGTCTCGCCACGCAGTGCGCGGGCGATGTTCTGCGGATCGGTGATGAGCGCTTCCTTGCCGCCCGCCTCCAGGAACCAGATGATGGCCTGAATCTTGGGCAGCATGCTCCCCTTGGCGAAGTGACCCTCGGCCATGTACTGCTTCGCCTGCGCCACTGTCATCACGTCAATGGCCTGCTGATTGGGTTTGTTGTAGTTGATGTAGACTTTCTCAACGGCGGTAGAGATGAGGAACAGGTCGGCGCCGATGGAGCGGGCCAGGAGCGAGGAGGCGTAGTCCTTGTCAATCACCGCCGCCACGCCCACCAGGTCGCCCTGCTCGTTCTCGACCACAGGGATGCCCCCGCCGCCAACGGTGATCGTGACCACGCCGGCATCGAGCAGTTGCCGTACCGCTTCCAGTTCCACGATCCGCTGCGGGATGGGGGAGGCGACCACACGCCGCCAGCCGCGGCCGGCGTCTTCCACTACGACCCAGCCCTCTTTCTCGGCTCGCTCTCTCGCCTCGGCCTCTTCCATGAAGCCGCCGATGGGCTTGGTGGGGTTCTGGAAAGCCGGGTCGTTGCGGTCCAACAGCACCTGCGTGACGACCGTGGCGGCGTGCTTCTTCATCCCTCGCCGCTTGAACTCATTGATCAGGTTCTGCTGCAGCGCGTAACCGATGGCACCCTGCGAGTCCGCCCCGCAGACATCCAGCGGCACTTCGTGCATGCCGGCCACCTTGTGGGCGATCTCCGAGCGGCGGAGGATGAAGCCCACCTGCGGACCGTTGCCGTGGCCGATGGCCACATCCCAGCCCTGCTCGATCATGTCGGCGATATGGAAGCAGGTCTCCTTGGCCGCCTGGTACTGGTCCTCGACCGTCTGGTGATCCTTGTCCTTGATCAGTGAATTGCCGCCGATAGCGACGACGGCCAGTCCTTTCCGGGTCATTGATTACCTCTCTTTGCCACTGGGGAGTTTACCACATCGTCAGCGCCATCACCGCCTTCTGCGCGTGCAGGCGGTTCTCGGCCTGATCGTACACCACCGACTGCGGCCCGTCCATCACCCCGTCGGTGACCTCGATGTTGCGGTCAGCCGGCAGCGGGTGCATGTAGATGGCGTCGGGCTTCGCCAGCGCCATCTTGCGCTCGTCGGTGATCCAGTGCTTGTACTGGTCCTGGATGCGCTTACCCTCCGCCTCGTCGGTGGTCGTCAGCAACGGACCCCAGGACTTGGCGTAGATGATGTCACCGCCCTTGAAGGCCTCCTCCATGTCGTGGACGATGTCGAAAGCGGTGCCATAGCGGCGCGCCTGCGCCTTTGCCTCCTCTTCGATCTCCGGCATCAGCCGGAACTCCGGCGGGTAGGCCAGGGTGATGTCCAGCCCGAAGCGTGGCATCTGCAGGATGAGGGACTGCGGCACCGAGATCGGCTTGAGGTAGGAGGCAGCATAGGCCCAGGAGACCACCAGCCGGCGGCCACGCAGGTCGCGTCCCTTCTTCTCGATGATGGTCATCAGGTCAGCCAGACACTGGAAGGGGTGGTAGATGTCGCACTGCATGTTCAGCACCGGGGCGCGCGAGGCGGCAGCCACAGCGTTCAGATAGCGGTTGCCGACCCCCCACTCCACGTGGCGGATCGCCAGGCCGTCGTAGTAGCGGCCCAGGATCTCGCCGATCTCCTTGGGAGTATCCCCGTGAGCGATCTGGGTGGTCTTGCTCTCGATGAAGGCCGCGTGGCCGCCCAGTTGGGCCATCCCGGCCTCGAACGAGCCGCGCGTGCGCGTGCTGCTGAAGAAGAAGAGCATCGCCAGGACCTTGTCGCGCAGGTAGGGGTGTGGCTCGCCCACCGCCCGCTTGCGCTTCAGGTCGAAGGCCATGTCCAGGACCGTCTCGACCTCTTCCTTCGAAAAATCCAGATCGCCGATGAGGTCACGGCCACGCAAGTTCGTCTGCATCGTTCAGCCCTCCTTCGCCGATCCTATTCCACCGCACCGAGGATAAGCGCCAGCATGCCCATGCGCAACACGACGCCGTTGTAGGCCTCCTGCCAGTAGCGGGCGTGACGGGTGGCGTCCACATCGGGCGGTAGTTCGTCCATGCGCGGCAGGGAGTGGAGGATGATCGCATCACTGCGCGCCTTCTCCGCCAGCAGCTGGCGTGTCACCCGATAGTTCTCCGGGGTCAGCCCCTTGTCCGCCCGGGCCTCGTCGCGGGCCTTGGTGTAGTCGGGCTGCACTACCGGCTCCATGTAGATCACGTCCGCCTCGCCGATGACGTCAGCGACGTGGTCCGCCTCGCGGAAGACCAGGTTGCGCTCCCGCAGTTCGGCCTTGAACTCCTCGGTCAGCGACATCTCCGGCGGGGCGACGTAGATGACCTCGACGTCGAACTGGGTGAGGGCATAGGAGATGGAGTGCATCGTGCGCATGCGCATGTCGCCGATGCAGAGGAAGGTCAGCCCGTCAATGGTGCCCTTCTCCTGCAGCACGGTGTACAGGTCGGTGAGCACCTGGGTGGGATGCTCGCCCCAGCCATCGCCAGCGTTGATCACCGGCACGCTGGCCCACTTCGCTGCTTCCGCCGGCGCACCCTGCTGGAAATGGCGCATCACGATGACGTCGCCGTAGAACTCCAGCATGTGCACCGTGTCCTTGATGGACTCCTGATAGAAGTCGCCGGCGCGGGTCATCTTGAAGTCGGCGAAGCCGGAGACGTGGCCGCCCAGACGGTGCATGGCCGCCTCGTGCGCCAAGCGGGTGCGGGTGGACGGCTGATAGAACGCGGTGATCATCGTCTTGTCCGCCAGCAGGGTGGCGTTGTGACGGTCGCGAGCATAGTGCTCCAGCGACTGCGCGACCTCGAACATGTAGAAGTACTCCTCACGCTCGAAGTCCTTCAACGACAGAATGTCACGGCCCAGAAAACTACGCATGGTCAAACCTCCTCAATCTCTTCAAGATATTGGCTTGTTTTTGGACCACGGACCACGGACCACGGACCACAGACCACTGACCACAGACGACAGGCCGTCGTCCGTCGTCTGTCGTCCGTCGTCCGTCGTCTGTCGTCCGTCGTCTGTCGTCTGTCGTCCGTCGTCCGCCTCATATCCGCCCCACCTTGCGCACCACGTGGAACCGAAAGTAGCCGGGCACAAAGAAACTGAGCGAATAGTCCACCACGCGGTCGTTGACATCGTGCAGGCGGCCCACCAGTTTGAGGAGCGCCCTGCCACGGCGCAACTGCAGGCTCTTCGCCAGCATGGGGTCGGCCTCCTCGGCAGCGATCTCCGTGGTCGAATAGGCCAGCACCGGCGAACGTCGCTCAAGGAACAGTTCCAACACCGAACCGTTGAAATGCTCGCCCAGTTCCTCGTAGCGCAGAAACTCCTGAGGGACAACATCCACCAGATAGGCCACCGGTTGACCAGCCACCGCGATGACCCGCGAGACGGCGAGGACGTCCTTCGGGCCGTCCGGGGGAAGCCGCAGCCCTTCCGCCTCCTCCTCCGTCGCCAGCCGCTCGACCACGTCCAGATGCGCCACCTCCGTGTGCAGGCCGATGCGCCGGGCCAGGCTCTCCAGGCTCTCCAGCACCTCCAGGCCCGACTCGAGCAACGGCGAGCGGGAAGCGACGAAGGTCCCCAACCCCTGGCGGCGGACAATGGCGCCCTCTTCCTCCAACAGGCGCAGCGCTTCCCGCAACGTGGCCCGGGAGATGCCCAACTGGGCCGAGAGGGTCGCCTCAGAAGGCAACCGCTCGCCAGCCCCTAACGGCTGCTCCCGGATCAACGCCAGCAGCCGGTCGCGGGCCTGCACATACAATGGTCGGCGGTCGAGTTGGAGCGTCATGTGGCCTCACGCCAGACGTCCAGACGTCTGATGTCCAGACAGAGTATACCCGCTTCCTGGCAATTGTCAAGTCGGTCGAAGTCGCCCCTGCGAATCCCTGCCGGCGGGCGACCCGGCGGGTCGCCCCCACGAAGATCCGTCGGCGAATGTGGGGACGAGCGACTGGCTCGCCCCCTGAGGCAAGATCCCACTTGCGCCTTTTCCCAGCATAAGTATAATGACCGCTGGTCAGTTATCTCCGCCCAGGAGCGATCGGCGATGGATTTCTCCCTGAGCGCCGAACATGAAATGGTCGCCCGCATGGTGCGCGACTTTGCGGAAAAAGAGGTCGCCCCGGTCATCAAGGAGTACGACCGCGCCCACCGCGTCAACCGCGACGCCATCCGCCGCATGGCGCAACTGGGCATCCTGGGCATCTGCATCCCCGTGCGCTACGGGGGCCAGGGAATGGACTACATCAGCCTGGCCCTGGCCTGCGAGGAACTGGAGCGCGTGGACACCTCCCTGCGGGTGGTGATGAGCGTCCACGTGGGCCTGAACAGCCTGGGCCTGTTGCAGTGGGGCACGGAAGAGCAGAAGCAGCGTTTCCTGGTCCCCCAGGCGCGCGGCGAGCGCATCGCCACCTACGCCCTTACCGAACCAGGAGCCGGCTCCGACGCCGCGGCCATTACCACCACCGCCCGCCGCCAGGGCGACCACTACCGCCTCAACGGCGAGAAGATGTGGATCAGCCTGGCCGACGTGGCCGACAACTTCCTCATCATCGCCAAGACCGACCCCCGCGCCGACCCACCCCACAGCGGCATGAGCGCCTTCATCGTCCAACGCGAGATGAAGGGAGTGACCACTGGCGACCTGCACGGCAAACTGGGCGTGCGCGCCGGCTCCACCGGCTGGATCAGCCTGAACGACGTGGAGGTGCCGGTGGAGAACCGGCTGGGCGAGGAGGGAGAGGGCTTCAAGATCGCCATGAGCTGCCTGGACAACGGCCGGTACACCGTCGCGGCGGGGGCCACGGGCCTCATCCGCGCCTGCCTGGAGGCTTCGGTCCGGTACGCCCGCGAGCGGCGCACCTTCGGGCAGGAGATCGGCCAACACCAACTCGTCCAGCAGATGATCGCCACGATGAAGCGCGACTACGAGGCAGCGCGCCTCCTCGTCCTGCGCGCTGGCTGGCTGAAGAACCAGGGCCAGCGCAACACCTGGCAAACAGGCCTGGCCAAATGGTACGCCACCGAGGCCAGTTTCGCCGCCGCCTCCAACGCCGTGCAGATCCACGGCGCCTACGGCTATTCCGACGAGTACGACGTGGAACGATACCTGCGCAACGCCAAGGGCGCCTGCATCTACGAAGGGACCAGCCAGATTCAGACGCTGCTCCAGGCCGGCTACGCCCTCGGTTACCGGGAGGACCGCCCACTCCGCTGCGAACTCCCTCCCTACGACGCAGAGGAGTGGCAAAGACAGGAGTGACGAGGATGCACCGCAGAAACGCAGAGGACGCGGAGATTGACCGAAGGACTCTGCGCCCTCTGGGTCTCGGTGGTGAGTTCTTGCAATAGACCCTTTCAACAGGAGGTGAAACGTGCACATCGTCGTCTGCACCAAACAGACGCCCGACTCGGCGGCCAAACTGACGGTTGACGGGGCGGGCAACGTCTCCTGGGGAGACTCCCCCATCATCATCAACCCCTGGGACGAGTACGCGGTCGAGGAAGCGCTGCTGATCAAGGAGCGGCTGGGCGGCGAACCGAAGGTCACCGCCATCTCGATGGGGCCTGAGGCCGCCCTGGAGGCCCTCAAGCACGCCATCGCCATGGGTTGTGACGAGGCCGTGCGCATCTGGGATGACGGCTTCGCCTCCGCGGATACCCTGGGCACGGCCTATGTCCTGGCTCAGGCCATCGCCAGGATGGGAGACGTAGACCTGGTGCTCTTCGGCCGCTCGGCGATCGACAGCCAGACCGGGCAGGTAGCGGTGGAAGTAGCCCGGCGGCTGGGCTTCGCCCCGCTCACCACGGTGATCAAGATCGCCGAGTTGGACCCCGCCGGGCGCTCCATCACCGTCGAGCGGCTGCTCGAGCAGGGCCGCCAGATCGTGCGCGCCCCGCTGCCGGCCGTCGTCGGCACCACCAAGGGCATCAACGAACCGCGCTACCCCTCCTTCATGGGCATCCGCAAGGCCACCCGCGCCGAGTACCCCCTGTGGAGCGCAGCGGACATCGGCGCCGACCCGGCGAAGGTGAGCGCCGGGGTGCGCTGGGAGCGCATCTTCCCGCCTCCGGCGCGTGAGGGCTCGGCGGAGATCATCCAGGCCGAGACGGTCGAAGAGGCTGCCCGCCTGCTGGTGGACAAACTGCTGGCCGAGAAGGTCATCTAGGAGGTGTACTGTGAGCAACGACATCTTCGTCTGGATCGAGCAGTTCCGTGGCCAGCCCGCTGGCCCCTCCTGGGAGGCCATCGGCACCGCCCGGCGCCTGTGCCAGCAGACCGGCGGCAAGGTCTGCGCATGCCTGTTCGGGCAGGGCGTGGCTGGCCTGGCGCAGGAAGCCATCGCCTACGGGGCGGACAAGGTCTTCCTGGCCGATGACGCCACCCTGGCCGACTTCCGTGTCGAGCCGTACGCCGCGCTGCTGGCAGGACTGGCCCGCGAGCACCAGCCAGCGGTGATCCTCCTCGGCGCGACGACCCGCGGACGCGACCTGGGTCCGGCAGTCGCGGCCGACCTGGAGACCGGCTGCGTCGCCGACTGCACCGCCCTGGAGTTCATGGACGGGCAACTCGTCGCCACCCGCCCCATTTATGCTGGCAAGCTGCTGTGCACCTGCACCGTGCCGGAGAAGCGCCCCGCCATCTTCACCACCCGCGCCCGCGCCTTCCCCAAACCCACCCCCGATGCCTCCCGCAGCGGCGAAGTGATCACCGTCCCGCCTGCGCTCTCGGAGGAGCAGATCCCCAGCAAGGTGGTCGGCTTCCAGGAGTCCGAAGGTGGGGTCAACCTGGCCGACGCGGCGATCATCGTCTCCGGAGGGCGCGGCGTGGGCGGCCCGGAGGGCTTCGCCCCCGTCCGCGAACTGGCGGGGGTGCTCAAGGCCGCCGTCGGCGCCTCCCGCGCCGCCGTGGACGCCGGCTGGATCCCCTACGAGCACCAGGTGGGCCAGACCGGCAAGACCGTCAGCCCTGACCTGTATATCGCCTGCGGCATCTCCGGCGCCATCCAGCACCAGGCCGGCATGCGCACGGCCAAGGTCATCGTCGCCATCAACAAGGACCCCGAGGCGCCGATCTTCCAGCTGGCCCATTACGGCATCGTCGGCGACCTGTTCAAGGTAGTGCCGGCGCTCACCGCTGCCCTGAAAGAACGCCTCGGCTAACCCCCGGCCGTATCCCCAATCCGCACAGGGGCGAAGCATCGGCAACGTTTGTCATCGCCGATGCTTCGCCCCCTCAAATGCACCCGGTACCAATTTCCCCTTGCACAGTCCGATTTGAGCGAGTATAATGATACCCATGGGATACTACGTCTTGTAGCCCCAGGGAGACTCTTTGGTAGCAGATAGATTGGACTCTACGAAAAACGAAAACGGAGCCAACACCGCAACCCGGGACTCTGCCCCGCCGGGAAGGGGCAGAAAGGGGGAGGTATGAGCATCCTTCGCTTCAAGCGCTGCGAAAGCGCAATCCGCTGGCGATGGCCCCGCTGGCACCTGCCGGAGTGGGGCCAGGGCATCCTCGAGTTCGCCGTGGTCCTGCCTATCCTCCTGCTCGTCATTCTTCTCATTATCGAAGCCTCGCTCATCGTCCAGGCCTATCTGGCAGTCGAACACGCCGCCAACGAGGCCGTGCGGTGGGCCATCACCTACCAGCCGGTGCAGGGGCGCACGCTGGACGACGAGATGTGCACCAACACCAGCCAGGACCCGCCATTCCTCTTCGAAAACGCCGGCTATGACTGCGACCCTTACGAGGGCGTGGACGAATACAACGCCCGACGGGTGGCGCTCATCAAAGAGCGCGCCCTTGTCGCCGCGGTGGGATTGCGCATCAACCCCAACGCCCTGGGGATGACGCAGACGGATTTCAACAACCGCCTCAACACCCCGGGCTTCTTCGGCGTGCGCGTGTGGGGTTTCCCGTCCTTCGAGTCCTCCGAGCAGCTGGACCATCCCGGCCTGCCCGGCCTGCCGGTGCGCGTCCAGGTCGTCCACTGCGTGGAGATGGTGGACCCGCTGTTCCGTGCCATGCGCCCCTGCATCCGCGTGCAAGCCACGGCAGAGATGATCAACGAGGGGATCCAGGTGGGCTTTGGCAACCTCCCGCCCCCCACCTTCAACCCCCCGCCCACTTTCGTCGTGACGCCTCCCGGCGCTGCAGCGACAGAGACGCCAAACCCCAGCGGCACTCCTGTCGGCACCCCCACCCCGCAGCCCATCAACTATCGCGTGAACATCACCTTCAACACGTTTACAGTCACGCTGCCCCTGCAGCGCGGCCACAACGTCACCGTGACCGTCACTGACGAGAACAGCAACCCTCTGCCCAACGTCCTCGTCAGTTTCTCCACCAACTTTGGCGCCTACGGCTACTCCGGCGTGGAGCCGCAATACCTGCAGTTCACCACCGACGGCAACGGCCAGGCCATCCCGCGCATCTACGCCAATCAGCCCGGCACCGCCAACCTGCGCGCCTGGATAGACCTGGACAGCGATCAGGCGTGGGACCTCGGCGAGCCCACCGACCAGGCAACCGGCCAGTGGATCGTGGGCCCCGGCCCCTACATCCTGGCCTCCGACCACGAGGTCCTGCCGTTGGACTGGATCAGCGTCAGCCTCTACGACCACCAGCCCACCCTCAACCCGTATCGCGTGCTGTGGTGTCGCGTCTCGGGTGACGGCATTCCCTCCGCCGAACTGCTCTCGGGCATCAACGTGGATGCCGGGACCGGCGATATCCTGGGCCTGGCGGTGGAGATCCCCCTCGGCAGTTCCGGCTACTACCGGCTCGAATCCCACACCGATGGAGGGGATTGCGGCGACGTCGCCACCCTGGCCGGAGTCTCGGCGGAGATCCTGGCCACCACCGTCCCGCCCGACCTGACCATCAGTTCCTTTAACATCCCCGCTGACATCCAACCCAACACCCCCTTCCTGATGTCGGCGGTCGTCTCCAACCTCACCCCCGGCGAGTCGGCGGAGACGTTCGACGTGGACTTCTACCTGGATCCCCCCAGCGCGCCGTCGCAGGGGCAGATGGGGGTGATCAAACAGTGGGTCTCCGGCATTACCCCCTACGGGACCGCCATCGTGACCACCGTGATGTGGGTGGATTGCGTCGGCCCGCACCAGATCTGGGCGCGGGTGGACAACACCAACTACGTCGAGGAGACAGACGAGGAAAACAACGTCAACTCGATCAGCATCATGGCCCAGTGCCCGCTCGAGGAGCATAACGGCCAGGTGGTCATCCC
>Ga0068707_1001267_pt1 | contig 17454 bp, 8 predicted proteins | sample YNPNPMetaG_FD_66600 | JGI IMG/M metagenome (GOLD analysis project Ga0068707, IMG submission 66600) | Anoxygenic and chlorotrophic microbial mat microbial communities from Yellowstone National Park, USA - YNP NP MetaG | ecosystem: Environmental > Aquatic > Thermal springs > Hot (42-90C) >...
GTCGCAAAGCGACCGGTTCGTCCCCCGCCAGCACGACGGCGCTCTCCACGGCGTTGCGCAACTCGCGCACGTTTCCGGGCCACGGGTACTCCATCATCCGCTCCAGCACCTCGTCCTTGAACTCCGGCGGCTCGCGTCCGATCGCCATGGCCGCCTGCCGGGCGAAGCGCAGGGCCAGGGGCAGCACGTCCATCGGCCGGTCGCGCAGCGGTGGAACGTAGATCGTGACGACCGCAATCCGGTAGAACAAATCCTCGCGGAACCCGCCGTGCTTCACCTCCCGCGCCAGATCGCGCTTCGAAGCGGTCACGACACGCACGTCCACGGGGATCTCGACGGTCGAGCCCACGCGGCACACGGTCCGCCGATCGAGGAAACGCAGCAGCTTGGACTGGCTGGCCAGGGGCAGCTCGCCGATCTCGTCCAGGAAGAGCGTGCCCCCTGCCGCCGCCTCGATGTAGCCCGCGTGTCGTTCCGTCGCTCCGGTGAAGGCTCCCTTTTCGTGCCCGAAGAGCATGCTCTCCACCAGGGGCTCGGGCAACGCTGCGCAGTTCACCACGATCAGCGGGCCGCCCCGTCGCGGCGAACGACGGTGGACGTACTTCGCCACCTCCTCCTTGCCGACGCCGGTCTCGCCCAGGATCAGCACCGAAGATGTGGAACGCGCCGCCATGTCGGCCAGGCGGTAGATCTTGCGCATCGTTGGGTCGTGTAACTCGATGTCCTCGGCGTCCGGAACGGACGGCTCCGCACCCGGAGTCGCCCGGCCGTGCGAATCATGTTCGCCCAGGCACGCTCGGAGCGCCCCGAGCGCGACCGCCGGCCGCGGGCCGCCGATGGGCCGCGATGGACGCAGCAGCGTGAGCACCGTGCCGCCGATGCGGATCTCGTCCCCGTGGGCCAGCACCCGCGGCCCGGTCAACCGCTCGCCGTTGACATACGTGCCGTTTGTGCTGCCGAGGTCCTCGACAGTCACTTCGCCGCGCGCCGCCCGGACCTGTGCATGACGTCGCGAGACCTTTTCATCCTCCAGGCGCACCAGGACCTTGGGGTCGCGGCCCAGCACGAGCAATCCGTCCTGCGGTACTGGGACCGTCCGCGCTTCGCCGGGGCCCAGTACCAGCAGATACGCTCCCGGCGTGGCGCCGGATGTGGCGTCGTCCTCGTCGTCGCGCACCGTAGCGACATCCGGCGGCCGAGGTTCCGTCACGAGCACGGAGTGTACCATCGATGCGCACCTGCGCAACGGGCGTCCGGCGGCCGAGCGACCCGCACCTTGGAAACCAGGCGGAACACCCGTTTCCCTCGTCTGGAACGGAAGCTGCTCAAGGCTGTTCCCAGCCCCGGGGACGCGGTGATGGTCGCCGCGCGCAGCGGGGCAGCCCTTCGACGGGGCTCAGGGGAAGGAGAGCAGACATGAAACGAGTCGATGGGAAGCGCGCCGGCGGCTCCTGGGCGGTCGCGGCGTTCGCGTTGCTCGCGCTCGCGGCCGGAGGCTGCGGCGGAGCGATCAGCATTTCCGAGGATGATACCGACGACGGAGGGGAGGTTGGCGAGGACGGCGACGGCGGCGAGACCTGCGCGTGCATGACGGACGAGGACTGCGCCAACGGTCAGTTCTGCGATGGGCAGGAGCGCTGCGCGGATTGCGTCTGCGTCGCCGGAACACCGCCGGAGTGCGACGACGGCGTGGCCTGTACGACCGACGAATGCAACGAGTCCATGGGGGCATGTTCCTCGACGCCCGACCATCGGCTGTGCGGTGACTTCGAGCTTTGCGATCCGGAGCGCGGCTGCGTGGCCTCGCCGGAATGCACGGAGGACCTCGGCTGCGACGACGGCCTGTGGTGCGACGGCGTCGAGACCTGTGACACGACCGCGGGGCGCTGCGTGCCGGGCACGCCGCCGGACTGCGCGGACACTTGGTCCTGCACCGCGGACGGATGCAACGAGGACGAGGACCGGTGTCAGGCAGTGAACCGGGATTCCGTCTGCGACGACGGCGATGCGTGCACGCCGGACCGTTGCGATCCGACCGACGCCGCGGCGGACGAGCGCGGGTGCGTGGTGGGGACGAGCGGGTGCGACGACGGGAACCCGTGTACCGACGACCAGTGCGACGTGAGCGGCCGCGGTTGCTTCCACACCTACAACGCGGCGTCGTGCGACGACGGCGACGCGTGCACGGTCGACGACACCTGCCGCAGCGGCGTCTGCCAGCCCGGCGCCGCACGCGACTGCGACGACGGGAACGTGTGCACCGACGACGCCTGCAACCCGGCGACCGGCTGCAACCATGCGTACAACCGCGGCGTGTGCGACGACGGCAACGCCTGCACCACGGACGACCGCTGCGACGGGTCAGGTCGCTGCATCGGTACCGCCCCGCCGTCCTGCGACGACGGTAACCCGTGCACCGACGACGTCTGCGATGCAACCGGCGGCTGCACGCACGTCAACAACAGCTCGCCCTGCGACGACGGCAACGCCTGCACCGAGTCGGACACCTGCAGCGGCGGGGTCTGCTCGGGAGCAGCGGTGAGCTGCGACGACGGGAACGTCTGCACGGACGACTCGTGCGTGCCCGCGACCGGCTGCGTTTTTGCCAACAACCATGCCGCATGCGACGATGGCAACCCGTGCACCTCCGGGGACGCCTGCTCGGCCGGCGCGTGCAGACCCGGCGCGGGGCTGCCCGTCTGGTACCGCGATGCGGACAGCGATGGGTTCGGCGACGCGGCGACCACGACCTGCGCCGCCCGGGCGCCCGCTGGCTACGTCGGCGACGGCACGGACTGCTGCGACGCGAACCGGGACGCGCGGCCCGACCAGACGACCTATTTCGCCGCGAGTTACGCCTGCGGCGGCGGCACGCCGTCCTACGACTACGACTGCGACGGCGCGGAAGAGCCACGGTGGACCGCCACGGGCGGCGGCTGCCGCAACACCGGCACGTCCTGCGCAATGACCGAGGGCTGGGATGCCTCCGCACCGCCCGCCTGCGGCGCCTCCGGGCGTTGGGTGACCGGCTGCACGTGGGTGGCCGCCGGCTGCATCGTCAGCTCGGAGACGCGACGCCAGGAGTGCCGGTAGGGCACGGGGTTCGGGATTCGGGGTTCGGGATGGGGGCACAGAGCAACGGAACGACGGCGCGGGAGGAGAACATGAGCCGGAGACCGGGACGCGAGCCGACGGTTCTCCCCCGCGTCGCTAGGCTGCTCCTGGCCCCCGGTCTTGCGGGCTGCGGGAGCGTCGTGGCCGACGACGAGGCCGAAACCGGGAGAGAAGAGGACGGAGCCCAGCCGGCGCCGATGATGCACGCGGCGAGCGCGGTGACGTCGTGGAGGAGGACGCCGACGCGGCCGACGCCGACGAAGGGATGGCGTGCGCCGAGGGCGGGACGCCGTGCGACAACGGGAACCCGTGCACCGACGACCGGTGCGATCCGGCCCGCGGCTGCGGGTGGGTGCCCAACAGCGCGACCTGTGACGATGGCGATCGCTGGTCCACGGGCGATACCTGCCGGGACGGGGCATGCCGGCCTTCCTCCATCCTGCCGTCCTGGCATCGCGACGAGGACCGTGACACCTACGGCGATCCCGCGGCGAGCGTGTGCGCGGCCGAAGCGGCGCCGGGCCCCGTGGCCGACGGGACGGACTGCTGCGACATGGACGGAGACGTGCATCCCGACCAGGCGGCGTGGTTTCCCGCCCCGAACGACTGCGGCGGCGAGCCGCCGTTCGACTACGACTGCGACGGCGTCGAGGAGCCGCGCTGGACGGATACGGGCGGCGGCTGCCGGCTGTCCGACGGCCTGTGCCGGAAGACCATCCGCTGGGAAGGGTCCGCGCCGCCGGCGTGCGGCACCACCGGCCGCTGGCGGAGCGAGTGTATCCTGGTTGCGTGTCTGGTCGGCGCCAGCGACAGCCGGGTTCAGGAGTGCCGTTGAGGTCAAGCGCGCCGGGCCCGACGCCCCCAGCCGGGCCGGTGCTCGCAGCCGCAAGGGGGACTACCGACACGCTTGCGTCCGAGTGATCACGTCCTCGACACAAGTGACGGAGATGCAGCCCTGCACCCACCGGCCCGGAGAACCGCACTCGGGCGCGTGGCCACCCTCCCAGCCCGCATGGTTGAACCCGCACGGCACGCCGGCCGTGCAGTCCGGCGCCGGATCGGTGTCCGGGAACTCCTGCTCCACCATGCCGTTGCAGTCCCAGTCGAAGGACGGGCCGGCGCCGCAGTTGTAGGACGAGGAATGATACGACAAGGGAGCCGGGTTCGGGGGATGCACGTTCCCGTTCGTGTCGCAGCAATCGCCGGCCAGCGGGACGTAGGAGCCGGAAGGCTGCGAGGGCGCGCAGACGGAAGGCCTTGAGTCGCCGCCGACCGTGTCCCCGTCGCCATCGTAGTACCAGACGGTGCCGCAGCTCTCGTCCGGCGCTGATGTGTCGTCCGTGAGGGTGTGCGCGTCGTCGCCTGCGTCGTCGGTTGCATCGATATCGACCATCGCCGCGCCGCACGCGCCGCCAGCCGCCATGCCGAGCAGCCAGGCAGCGCAGGCCGCCGCCACGCACGCTCCGGTCGCGCCACGCATCGTTCCGCCGGCTGGCCGCTGCATTGCCTTCAATCTAGGCTGGGGCGGCCGACGCGGTCAAGCGCCGGCGACGCGGACCGCTGCTCCGCCTGTACGTTCCTTGCGCAGGTGTACGGCTGCGGTCCGCCCAGCGTCCTGGGCCCGGCCCCGCCCCCCCCTGCCGAAACCCCCGCCGCGTCGCCCGATCCGTGCGCTCGGGTCCGCGCGGACGGGCTGGCACGCCGGACGCTTCACCCGCGCATCGATGCGCGCCTCGGGGACGCAGCGGCCGCGGGTCGGACGGATGGCTCATCCGGCCACGAGCGATCGAGGCCGAGCGGCAAGGAAGTTCGTGATGAGGATGACCAGCGTGGTTGCGTGGGTCGTCGGTGCCGTCGTGGGCGGGCTAGGTGCAGCGGCGTCGTGCGCGCAAAGCGGCGGGAGCGCGTGCGACGTGGAGGCATGCGGACACGACTGCGTGAGCATGGGCTACGCCAACGGCGAGTGCCGTGGGGGGGCGTGCCAGTGCATGGTGGCCGCCGCAGACGCCGACGCGGACGCGCCCCGCCCGGATGTGGCCGACGACGGCGACGCCTCCGCCGACGCCGAGGGTCCCGACCTGCGCCTCGACGACGGGCGCGCCGAGGCGTGCGACGAGGCCGGGGGTGGTGAGAGCGGCGGGGAGACGGGAGGAGACGGCAGCGGAAGCTGCGACCCGGTCCTGTGCATGATCTCCTGCGGCGGCATCTGCGACGCGTCGGGCAACTGCGTGTGCCCTGGGGAGGACGCGGGGGACGGCGACGCCTCCGATGTACCTTCCGAGATTGACGGGTCCGACGATGGCGTGGTCGAGACCGAGGCGGACGTGCTCGAGCCGGAGGCCGACGCCGCGCCGGAAACCGAAGCGGAGGGCGACGTGGGCGGCGATGCCGCGGAGCCCGCGGTTGATTCGGGAGGGTAGCGTGGGGCGCCGGCCGGAAGCGCCGGCGACCCGGAGGAGGAGCAAGATGGGCAGAACACTGCACGGGTTGGCGGTCGTATGCGGGATCGTGGGCGTCATCTGTTCCTGGTCGAGCCCCGCGCAGGCGCAACTCGACCTCGACGGCGACGGCCTCTACGCCACCTGGGAGACCGGTTGCGCGGCCTCGGGCAATACGCGGACCGGCGACACGAACGTCGACAGCGACGGGGACTACGTCCGCGACGACATCGAGGTCGGCGCCACGGGCGCCCCCGCCACGGCCCGCGACACCGACGGCGACACACGGATCGATGGCTGCGAGATCGACAGCGACGCTGACGGCATCGGCGACCAGACCGAATCGGGATGCAGCGCGGTGTGCACCACCCCTCGCGACACGGACGGCGACACGGTCCCCGACTACCGGGAGACCGACTCCGACGCCGACGGGATCGGGGACGCCACCGAAGGCACGACGGACACGGACGGTGACACGATCCCGAACTACCGCGACACCGACTCCGACGGCGACGGGATCCCGGACGCGACGGAGGGGACGGCGGACACGGATGGCGACACCCTCCCCAACTACCGCGACACCGATTCGGACGGCGACGGCCGCAGCGACGCGACGGAGGGCACTGGGGACCTCGACGGCGACACCGTGCCCAACTCCATCGACACCGACGACGACGGCGACGGCGCCCCGACCGCCTGCGAGGCGTCGGCCGGCACGAACCCCGTCGCCCGCGACACCGACAACGACCTGATCGACGACGGCACCGAGATCGGCCCCTGCGCCTCGCCGCGCGACACCGACGGCGACGCCCAGATCGACGCGCTGGAGACCGACGCCGACGCGGACAACATCCCCGACCGGGCCGAGTCCGGCTGCACGAGTATCTGCTCGACGCCGCGCGACACCGATGCGGACGGCGCGCCGGACTACCGGGACACCGACGCGGACGGCGACGGCATTTCGGACGCCACCGAGGCCGGCGATGCCGACCCCGGCACGCCGCCGATCGACACCGACGGCGACACGACCCCCGACTACCGCGACACCGACAGCGACGGCGACGGTCGCAGCGACACGACCGAAGGCACCGGCGACCTGGACGGCGACGGGCTGCCCAACTGGCGCGACGCGAACGACTCCGACGGACCGCTCGGCGACCCCGACGGTGACGGCGTGGTCAACCGCGACGACAACTGCGACGCTGCGGCCAACCCCGACCAGACCGACACCGACGCCGACGGCCTGGGCGACGCGTGCGACAGCGACGATGACAGCGACGGCGTGCCCGACACCACCGACAACTGCCGCACCGTCGCCAACCCCGACCAGGCGAATCTCGACGGGGACGCGCTCGGGGACGCCTGCGATCCGGACGACGACAACGACGGCGCACCGGACACGACGGACAACTGCCCGCGCACGGCGAACCCCGACCAGTCGGACGTCGACGGAGACAGACTCGGGGACGCCTGCGACGACGACGCGGACGACGACGGCGTCCCGAACGGCATCGACAACTGCTGGCTCGTCGCCAACCCGGCCCAGACGGACACCGATCACGACGGCCTGGGCGACGCCTGCGACGGCGACATCGATGCCGACGGGATCCCGAACGGCTCAGACAACTGCCCGGCCATCGCCAACCCGGGGCAGACCGACACGGACGGCGACCGCCTGGGCGACGCCTGCGACCCGGACGACGACAACGACGGCGTGGCCGACACGGCCGACAACTGCCGGCTCAACGCCAACCCTGACCAGGCCGACCTCGACACCGACGGACTCGGCGATGTCTGTGACCTGGACGACGACGCCGATGACGTCCCCGACGCCACCGACAACTGCCCGCGTACGCCCAATCCCGACCAGCGCGATTCCGACGGCAACGGCTACGGCGACGCCTGCGACACGGGCGACAGCGACGGCGACACCGTCCCGGACCTGGCCGACAACTGCCCCGCCGTGGCCAACCCCGATCAGGCGGACCTCGACCGCGACGGCCTGGGCGACGCTTGCGACCCGGACGACGACAATGACGGCATCCCGGACGCGACCGACAGCTGTCCGGCCGCCGCCAACCCCGATCAGACGGACACCGACGGGGATGGACAGGGGGACGTATGCGATGCGGATGACGACAACGACGGTGTGATCGACCGCGCCGACAACTGCCCGCTCGTCCCGAACCCCGACCTCCGCGACACCGATCTCGACGGCTTCGGCGATGCCTGCGACGACGACGACGACGGCGACGGCGTCCCCGACACGACCGACAACTGCCCGCTCGCCTCCAACGCCTCCCAGATCGACAACGACCTGGATGGCCAGGGCGATGCCTGCGACGACGACGACGACAACGACGGCGTCCCGGACACCACCGATAATTGCCTGCTCATCCCCAACGCCGATCAGGCGGACGCCGACGGCGACGGGGAAGGGGACGCTTGCGAGGGCGACGACGACAACGACGGCGTCCCGGACACCACCGACAACTGCCCGCTGGTCGCCAACGCCGACCAGAGTGATCTCGACGGCGACGGCGCCGGCGACGTCTGCGATCCCGACGACGACGGCGACGGCGTGCCCGACGCGACCGACAACTGCCCGACCGTGGCCAACCCCGGCCAGGAGGATCTCAACCGCAACGGCTACGGCGACGCCTGCGAGGACTGGGGTGACGACGACGGCGACACGGTGCCCAACTTCCTCGACAACTGCCCGCTCAGGCCCAACGGCGCCCAGGTGGACACCGACGGCGACGCCTCCGGCGACGCGTGCGACCCCGACGACGACAACGACGGCGTTCCGGACGAGCTCGACAACTGTGCGCTGGTGGCGAACGCCGACCAGGCCAACGCCGACGGCGACGCCTCCGGCGACGCGTGCGACCCGGATGACGACAACGACGGCATCCCGGACGCTTCTGACAACTGCCCGCTCCGCGCGAACTCCGATCAGACCGACACCGACGGCGACGGCCTGGGCGACATCTGCGACGGGGACGACGACAGCGACGGCGTCGGAGACGACACCGACAACTGCGGGCTCGTCCCGAACCCGACACAGCTCGACACCGACGGCGACAGTCTCGGCGACGCGTGCGACGACGACGATGACGGCGACGGCGTGCGCGATCTGGTCGACGTCTGCCCTCTGCTCTACGACCCCGGCCAGGAGGATCTCGACGGCGACGGGGTCGGCGACCTGTGCGATGAGGATCGCGACGGGGACGGAGCGAACAACGACGCGGACAACTGTCCGGATACGCCCAACGCCGACCAGTCGGACCTGGACGGCGACGAGATCGGCGACGTCTGCGACGACGACTCCGATGCGGACCTCGACGGCGTCCAGGATGCCGCCGACAACTGCCCGCTGGTCGCCAACCCCGACCAGCTCGACACCGACGAGGATGACCTCGGCGACGCCTGCGACCCCGACGACGACAACGACGGCGTGCCCGACGAGGACGACGTCTGCCCGCTCGTCCGCGACCCCGGCCAAGAGGATCTGGACGGCGACGGGCAGGGCGACGCCTGCGACGAGGACGACGACGGCGACGGCGTGCCCGATGTCGACGACGTTTGCCCGCGGACCGCGGATCCCGAGCAGGCCGACACGGACGGCGACGGCGCGGGTGACGCCTGCGACGAGGACGACGACGACGACGACGTGGCCGACGTTCTTGACAACTGCCCCCTGACGGCCAACGCCGCGCAGACGGACACCGATCGCGACGGGGCAGGCGATGCGTGCGACGCGGACGACGACGGCGACGGGGTGCCCGATGCGGACGACGTCTGCCCGCTGGTCGCCGACGCTGATCAGGCGGACACCGATGCGGACGGCATCGGGGACGCATGCGACGACGAAGACGAGGACGGGGTGCTCGACGTCGGTGACAACTGCCTCGGCCTCGCCAACGCCGACCAGACCGACACGGACGCCGACGGCGCGGGGGACGCATGTGACGAGGACGACGACAACGACGGCGTCCCCGACGAGCGCGAGCGCGAGCTCGGCACGGACCCGCTCGACCCGCACGACACGCCGCACGCGATGGGCGGCGGCTGCGGCTGCGCCACCGCGCAGCCCCGCGGATGGCTGTGGCCCCTCGCCGTCGCGGCGTTGGTGGTCGCGCTCCTGCGGGGCCGCCGTGGGCGCCCGGGCGCCCTCCGGTCGGTTCTCGTCGTCGCCGCGGCCACGGTGTTCGCCAGTGCCGCACGGCCGGCGGCGGCGGAGGGCTTCGACGCCCAGATGCTCCGGCCGGGGTTCCTCGGGCGGGGCGGAGTAGCGGTGGAGGCCACGGACGTGCTGCTCCCCTTCGACTTCCAGCTCGGCCTGCTCTTCGGCTACGCCGCCGACCCGGTGGTCGTCGGCGGCGCCGGGGAGGAGCGGGTGGCGGACGTGATCGCGGGACTCTCGACCCTCGACGTACGCCTGGCCCTCGGCCTTCCCGCCGGCCTCGAAGTGGGTCTCGGCCTTCCCGTGGCGGTTGACCGGCGCGGCGCCGGCCCGGCGGCGATCACCGGCGCCGGCCTGGGCGATCTCGGCTTCCACCTCAAGTGGCGGATCCTCGACGGCGACAGGTGGCCGGTGGGCCTGGCCATCTGGCCCGAAGTCTTCTTTCCCACGGGGGACGAGACGAAGATGGGAGGCGACGGCGGCTTCGGCTTCGGCTTTCGCGTCGGTATCGACCGCAAGCTGGGCCCCGTGCTGCTCGCCGCGAACCTCGGCGGCCGCTTCCGCGACGGGACGAAATCGTACCTCGGAGCGGAGGTGGGCCAGCAGTTCGTCTACGGCGCGGTGGTCGACTGGGGCATTGACGCGGAAGGGATCTTCCACGTGGCGGCCGAGGCACACGGCGCGGTGGCGCTCGACGGCGCCGACTACGCCAGCCCCGTCGAGATCCTCGGCTCCTTCGCCTCCCACCTGGGGCCGCTGACCTTCGTCGCCGGCGGCGGCGCGGGCCTGGACCGCGCGGTGGGGAGTCCCGAGTGGCGTGCGCTGGTAGCGGCCTCCTACACCTTCGAGCGCACGCGGGACGAGGACGACGACGGGGTGGAGGACGAGTTCGACCGGTGCGTCGACCGGCCGGAGGACCCCGACGGCTACGAGGATGACGACGGCTGTCCGGACGATGACAACGACGGTGACGGCGTGTTGGACGCCACCGACGACTGCCCCGACCGGGCCGAGGATCAGGACGGCTTCGAGGACGCGGACGGCTGCCCCGACGAGGACAACGACGCGGACGGCGTGCCCGACGAGCGCGACGCATGCCCCACGCGGGCCGAGGATCTGGACGGGCGCGACGATGAGGACGGATGCCCGGACGAGGACAACGACGGCGACGGCATCCCCGATGCGACGGACCACTGCCCGAACGCGGCCGAGACGCACAACGGCTTCCAGGACGACGACGGTTGCCCCGACCAGGCCCCGGCGTACGTCTTCCGCCGCGGCGAGCGGATCGTCTTCCACAACATTCTGTTCGCCACCGGGAGTTACGAGATCCTTCCCGAGTCGTACCCGGTGTTGGACGAGATCGTCGCCTCACTCCAGGCTCAGCCGCTGGTGCGGGTGCGGGTCGAAGGGCACACGGACGATCGCGGGGACGACAACGCCAACCTCACGCTCTCGCAGCAGCGCGCCCTGGCGGTCGTCAACTACCTCGCCGGTGCGGGTGTCGACCCGCGGCGGTTGGAGTATGCGGGCTACGGCGAGACTCGGCCGCTGGTACCGAACAACAACGACGAGAACCGGGCGCAGAACCGGCGCGTGGAGCTCCTCACCCTGGATCAGCCGATGGAGGCGGTAGAAACCTCCGGCACGGAGTGACATGAGCCGGCAGGATCCACCTCGCAGCCGCGTCGTGACGCTCAAGCCGAAAGGCCCGGCCGGGGTGCCGCCGCAAGACGTCGCCGAGTCCCCGCCACCCCTTCCCACGGGTACGCAACTGGTCGGCCGCTACCGCCTTGACACCATCCTCGGCCGGGGTGGCATGGCCACCGTCTACATGGGCCTCGACCAGGCGCTCGGGCGCGAGGTGGCGATCAAGGTGCTGGAGCCCGAGATGGCTGCTCAGGCGATCGTCGTGAAGCGCTTCGTCCGCGAGGCGCAGATCATGGCCTCCCTCGACTCGCCGCGTGTCGTGTCGATCTACGACGTCGGTCGCGACGGCCCGCACGTGTTCCTGGTCATGAAGTGCTTGGCCGGCGTGCCGCTGCAGGATCTGATCGTCCAGGACGGAGCGCTGCCGCCGGAGCGCGCGGTACCGCTGGTGGCCCAGGTGCTCGAGGGCCTCGCCGTCGTTCACCGTCACGGGCTCGTCCATCGGGACGTGAAGCCGGGGAACGTCATGGTGCTCGACGGCGACCAGGCGGTCCTGCTCGACCTCGGCATCGCCCGGGATCCGGGGAGCCGCGGGATGACCACCGAAGGGACGGTGCTGGGAACGCCGGAGTACATGGCGCCCGAGCAGATGCTCGGGCGCACGGTGGACCACCGTACGGACCTCTACGCGGTAGGGGTGATGCTCTTCGAGGCGCTGACGGGCCGTCTGCCGTTCCATGGGGAAACCCCGATCGAGATCGGCCTGCGCCATGTGAACGACGACCCGCCCTCGCCCCGCCGCTTCGCCTCGTGGATCTCCGAGGCGCTGGCGGCCGTCGTACTGCGCGCCATGGCGAAGGATCCGGCCCAGCGGTACCAGTCGGCCAACGAGATGCGCGAAGCGCTGCTCGCCGCGCTGGCCGTCGCCGCACCAGGCCTGCCGGGGGCGGAACATCTCCCTGCTGTCCCACCCGCAGGCGACGCCCGCGGCCCGCACCCTAGCCTGAGCGCCGCGGCCGTCGGCTGTGCGGCCGATGTCGGCGTCGAGGCTGCCATGCCACCGTTCGGGATCACGGCCCGCGGATCCCCCGCAGTGCAGGCGTTGCCGGACCCGGCCCCGGAAGCGGCGCAAGCTGCGGCGCCGCCCGCGGCGACCGCGGCGCACACCGTGTGGCCCAAGATCAAACGGCGCCGAGCCTTGCGGGCCACCCTGGCTGCCGGAACCGTCTTCGCTGCTGTGGCGGCGCTGGTCGTCTACCTCGCAGCTCGGTCCGGCAACGAGCTTCCCGCCGGGCCACCTCGGCCCATGCCCGTTGGCGCGTCACCGCGTCCGCCCGCGTCGCCTGCCTCGCCCGGCGCACGGTCCTCCGCACCGCCAGCTCTGCCGGCGCGTCCCACAGCCGGCACGGGTGGGCCGCCAGCAGCAGCTTTCGCAGGGGATGCCGCGAGCGCGTCCGATGCCGGCTCCCTGCCGCCCACTCCCGTTCCTGACAGTACGGCCACGGCGTTGCAGTCCCCGGCCATCCGCGGGACGGATGCAGGCCAAGGCCCGCAGCCGACGCCACCCCGCCCGCCGGGCGCGAGAACCATGCCCGGACCGGACCACCCGCCTCATCGTCTAGCGGATACCGGGACGGACGCGGCCGCTTCGCCCGGCGGGCCCGCCGAGGAAGCCCGGGTGCGTCTGGAACAGGGCGACGTGGCCGGCGCGCTGCGCATCCTGGAAACCGCCATCGAGCGGACCCCCGACCGGGCGGCGTTGTACCGCGTTCTCGGCGATACCTACTTGCACGCAGGCAATCGCATCGGGGCGATCGCGGCCTATCGTCGCTTCCTGGCCCTGGAGCCCGAGGGGCGGGACGCCGAGCGCGTGCGCGCGCGCCTGCGTCGCCTGGGCGTGCTGTGATCGACGTGCGGGAACCCTTCCCGCCGCCGTTTCCGCCGCCGTTCCCTGGCCGCTCCACCCGTTGGCTGGTATCCTTGGAGCGGCGCGGGACCGTCCGGCCCGAGCTCGAGGGTGACGCGCGGTGGCTGGAGCCTACTGTCCGGAATGCCGTTCGCCCGTGCGCGGTGACGAGGCCGCGTGCCGGGGCTGCGCGACGGAGCGGCCCGCGGACGGCTGGCCCCGCGACGAGCAGCTCGGCCGGCTCGTGCGCGGCCGCTACCGCATCGAACGGCGTCTGGCTGCGGGCGGCTTCGGCACCGTGTTCCTCGCGACCCACGTGCAGCACGGCTTCGAGTTGGGCCGCGTCGTGCTCAAGTTCCTGCACGGCGAGCTGGTCGGCAACGCGAAGATCCGCCGCCGTCTGCTCGACGAGGTGCGTGTCGCCCGCGAGCTGACCAATCCGCACATCGTGCGCGTGCTCGACATCGACGAGGATGAGGACGGCGTGCCGTTCCACGTCCAGGAGTACGTCGATGGCGAAGGGCTCGACCGCCTCCTCGCCCGCGGGCGGCGCCTCCCGCCGGCGCAGGCGGTGGAGATCGCGCGGCAGATCGCGGAGGGGCTGGCCGAGGCCCACGCCAAGGATGTCGTGCATCGTGACCTGAAGCCCGAGAACATCCGAATCGAGCGCAGCACTGGACTGGTAAAGATTCTCGACTTCGGCGTGGCGCGCGTCGTCGGGCCCCGCGGCACCGCCACCACCTCGCTCATCGGCACGCCGCGGTACATGGCGCCCGAGCAGATCTGCGGCCGGCAGGTCGATGGCCGTACCGACGTCTACGCCCTCGGCGTGCTGCTGTTCGAGATGCTCGCCGGCGAGCCGCCGATCCCGCCCGAGGACACCGAGATGGCCTACCTCAGCCTGAACCTCACGCGGGAGCCACGCCGGCTGCGCGACGTGATGCCCGAGTGCCCCCCGGATCTGGACGACGTGGTGGCGTGCATGCTGGCCAAGGACCCCGCGGGGCGGCCGCCCGACATGGCGACCGTCATCGCGGCGCTCCGGCAGATCGCGTCCGACCAGGGTTGGAGCCTCCACACACCGTCGCTGGAAGCGGCCGGACCGACCCCGCTCGCGTTGGCCGCCACGCTGCCCGGCGGCCCTGCCGCCATGCTCCCGGCCGTCCGTGCGCCGGCCGGAGCCCCAACGGCAGTCTCGGTCGATGGGCTGGCGCCACGGGCGCCAGCCGTCACCAGCGACTCGCTGGCCCTGCGCCACGCTCGTCGCCGCCGGGTGGCGTGGCTCGGCGCGGCCGTCGCGGTCGTCGCCGCCGCAGGGGCCGTGGCCGCTCTCCTGGTGGCCCGTGGTTCCTCCAGCGCTCCGCCGGCGGTCAGCCCCAGCCCCGCGGTGCCGGAGGGCGCACCGGTTGCACCGGGCCTCACGCTCGGTCCCGCGATCCTCGAGCCCGCGATTCCCCCGTCCGCCGCCACTCCCGACGCCGGGACCGCGCCCGCCGTCCTGGCGCCGCCCACCGACGCCGGGCTTCTTACGACCCTGCCGACGCCGCCGGGCGGCCCGGCGACAGTCGACGCGTTCCCCGTGGCGCCGTTCGCGAACGAAGCGGGACGCGCGCACGGGGACGCCGGCCGCCGGCGCGACTCTCCGCCGTCGCCGGCCGTGGATGCGTCGGGGGCTGTCGAGCCACCGCCGTTCGAGAAGATCGGCACGGCACGAAGCGTTCCGTAGAATCAGAAGTGCATGGTGGCGCCGCCGAGGGCGGCGTAGTTGACGAGCAACCGGTCATGGATGCCCGTCCCCAGCGCCACGTCGATGTCGACCGCGACGGGGACGACGAACAGGCCGAAGGTGTCCGTGAACAGCCACTCGAGCAGCACGGCCGGGCGCAGATGGAGGAATACCATCGGCCCATCGATGGGCGCGCCGACCCACGGCACGGGCACGGCGGGGTCCCCGGGGGGGAGGTAGACGCCGACGCCGACACCGACGCTGCCGACGAGGCGCAAGGCAGGCATGGGTCGCCAGGAGAGGCCGGGGACGGCGGCGAAGTCGAGGAAGTAGCTGCCGTGGCGCACACCGGTCTGCCGGATTTCGATCGGGTAGAAGCCCAGCCAGAAGTCGCCACCGAGCACGAACCGCCACGCGCCACCGGGAAATTCGTAGCCGGCGAATGCACCTGCGCCGCCGGTGGCGAAGATGTTCCGCGCGCCTTGCAGCGCCGCCACCACGCCGCCTTGGAGGCCGACAAGCACGGGGGGAGGGGGTGCGACCTCGGTCCCCGGCTCCACGGGCCCCACGGGCGATCCATCGATCCCGGCGAACACGACGTCTACCGTCGTCCGCCGCCCCAGCCCGCCCTGAACGACGCGCGTCTGCGGCGGCACGCCGGGCAGCTCGAAGCGGAGGACGAACGTGCCCGGCGGGAGCTCGATCTCGGCGGGCGTGGTCGCCAGCGGGAAGTCGGCGAGGGAATTGCCGTCGGGATCGCAGACGGCCACCGTCGCGCCTGGCGGCGTGCTGGCTAGTGACAGCACGGCGGGACGCGCGCGCAGGTTGCGGATGCGCTCGAGTACCGTCTCCCGATCCTCGGTCGCGTCGCTGCTGGCCGCAATGTAGCGCTCGAAGTAGTCGACGGCCTGAGCAAGGTCGCCAAGCCGCTCGTAGCACTCGCCGAGGTTGAACAGCGCGTAGGGGTGGCCGTGGTAGACCTCGTACGATTCGCGGAACAGGCGAATCGCCTCATCGATGTCGCCGCGCTCGAACGCTTCGATGCCCTGTCGGTGCGTTTCGACGGCTTCCGCGGAATACTGCTGGGTCCGTGCGACCGCAGGGATCAGCCAGACGAGCAGCGCTCCGAGAATTGCGGATCGAAAATCATGGGGCCGCCGCCGGTCGCCCTGCGCGGCCGGTAGAGATCGCGCCAACGGCATCCCCTGCCCTCCCCGGGACTGCGGTTCGCCGATTCTACGTCCAGCCATCCGCACGAAGCCACCGTCCCAGACGAGGGACCATAGCTCGACTGTGCGGCATGAGCAATTCCCGGCCATGCCAATCATATGGCGAGCCTGCGGGATGGATGTCTGCTCCCGCCGGGTAACCGTTCACGGCTCACGCCGCGTTGCGGTCGAGGGTGACGGCGACGCCGTCGGGTAGGAGCGCATCGGTGGACAGCTTAGATCCTGTTTCATGTTCCTAGGTTAGCTTTGGACAAGGGAAGGCCGCCCATGGTAGTGAACGGTGGTCAAGGCTGCCATCCGTGTTTGCCCCCTCGGCGACCGCGACGCCGAGGGGGCTGGCCGCCACTCAGGCGGACGCCCAGACCGAGCGGCGGGGCCGGCCCACGAACTGCTTGCCCTCCGCCGTCCACCACCCTACCGTTCCTTCGTAGCCCCCGCACGGGGCGGGAGACTAAAGTGTTACCGGGAAAGGAGGCATGAATGAGAACCCAAGGGCGCGGTGGCATGGGTCTGATCCTGGTTCTGCTCGGCGCGGGCGGGACGTCGATCGGATGCTCGGACGACGATTCCGCGAGGTGCACCCCGGGCGCGGCCGAAGCCTGCACCTGCCCCGACGGGACAACCGGAAGCCGGGTCTGTGCCGCCGACGGCTCCGGCTGGGGCGCATGCGAATGCGGGGCGGAGGCGGACGCGGATGCGGACGCGGAGGCGGACGCTGACGCGGAGGCGGACGCGGAGGCAGACGCGGAGGCGGAGGCGGACGCAGATGCCGATGCGGATGGGGATGGGGATGCGGATGGCGACGCGGATGCAGGGGACGACGGGGCCGGCGCGGACGGCGACGCTGACGCGGACGGGGATGCCGACGGCGATGCGGATGCCGATGCGGATGGGGATGGGGATGCGGATGGCGGCGCGGATGGCTGCGTGCCGGATTGCGCGCACCGCGAGTGCGGTCCGGACCCGGTCTGTGGGACGACCTGCGGTCCCGGCTGCGGCGCGATCGAGTCGTGCAACGGGAACGGGCATTGCATCGCGACGGCGGGCGGGACGTGGGTCGAGGTGCCGCCGACCGGGCCGGGCGGGTTCCAGATGGGCTCCCCGGGGACGGAAGCGGGGAGAGACACGGACGAGACCCAGCACACGGTCATCCTGACGCGGGGGTTCGTGATCCTGTCCACTGAGGTGACGCAGGAGGAGTTCAG
>Ga0068707_1001268_pt1 | contig 17451 bp, 14 predicted proteins | sample YNPNPMetaG_FD_66600 | JGI IMG/M metagenome (GOLD analysis project Ga0068707, IMG submission 66600) | Anoxygenic and chlorotrophic microbial mat microbial communities from Yellowstone National Park, USA - YNP NP MetaG | ecosystem: Environmental > Aquatic > Thermal springs > Hot (42-90C) >...
TGTTTGTGACATTATCCTTTCACGAGCAATGCGGCTATCTGGTTTCGATCGTGTTGTTTGTTGTCGCAGCCGCCACGGACTGGCTTGACGGCTTTCTCGCCCGCCGATTGAACCTTGTGACGCCACTTGGTCGGATCCTTGACCCTTTCGCTGATAAACTCATTATCTGCGGAACATTTGTCTTCTTGGCAGCGACGCCAAAGATGCTCCAAACTCCCTGGGGACTTCATCCCTGGATTGTCGTGGTTGTTATCAGCCGTGAATTGCTTATTACGGGACTCAGGAGTTTTTTGGAAGGCCAGACTGTCGATTTTTCCGCAAAATTTTCGGGAAAGCTCAAGATGGGATTCCAGTGCGTGACGGCGGTTTTCGCCATGTTGTACTTAGGAGACTCAGGCCAGAACTCGCAATTGACCTATCTCTTGTGGCTTGGGCTGGTCTTATCAACATACCTGACTTTGCTCACGACGGTCTATTCCGGCTTGGCCTACGTGAGGATCGGTTTGAAGAAAGTCAAAGGCCTGGAGCTTGCCGGATGAGGTTGCTTTGATGGCCGAGCTGGTGTTTCGTGCCCTGATCATCGCCACGCTGGCCTGGTGGGGTGCGATTCTTTTTTCAGCTAGGTTACGAAAGGCGCTCTGGCCACGATACCGTTTTCACCAATTGGCTTGGCCCCTTCGCGATGTCCTTTTTGTGTGGTTGATTTTTTTTGTCAGCATGGCTGTATCGGCGATGCTCCCACCTCAGTCGAAGCGTGGCGTCTTAGAAACATCAGTGGCACCTGAACGTTGTTCGGCAACAAGCGAGCCGCAAGACCACGTCGAAGATGAGGCGTCACGGCATGTCCATTGGGTCTTGCTCCTCATTCGGGGTGATCGTTCGTTAGGAACGTTAGCTTTGTGTCTAGTGGCAACGGGGATCCTGGCACCAATTGTCGAAGAGATCCTTTTTCGCGGACTCCTGCAAGGGTGGTGCCACACTCTTGAGTTGCAAAGTCGCCGAAATCGTTTGACGGCGCGCAGAATCTGGGGCAGAATGCCCGTCGGCGCAATATCGATTGGCGTGGTCGCGACTCTCTTTGCAATGGCGCATTACCGGCTGAATCAATCGCCGCCCGCTCAAGAGGCGATCAAGACCATGGTGGCACGACAGGCGATAGCCTATCTGCTGTTCCTGGCGGCGGTATCGGTGATTGCTGTGATCCGTAATCCTTCACGCTGGGCAAGATTGTTTTTCGACCGTCGGTGGTTTGTCAGGGATCTGGTTTTCGGTACCGGTTGGTTTTTGGCAGCCCTGGTACCGCTCTATCTTGTTCAGGGATTCCTCAAATCGGCGCTTCCGAAGCAAACCCCGGCTGATCCATTCACCATGGTTTTCGTCGGTGCAATCCTTGGAATCCTCTTTGCTCGAACAGGTCGGCTCACTGCTAGCATCATTTTTCATGTCTTATTAAACATCACCAGCCTTTCGCTTGCTCTCCTTCTATGAAATCGAAGATCAGTGCACCGAAAATACTTTTTCTGCGGTTATTTCTTGGCAATTGCACAGATCGTCCCCCAGGACAAGGGACTGGTCATCCCTCACGGAAGAAGTCGGACGAATGATCAAATTCAGTGTAGTAGCTCACAAAGGTTTTCTTAAAACATTGTTGTCGACATGTCGCCAAGGTGTTGGACAATTCCAAGAGCCAAAGAAATACCCGCCCGGGGAAGCCGTGCTCGATGAAACCAAACAGAGCTGGCCCGCGAAAACGAATCCAGAAGCTTTGCATGGCACTTTTTCTTAAAATCCGAAAAACATATAATCGGGCAAGTTAGCCTCCAGCCGAGCGAGGAACGATTCCCTACATGGCGATCGTGTGATTCTGAAGAGGAGCGAAAACACAATTTTGCAACTGGGCTCGCAGAAAGGGAACGCGAACGATCCAGATGTAAGATCAGCTATCAACTTGAGTTGGGAGAAGTGATATGGCACTCGGTTTTGGGATTGTTGGTTGCGGTCTGATCTCCAAGTTTCACGCGCGGGCGATCGGTGATGTCAGTGGTGCTAAGCTTGTCGCTTGTTTTGACGTTGTCAAAGAATCGGCTGAAAAGTTGGCGAAGGAGTTTGGATGTCGGCCGTATGACAACATGGATGCGTTTCTTTCGGATCCGGACCTGCATGTGGTTACCATTGCCACGCCCAGTGGTGCTCACATGGAACCGGCCGTGGCGGCAGCTCGCGCAGGAAAACATGTCATCGTGGAGAAACCCCTGGAGATCACCCTTGAACGCTGCGATGCCATCATCAAGGCCTGTGAAGAATCGAATGTCGTACTTTCAACGATCTTTCCATCTCGTTTTCACGAATCCAGTCAGTGGCTCAGGAAGGCGGTCGATCAACAGCGTTTTGGCCGGCTCACCTTGGGGGATGCGTGCGTCAAGTGGTGGCGGACGCAACAGTACTACGATAGCGGGGCGTGGCGAGGCACCTGGCAGTTGGATGGCGGCGGGGCACTCATGAACCAGGCCATTCACAGTGTTGACCTCCTCTCCTGGCTTATGGGGCCGGTCGTGGAAATTCAGGCGGCCACCGCCCTGTTGGCTCATGAACGGATCGAGGTGGAAGATGTGGCCCTTGCCATTCTCCGCTTTGAGAACGGAGCGCTTGGCATCCTGGAGGCCACAACAGCAGCCTACCCTGGGTATTTGAAACGAATCGAACTCCACGGCAATCGTGGTTCGGCTGTGATGGAGGAAGAGGACATCATCAAGTGGGACTTTGCGGAGCCGCACCCGGATGATCAAGTGATTCGTGACAGGATGGCGTCCAAAGTCAGTGGTGGGGGAGGGGCTTCCGACCCGGCCGCCATCGGTCACCATGGTCACGCACGGCAATTTGCCGACGTCGTCCGCGCGATTGAAAATAAAACACGGCCGCTGATTGATGGTCACGAGGGTCGTCGCTCTGTGGAGATTATCCTGGGTGTTTATCAGGCGGCGGAACTCGGTCGAGCTATTCAGTTGCCGCTTGGTTCGGATCCCGATCTGAAAGCGCGAAAGGTGGGAGTTGCCAATCTCCGCAAGGCTTGACAAGCTTGCCGGCGCGAAATACTCCCCGGCATCTCGTGAAGAAGTTTTCTGGTTAGCCTCATCGCCGACAGGGGTTGCCGTGGGCATAATAATTCTGTTTAAAGAGTTGCACTCGTCGCTTTGAGAGGGGAAACCTCCACTCAAAGTGCGAATTACAATACGACTAACGCTGTATGAGCCTTTTGCGTCAATAGGCGCCAAATCGGTACTTGGACGATAGAATCAGTGTCTGTTAGTTGATCATGAGGATTGGCCTCCATGCCGATTGAATTTACGGTTCCCAACCTTGGCGAGAACGTGACGTCGGGCGACGTGGTTAATGTCCTGGTAAAAGAAGGGGATGTCATTGTAGGAAACCAGGCCGTCATCGAACTGGAAACCGACAAAGCCGTGGTCGAAATTCCCTGCCCTTATGCCGGCCAGGTGAAGAAATTACTCGTTAAGAAAGGAGAGACTGTTAAAGTCGGGCAACCGATTCTTGTCGTGGAAAGTGAAACTGCCGAAGTTGCAACGGCAACATCGGCTGCCAAAGAATCTGAGTCTTTGCCTGCAAAGAGTGACGTCGTTCAAGCGGTCTCGGCTCCATCGGTAGCCGCTGCCTCGATGCCGGTTTCGGCGGAACCTGCGGCAACAACGAAAACCAAAGAGGAGCCATTGCCGTTGCCCGAGATGGGCGATCGCCTCCTCCCCGCAGGGCCAGCCGCACGACGACTGGCAAGAGAATTGGGCGTCGATTTGACGACAGTCCGCGGTACGGGACGGCATGGGCGTATCACGGTGGAAGATGTGACGAAGGCGGCACAATCATCGTCGGCTACGAAAGAAATAACGGTGCCCAGCCCTGTGACCCCACCGGGAGAGCCTGGTCAGGATTCCTGGGGGCCAATTCGTCGCGAGAAATTGAGCAAGATTCGCAAGACGATCGCAGCCCAGATGGTGCGATCGTGGACCACCATTCCCCGGGTCACGAATTTCGACGATGCCGATGTCACCGATTTAGAGGCCTTGAGGAAATCAATTCCGCCGGACTTCATCGGTGAGGGGCTGAAACTCACGATGATGCCCTTTGTGATGCGGGCAGTGAGCCTGGCTCTGCGACATCATCCCCTGCTCAATGCCTCCTTCGACGAAGAAAACGAGCAGATTGTTTACAAGGAATATGTCAATTTAGGAGTTGCGGTCGACACACCGCGGGGACTGGTGGTCCCGGTTGTTCGAAACGCTGATCGCCTGAGCATCCCGGAACTGGCGAGGAAGTTGAGCGAAGTTGCAAGAAAAGCACGCAACGTCGAATTCACGGTGGACGAATTGCGTGGTGGTACATTCACTATTAGCAATCTCGGTGCGGTCGGCGGGGTTTACAGCACACCGATCATCAACTATCCGGAGGTGGCCATTTTGCTGCTGGGTCGATCGCGTTGGGTGCCTGTCGTGCGGGAAGGGCAAATTGTCCCCCGCTATTTGATGCCGCTGAGTCTTTCATACGATCATCGTCTTGTCGATGGTGCTGCCGCAGCGCGATTTCTTAATGAAGTCATCGACTGGCTGCAATCCCCCGGAAAATTATTGCTGGTTAGCTAGGTGGCTAACGAAATATCAATGGCCCAGCATCAGATTGAATTGGCAACACTTCGATCTTAAGAAAGACCTGAATCCAAGAGTCATTTCATCCTTTTGTGGAGAGAAACAGAATGGATGTGGAGCTTGTCGTTATCGGCGCCGGACCAGGTGGCTATGCGGCGGCCTTTTTGGCGGCCGACCTCGGCATGAAGGTGGCAATTGTTGATCAGGAGCCCCGTTTAGGCGGTGTTTGCCTATTGCGAGGTTGCATTCCTTCCAAGGCCTTGCTCCATGTTGCACGCGTGATCGCTGAAGCAGACGAATTGAAGGATTGGGGGATTGAATATCCGGAGCCAAAGGTCCACATCGACAAGCTTCGGAAACGAAAAGAAAAGGTCATTGATACGCTGACAGGTGGGCTGAAACAACTGGCGGCCAAACGAAAAGTTGAAGTTATCCAGGCGCGCGCCCAGTTCCAAGACTCCCAGACTTTGCGGCTTTCCCCGGTCAATGGCAAGTCTCTTGAGGATGACGTCTTGCGGTTTAATCGATGCATTATTGCGACGGGTTCCCGGCCTGTCATCCCGACTATGTTCTCGTCTGCTGGGGATCGGATTATGGATTCGACCGTGGCCCTGGAATTGCCCGAGATTCCCGATTCGCTCCTGATTGTTGGGGGAGGATACATTGGCCTGGAAATGGGTGTGGTCTATGCATCGCTCGGCAGTCGCGTTACGGTTGTCGAAATGATGGACGGACTTCTGCCAGGGGCCGATCGCGACCTCGTGAGACCTCTTCAAAAGCGACTGGAGGGGCTTTTCGAGGCGATTTACCTGAACACCAAGGTTTCTGCAGTGCAGGTCAACTCGCAGGTCGTCGAAGCCACGTTTGAGGGCGCACACGCCGGTAGCGAAAAGTTTTCACGTATTCTCGTAGCTGTAGGACGACGCCCCAACAGTGACAACCTGGGCCTCGGAAATACCAGGGTCAAGGTTGATTCTCATGGGTTTATTGTTGTCGATGAACAACGACGGACAGATGATCCGGCAATCTACGCGATCGGCGATGTCGCAGGTCAGCCCATGCTCGCCCATAAGGCAGCTCACGAGGGCAAAACGGCGGTCGAGGCCATCGCTGGTCACAACGTTGCCTTTGAGCCGCGGGCGATCCCAGCCGTGGTCTTTACCGATCCGGAAATCGCTTGGACAGGAATCACAGAAACAGAAGCAAAGCAGAAGGGAATTCCGTATGAGGTAGCCGTTTTCCCTTGGGCTGCAAGTGGACGTGCTCAATCGGTTGGCCGCACCGAAGGGCTCACAAAATGGCTTGTTGATCCGAATACGGAACGCGTGATTGGCTGTGGAATCGTCGGTCCAGGAGCGGGCGATTTGATTGGCGAAGCCACGTTAGCCGTTGAAATGGCAGCTTCGGTCCGCGACGTTGTTGACACAATTCATCCGCATCCAACTCTCTGCGAGACCTTGGGATTCGCAGCCGAAGTGTTTTACGGAACGGCCACTGACCTGTATCGCCCAAAAAAGAAATGACGACGTCCCTGGTGATCCAGATCGCTGCTTCAATCGTCTGTCTGGTGAGCCGATAAGCGTATCCGGAAGGCGAGGGGGTTAGGATAAGGGACAATCCCTGGTCTTTCAGCGTCAAGGGCACAAAACCAATATCACGGCGACGTGCCCGTCCACTGCCGAAGATGACCAGAGAAAAGCTTATATCTCGTCCGGCCCAAATGGCCAAGCCACAGAGCGCTCCGTTCGCCAGACATTTTTCAGAGAAAAACTGGGACGGGCCGTCTCTGAAACAGCATCATTTGTCATCTCTGGCCGCTCGTCACCGAAGGCCAAAAATGCCGCTCCACAATGGTGACACGTCACGTATTTTCCCAGATAATCCAGCCGAATTTGAACCTTCCGACCACATGTCGGACATCCCTGAATAAAATATCCGTACGCCATCCGTCGCACCTCCACTAAATAACCTCCGGCATTCGATCCTTACAGAGCGCATCGTAACTTTTTTGCAACAGTTTGACAAGTACCTCACAAATTGTTGCCATGCCATTCAAAAAAGATAAGGCCATTCAAAAAAGATGACACGTGTGTCGTGCGAATGGTTCGTCACCAGACAAAAAACTCAGCGGTGAATCCGTTTTGCCAAATCCTTGGCCGATATGTGATGCCGCTGTTATCTGCTCGTCGGGTGGCACGTATTAAGAAAGGAGGCGGCCAGATTTGCCAGACGGCAATCTGGATGGAAACGTAGTTAATATCGTGTCTGCCGTTGTAGAATGGATCGGAGGAATCGAGAAATGCAAAGAATTGTTTGTACTACAGGGACATCGATCTTCACGAATGCAAGACAGAGAGTTGGCCAAGACGCGGGAACGCTTAGCCGATCCACACTGATTCGACGCTATTCTGAGTCGCTCAAAAGCGAGTGCCAAAACCAGAAGGATTTTCTGGCGAGGCTTTGCGCCGAAACAAACAGTCTTTCTCGCTTGGGGCTGGAGCCGGGCGATGATGTCGTTCTTCTCCATACCGAAACCGATGATGGACGCGAGTGTGCCGAGGCTCTACGCGACGTTATTAAAGAGGAATTCCGGGTCAATACAAAGATTCTTCCCGTCGAGGGACTTCAGGTAGCAGACGCCGATCGCTTTCGCAAGATAGGAATCCATCACCTTTTCCGTATCCTGAGAGAAGAATGTGTGGACTGGTGGCAAGAGGATCAAGAGCATCGGAAAGTCATTCTCAATGCGACAGGTGGATTCAAGGCAGTCGTTCCATATCTGACGCTTTTTGGCGTACTCCATCGCATTGACGTCGTTTACATTTTCGAGCGGAGCGATGCGTTGATCCGTTTGCCGCCCCTTCCCATCCATTTTGATTATGAGCGGCTTAGCCACGCCCGATCGGCGCTTCAGCTCTTAAAGCGCGAGGGTGTATTGAAGAAGGAACAATTCTTCCAGGCGATACCCGGACTTTCTTACCATGAGCGTCCGTGGTTTGAATCGCTGCTGGAGGAGGATCATGCGGGTGATGTCACCCCCTCGGCGTTTGGGATGTTGATCCTTGAAACATGGGAAAAAGATACAAAGCAGATTCGTCTCTCGCCGGAAGCGAACGAATCCTACCAGAAAAGCAGCGGTGAAACGCGGAAACGGCTTGACCACTTCTTGGGGCTCCTTCAGGATCCGCTCTGGCGAAACGGCAGCCGTCACAGTTTTCGGGGTACGGATTTGGATGTGTACAAGCTATCGCATCAGGCCGAGCGAATCGCTGGGTTTGTCCGAGGAAATTATGTGTACGTATGTTTGATTTACTCTTCCCACGACAAATACGAACGAGACCTCCCCCGCCGCAGTAGCAACGAGTTTGAATGCCGACTTAAAGACTTTGTCGCATGGATTCCGCCAGAAGAGGAATACAATTCGCCCACGGATGTGCCCGATGGATTTTGAGCATCAGACAGCGATCAATGATTACGAGACCGGATTGGCTGGCACACCGGGCAGTAGAATGTGGAGCGCTGGCCGAGGACAATTCGGCGAATGATTCCCCGACGGCACTGGCAGCATCGTTCGCCGGTTCGTTGATAAACGCGGTGCAGATGCTGGTAACGGCCGGCCTCATTGCTGGGCGTCGCATAGGCCCCATCCGAAAGTGTCGATCCCTGACTTGCGATCGCTTCTTTGAGGACACGCTGCAAAGCCTCATGAAGCCTTTGCCACTGACGATTCGTGATCGCACAACACGGCATGGCAGGATGGATCTTGGCCAGATGCAGGGCCTCTGAGGCGTAGATGTTCCCAACGCCGGCGATCGCCTTCTGATCGAGTAGGGCCACCTTAACCGCACACTTTCTGTGTCCGAGGCGATCACGAAGTTCTTGCCAGTAAATTTCAAGTGCATCTGGCCCGATCTTGTGGGGCCCGAGTTCTGCCGGGAAGGTATTTCCATCAAGCAGACGAACGGTTCCCAGGCCCCGCACATCGCGAAAGATCATGGTTCGCTCCGCGCAATCAAGCGTAGCATGCGGCTCTTGGTGCTCAGAGACCACTTGTAAGACGAGACGGACATGCGAAGGGATTTGCGGTGGATCGAGCATGACACGACCGGTCATGCGAGGTTCAATGACCAAAGCCCGTTCATCGTCCAGTCGAAGCAAAAGTCGTTTGCCGCAACGTTCGACGGCCGTGATCCGACGACCAACCAGCATCGCAAAGAGTCTGTCCGCCGGCGGCGAATACTTGATCGGGTGGTGATGGGAAGTGGGGCAAAATGCTTCTACAATGACACCCCCGACGAGCGGCAAAATCCCACGTCGCATCGTTTCGACTTCGGGAAGTTCAGGCATTGCGAAGCCACTCAGGACTGATTCTGCAATTGTGCGATCACCGCCGCCGCTGCAGCCCGCTGGTCCTCCAATTGCCGAAGCGATTCCCGTTCCTTTTCCACAACCTGGGGTGGCGCCTTCTTGACGAAGTCGGCGTTCTCCAGCTTGCGCCGCTTCGTAGCAATCAGCGAATCCAGCTTCGTAAGCTCTTGTTGTTTGCGTGTGATCTCGCGGGCACGTTCCGCATCCGAGAGACGAACGCGGATGCACAAACCGTCAGCCACATGGACAATCGTGCTCAATGAGCTGGCCTGACTATCCACGAACAGCAAGCTTGCCTTCGCCATGACCTGGAAATATGGGATCATCGGCTCCAGCAGATCACGGAATGACTCGTTGCATTGCACTTCCACCGTCATCGTCTCCGCCGGTGGAATTGCGTTACGCATACGGTATTCACGCAGGGATTTCAGAACATCCTGAAAACAGCCAAATTGGGATTCAATGAGTTGATTCTGATGGCCTTTCACTGGCTGAGGCCAGGTCGCAATAATAGCGCTGTCGGCGGCCTCGCTTGGTGAAGGCAGCCCACGCTGTGGTGCGATCTTTGCCAGCACTTGCCAGACGTGTTCCGTGAGGAACGGAATCACCGGATGAAGCAGTCGCAAGAGGATATCAAGGCCATGCGCCAGCAGTCGCTGGGCAACAGCGCGAGTCGCCGGATTCTGCAAACGAACTTTGACCATTTCTAGGTAAAAACTGCAAAATTCGTCCCAGGCAAAGTCATAGAGCTGCCTGGCCATCTCAGAAAACCGGTAATGGCTCAGGTAATCGGTGACCTGCTCGATAACATTCGATAATCGGCTGAGAAGCCATCGGTCTTCCAGCGTGAGTTCGTCGTCGGCGACCGGTCCCGGTTGGAAGTCTTCAAGATTCATGAGCACAAAACGGGAAGCATTCCACAGTTTGTTGCAGAAATTGCGGGCCAGCTCGAATCGCTCACTGACCACGGGCCCGCGAGGCAGTTGTTTATCTTCGGGCTTTTCTGCCCATTGGGTGGCAAATGCCCGCTTGCAATGAGGGCAGTTGATCCGAGGCAACATACGATTTTCACGAGTTTGCTCCAGGAGTTGGCCACAGTGGGGACATTCGAAGCTGACCGGCATGCGGATATCTTGCGTTTCGGTGGTCAGATAGGCCAGGCCGAAACGGAGTGCGTCGGCGCCGAATTTCTCCATCACGTCAACGGGATCGACCCCATTCCCCTTGGACTTCGACATGCCTTCGCCGTAGCCGTCGAGAATCTTGGGATGGATATAGACTTCATGAAATGGCACCTGGCCGACGTTATACAGACCGGCGAGGACCATCCGTGCCACCCACAAGGTGATGATATCACGGCTGGTCACCAACGTACTTGTGGGATAAAAATAACGGAGTTCAGGCGTCATCTCGGGCCAGCCCAATGTGGAATGCGGCCAGAGCGCAGAACTAAACCAGGTGTCGAGGACGTCCTCCTCGCGCCGGAGCGTGTGCCCCGGCACGGCATCGGCGGGAAGGTCTTCTAGGGCGCAGATGAGCCACTGCCGATGTTCCTCATCCCACCGCCAGACCACATCAGAACGATCGGCAAAGGCTCGTTTAATCTCATCTTCGCTCGCTGTATCACAATACCAGATGGGAATCTGATGGCCCCACCACAATTGCCGACTGATCGGCCAATCGCGTTTTTCACTCAGCCAGTCGAGATAAGTCTTGGCATAACGGGCGGGAATAATCCGCACACGGCCATCCGTGACGGCATCCATCGCCATCTGGGCTAGCTGCTCCATGCGAATAAACCACTGGTCCGTCAACAGCGGCTCAATAGGTGTCTTGGATCGGTCAGAATGGGCCAGGTCAATCGTTCGCTCTTCAACTTTTTCCAGCAGGCCTAATGATTCCATGTCCGCGACCACATGATCGCGGGCTTTGAGCACAGTTTGCCCCCGGTAACGCCCAGCGTTCTCATTGAGGGTTCCGTCCAGATTGAGAATATTGACCATGGGTAACCCATGCCGCAAAGCAACGTCATAGTCGTTGGGGTCATGAGCCGGAGTGATTTTGACGCAGCCGGTCCCCATCTCTGGTTTTGCCCAAACGTCCGTGATCAGCGGAATAGGCCGATTTTGGAGAGGCAACATGACCATTCGCCCGGCCTGGGCCATGTCTCGCAATTTAAGAAGGACCGGAAGCATGGTCTTTCGCCGTTCGAGCACATCTTCAAGCTCTTGTTCCAGGTCCTTCCGTTCCTTTTCTCCAGCATTCTGTATCCTTTTTCGCAGTTCGCGCTCGGCCTTGTCCAGCGCGGCTTCTGGGTCAGGATGAACCGCCACCGCCGTATCGCCCAGCATCGTCTCAGGACGTGTCGTGGCAACCGTGACAAACTCTGGCTCACCTGGTTGAGGATCAATCACAGGGTAACGAAAATACCAAAAGTGTCCTGGGACCGGCTCATGAAAGACCTCATCATCGGCCACGGCCGTTTGCAGCATCGTGTCCCAATTGACCAACCGGCGGCCACGATAAATCAAGCCGTCTTTGAACAGGCGGAAGAATGTGTGGCGAACGGCTCGCGCACAGATTGGATCAAGCGTGAATCGCGTTCGCCGCCAATCACAGCTACACCCCATCCTCTTTAACTGGCTGAGGATTCGAGCCTCATAGGCGTCCTTCCAGGCCCAGATTCGAGCGACCAGACCTTCCCGCCCCAGATCGTGCCGTGTCTTGCCTTCTTCTGTGAGAAGTCGGCGCTCAACCACTGCCTGCGTTGCGATTCCGGCGTGATCTGTTCCGGGTACCCAAAGGGCGTTGAACCCCTGCATTCGCTTCCAACGGATCAAGATATCCTGGAGCGTGTTATTCAAGGCATGCCCTAGGTGAAGGGCACCGGTCACGTTTGGCGGTGGAATGACGATGGTGTACGGTTTCCGCGAGAAATCGGGATCGGCATTGAAATACCCCTTTTCCTCCCAAAACCGATACCACATCGCTTCCGCGACCTTCGGGTCATACTGCTTCGGTAATTCGGTGCTTTCCGAAATCGATTGCTTACGCAGAGACGTTGGCTGGGACATGACTTGCGCTTTCCTTTGCCTGAGCTTCCCGTTCTTCGTCTTTACACAACTTGTATTCGTAACTGTCTGTTAAGGCGATCCAGCTTGCTTCGATAATATTTTCGCTGACGCCCACGGTTCCCCAAGAATCCGTGTCATCGCGGCTCTCAATCATCACACGGACCCCAGCAGCGGTGCCCGCTTCCGAATTGATTACCCGGACTTTATAGTCCACGAGCTGCATTTTCGCCAAGCCGGGAAATGTCCCATTGAGTGCCTTTCGCATGGCCGCATCCAAGGCATTCACTGGGCCGTCCCCTTCCGCCACTTCATGACGAACCTCATTACCGACGCGAATTTTAACAGTGGCCTCTGTAACAATCCGCCCATCGCTTTCCGTCTCAATATTCACCCGGTACGCCAATCGCTCGAAATGCGGCTTAAACGTTCCCAAACATTGCTTCACCAGAAGATCAAACGACCCCTGAGCGGCTTCATACTGGTAGCCCGCATGTTCTCGCGATACGACCTTGGCCAAGATTCGGTCAAGGACTTTCTGGTCGGCCTGAATATTCAATTTTGCCGTAGCCGCCATAATATTCGACCGGCCCGAAAGCTCACTAACAAGGATTCGCCGTTCATTCCCCACCAATTGTGGATCAATATGCTCATAACTTATGGGGACCCGATTGACCCCACTCACGTGCATCCCACCTTTATGGGCGAACGCCCCCCGCCCAACATAGGGCTGGTTATTACGATAGGGCATGTTGACCGTTTCATAGACAAATCGGGAGAGGGCCGTTAGATGCCGAAGCGAGTCGGGACGCAGAACGTCGTATCCTTTTTTCAAACGCAAATTGGCCACAACAGAGATCAAATCGGCATTGCCGCACCGTTCGCCAAATCCATTGATCGTACCCTGAACCTGGCTGGCACCGACATCCACCGCTGCCAGCGAATTGGCCACCGCCACATCGCTATCATTATGGCAGTGAATTCCAACAGGTATCGGTAACGTATTCACGACCTTTCGCGTAATCTCCGCAATTTCGTCGGGGAGAGAACCGCCGTTTGTATCGCAGAGCACGACTGTTCGAGCACCAGCTTCAGCAGCTATCCGCACCGCTGTCAGTGCATAGTCGGCATCATATTTGTAGCCATCGAAAAAGTGTTCTGCGTCGAAGATGACTTCTCGCCCCTGATGATGCAGATACTCGATTGTTTCCGCGATCATCTTCAGGTTTTCCTCTCGCGTTGTGCGAAGAACCTGTTCGGCTTGAAAGGCCGAAGCCTTGCCCACAATCGTGATGACCGAGGTCCCGGCCTCAAGAAGGGCCTTCAATCCAGGATCATCTTTGACATCGATCCCTTTTCGCCGTGTCATTCCGAAAGCAACGACGCGAGACGAATGAAGGTCCAGTTCCCGCACCTTCTGAAAATACTCAAAATCCTTTTCGTTCGATGCGGGATAGCCGCCTTCCACGTAATCGAAACCCAACTCATTTAACCGCCGAGTCAGAATCAATTTATCGTATGTCGAAAAAGAGATTCCTTCCCCTTGGGCGCCGTCTCGTAAAGTCGTGTCATAAATCTCAATTCGCCGCATAGCAGTCCTCATCTTGCGGTTTCTGGGGGTGGATCAATCCCCCTATAAGGGCCAGGAAAGTGAGATTCGATCCCGTCTTTTGGTGGCAAAAACAAAAAACCCTGAAGTCGTCACAGGGACCTCAGGGCTGTTATTGGTTTTAGGTCAGTCTTTTCGGTTGCCTCGGCGCCCTCGCGGTCCCTGGCTCAGGAAATAATAATTATGCCAATAATGCCCACAGCGACGATCGCTACGTCGCCATGAAAGCAAACCGGCACTGAGTCAGAGAACTTACGGGACACCGAAAACCACTCCTTCCCGGTGAGTCATTTCCACCGTCTTTATTACTATAGCCGCGCGTTACCTGTTCGACAAGGCCGAGGGGAACAAAACGGATCGTCAGATTGTCGGTGTGCTGTGCCTGGGTGGTTTCTTGCCGCCGGTGCTACTGGATGCGGACAGGTCTCTGGAAAGAGTGAGCACGAACACGATTGGATTATCCATCTGGCTTCGCCGGGGACAACGAGCAGGCCGCTCCAAAGTTTTCCCTCGGAGGGACGCGCTTGTCGCGTCCGCGGTGCACCCGGGGACTGCCCGTTCCGCTGCGGCGGGCATGAGAAGTATGTTCCGCCACGTTGCTGGTCCTGGTGGTCTTTTCAAGAAATCTCACATCTCGACACCAATCCGGATGCTGGCGTTGCGCGAGTGATTGCGCTTGAAAAAAATCTTGCGGGGTGGTCTTGCCAGCACCCATTTAATCGTTAAACTCAACGCTATGGGAATTGAACCCAATTGGGCGCTCGACAAAGACGTGGCCGTGGGAAATTGGCCCAAAAAGCAAGGATGGCCCAAAACTTCAGTGATTGTTTTCCTGTCGTTGGTAGCCGATGCAATCGCAGCAACCGTTGATCGTGGGAGAGTTTGCCCGATCGCTCGATGATCGCTACCGACTCTCTGTTCCTAACGAGATGATGGAGTTGCTGGCACCGGAGGCGAAAGAGTGTGTGCTGGTCAAGGAGCGACGAGGTTGTTTAAGTCTTTGGAATCAGGAATCGTGGAAGACACGTTGGGAAGCCGGTGTTGAGCTGATTCGGCAAAAGGTTCAAATGGGACGTCTGGACATGCAACTTTCTCGTGTGCAACAGTTTGGCCGCCTCCTGTCCAGCCGATTCCGTGTGATTCCCGTGGCCCAGCGAAGTCGGATCGTCATTCCAGAAGGTTTTCGCGAGTTTTTGGGCGTGGAACCGGGTGCCGAGGTGATGATTGTGGGTGCCGCCGTCTGTATCGAGATCTGGCATCCGGAGCATTGGAGAAGCTATCTCGAGCGGCGGATGCCACGTTTCCCAAAACTCTATCAAACGCTTTCACAATAACGAGTGATATCGAGGGACGAAGCATAAGACGGAGGAAGCTTTTTTTCGAAGAGTCATTATCGAAGGATCAAAAGGGTTCAACTATCATTTGGGAGGCTGATTTGCCGCAGTTTTTCGCGATCAAGGAGGGCGGTCGCTTCACGGGCGTGCGGGAGAGTCCGATGACGGAGCGAAAAAGGACATATGACCGTGAAGCGACCCGCGGCATGGAATCAAATCAAGGATGGTCAGGGGAAGATCGGCGAATCGCAGGATTCCGCATTCGCCGGCCGAACGGGGATGGACCCCTTCGAACCAGGGACGGTTTACGAGAGGGGAACGGAATCCTGGCCGTGCTCGGTCAGACGCACAGGTGTTGCATGCCCATGTGTGTCACCCAAAATCTCTTTTGGGCTGCAACTGGCCACGGATGGCCAACAAACGGGCGGAGGTTCCCGACCTGTTGTGGGATCTGACCGGGCACGGCTTTTTTTCTATATGCCACAGTCATGCCCCTCTCACACTATTCTATGGGAATCGGCAAATCGAAGTCCACGCTCTACAAATAAACATTCAACTCTATCGCACAGAGATGTTCGGCGGGCATGACAAACATGCCCTTCCAGCCAACTATCTCGCTGGGAGCTCGTTCTGGCCGTTCAAACGTTTGATTGTGGCCATGTCATTTCAAGGAAAGGACACACTTGCCGTATTCGCCACCAGGCCTTACAAGAGAGTAAAAAGAACCGCGAGCAGCTATTGTTTTTCCCACGTATTCACAATGACACCGAGAAATTCCGGAGTAGGAATCGCCTACCCTGAGCGAGATGATGAGCCACGTCCGAAAAGTTATCGTTTTGACTCCGCCGGGCCGAAGCGCCATCGCAACGATTCGCGCTGAGGGCGCCGATGCGTTGCAATGCGTTTCTCGCTGCGTGACGACTCGGCACAATTCCCCCCTCAAGCTCATTCCAACGGCAAGACCGATTCTGGCCAGGTTCTCACTCCCACTGGGAGGTGCCGAAGAAGTGGTGCTCAATGCCCTCAATCATGAATGCCTGGAAATCCACTGTCACGGCAGCCCTCTTGTCATAAAGCAAATCACAGAATGCTTGGAAAAAATGGGGTTCTCATCAGAAGGATGCGATGAGTGGATTGATCGAACGGAATCCGACAAAATCGCTGCCGAGGCACGGCGAAGCCTGTGTTCCGTCATCAGTTTTCGCGTGGTTCCGATCCTCATTGATCAGTACCATGGAGCCTTGCGAAATTGCGTTCTCAAGGCCCGTGAGCATATACGATCGGGTGATGCCGATCAGGCGCTGACGATCCTGAACGAGCTACTGCGCTGGGCCGAGTTCGGCCGGCACTTGATCATCCCCTGGAAAGTGGCAATCGTTGGACCACCGAACGTCGGAAAAAGCAGTCTCTTTAATTGGCTGTTGGGCTATGAACGAGCGATCGTCGATGCAGTACCAGGAACGACCCGCGACTTCGTCACGGCCACGACCGCCTTTGAGGGTTGGCCCGTTGAACTGTGCGATACCGCTGGGCTCCGAGACACCTCAGACAGTATCGAAAAAGAAGGTACCCAACGGACTATGGCTGTGGCGGATTCGGCTGATTTGGTTTTGCTTGTGTTCAGTAATGCCGACCCGTGGTGCCATGAGTGGGAGTCTTGGCCAGAACGATGGCCCCGGCACTTGATTGTGTTTAATAAATGTGATCTTCCAAGTATTCGTGACAAACGATTAACAGGGCTTAATATATCAGCCAGCTCGGGATACGGTGTGAAGACCCTGGAACAGGAGATCGCCCGTTGCCTTGTGCCGATTTTGCCGCAACCAGGGGCTGCGGTACCTTTCACCGAACGACATATCAACCATTTGCGGTGTGCCCAAGAAAGTGTGCGCGAAGGCAACCTCACAGAGGCTGAAAGGCATCTTAGCGAGCTTCTTGGTGATTAGCTTCGAGCAGTGACTTCGATCCTCTCGCTCGGGTGCCTTGCATGTCGAACCCTGTTTTGCTTTTGGTTGTAGCCATGTTTCCTGCCCTGGTCGCGGTTAAGCAGGGGCGAATCGCGATTTGCCCTTGCGAGAAAAATGGGAGCCCCCTCGGAGCGCCCCGCTTGTCGGGTCCGCTTTTTGGAGGGACCTGCCTGTCAGGTCCGCCGCACAACGCTGGATTACCCATTGCACTTCAGCGGGCACGACGAGCGTGCCCCTCCCAGGGTCCAGCCCCTCCCCGGCCCTCCCCGCACGCGGGGAGAGAAAGTATTTTCCCCCGCGTGCGGGGGGATGCAAGGGGGGCTGCGTTTCGGCAACCTTCGGAGAAACTCGCTTGCTGCGTTCCTCTCGCGGAGGGACCCGCTGGTCGGGTCCGTTGCGCCACGTTGGATTATCCATTCCAATTCCTCGGGCACGACAGGCGTGCCC
>Ga0068707_1001270_pt1 | contig 17442 bp, 16 predicted proteins | sample YNPNPMetaG_FD_66600 | JGI IMG/M metagenome (GOLD analysis project Ga0068707, IMG submission 66600) | Anoxygenic and chlorotrophic microbial mat microbial communities from Yellowstone National Park, USA - YNP NP MetaG | ecosystem: Environmental > Aquatic > Thermal springs > Hot (42-90C) >...
GTTTCTCCTGCCAGGATAATGATGAGGACGGACTCGGTATGGCAGAACCGATCGGCGCGCCCAGATCCGCCCCGCCAGGGTTAAGGTCGTTCTCTGATTTGGGACAACCCACACATACGGCGAGGGTCAGTGAGATCAGCAGAACCGGTGTCATCGTTGGCCTGCTCATAGGATTCCCTTTCCGCACAGGAAGCCGACTTCATAAGCGTTATTTACCAAACCTTGTTGCTTAGTCTTACGATATCGGGCGATCTTGTTTGGCAAAAGCCATTCTGCGCGACCAATACACACCTCCGTGGGAATGTATACCATACCCCGGGAGGGTTCCTTGGTATGAAAGCCCGCAATTGCATGCGTTGCCGTGGAAACCGTTTGTCGCATGTTAGGGGATCACGATGATGTGGTCAATAACGACTTGCCGTACGTTGTACGTGAATGTGGCTCCGAATTACCGGTCGGAGGGACGCGCTCGTCGTGTCCGCGTCTTGGAGGGACCCGCTTGTCGGGTCCGCGAAATACTCGAAGCGGCCTTGCTTTCGTTTTGTGAATCGATGGGATAAAATGCCATCGCGGTTAAGGCCAGGTTACAGCTCAGTTGTTCGAGGTATCGTTCCAGGAGGCTATGCTATGACGACAACACGTGAGTTTTCTCGGCGTCATTTTCTGGCTGCGGGAACAGGGACTGCCGTTGCTATGTTTGTATCATCCCGTGCTTTAGGGCTAGAACCGGGGCAACCGTCGGCGAACAACAAGCTGAACGTGGCCGCTGTGGGAGTCGGCGGAATGGGACGGCACGATATCGCTCAGGCGGCAAAGACGGAAAACGTGGTGGCCATTTGTGATGTTGATCGGCGCTTCGCAGAGCAGGTTGCGAGTCAGTATGCAGGGGCCAGGGTTTATGCCGACTTTCGCAAGATGCTCGAGGAACAAAAGGACATCGATGCCGTGATGATTGCGACGCCGGATCATAGTCATGCGGTCATTACGGCAATGGCCTTGAAGATGGGAAAACACGTTTTCTGCCAGAAGCCGTTAACGCACAGTGTGGGCGAGGCGCTCAAGATCAAGGAGTTGGCGGCCCAGGCAAAGACGGCAACGCAGATGGGGAATCAAGGTCAAGCCTCTGAGGGGGCCCGACGGATCTGCGAATACATCTGGTCGGGGGCGATTGGCAAGGTGCGGGAAATCCATTCGTGGTCGAATCGTCGTCCGGATATTTCGCCACGGGGTATCCCGCGACCGAAAGACACGCCGCCCGTTCCTGAGGGCTTGAACTGGGATTTGTGGCTGGGGCCGGCACCGGAGCGACCTTATCATCCGGCGTATCATCCTTTTGCATGGCGCGGCTGGTGGGACTTCGGGACTGGCGTGTTAGGGGATATTGGGTGTCATAATCTGTCTGCGGCATTCAAGGCCCTGAAATTGGACTGGCCGGTGTCGGTGGAAGCATGTTCCACGCACTGGAGCGCACCGCCAGAAGTCACGCGGGAAACTGCACCGTTGGCCTCCATTGTGACGTACGTGTTTCCGGCTGAGGGGGACCGACCGGAAATCGTCCTTCGCTGGTACGATGGCGGGATGATGCCGCCGATTCCCAAGGCTTTGGGTGATCAAAATATTTTCGATGGCGATGGGACGTTGATCATAGGTGATGAAGGGATGCTCTGGGGTGATCGCCTTTTGCCTGAGTCCCGAGCGAAAGAGGTTGGCGATCCTCCTAAGACCCTGCCCCGCTCGCCGGGACACTATGAAGAGTGGATTCAGGCCTGCAAAGGTGGTCCGTCGCCAGGGAGCAATTTCGTCGATCATGCGGCCCACCTGGCGGCGGTTGTGCTGATGGGGAATGTTGCGATCCGTACTCAGAAAAAATTGTTCTGGGACGCTGAAAAGCAGCGATTTACCAATTCGGACGAGGCGAATGCCCTCCTGGATCCGCCCTATCGTCATGGTTGGAGTCTGTAGTTTATAATCAGCCGTCATCACGTTATTTGCTCGAGTCGAGTTCTCCGTTGCGACGGAGAAAGGTCTGTTTTTCGCGCGTGATTGAAGTTATAGAGAGGTTCTGCCATGAGGATTACCTTCCCGCGAGTGTCTGCCTGGGTGGCGGCTTTGGCGTTCGTGATGAGCTGTCTCGCGACCGCTTCTGCTGCGGAAACTCCGCCGAAGGACAAGGTCTTTCCTTTTGTTTTGAGTTATGACGTGGGCGATACCATCACCAATATCTCGCATTGGTTGGAGCGGCCGGCGGGAAAACACGGGTTTATTCGAGCGGAGGATGGGCATTTTGTGAATGACTTGGGGCGGATCCGTTTCTGGGCGACCAATCTCTGCTTCGAAGCGTGTTTTCCCACGAAGGAGGAAGCGGAACGCCTGGCGAAGCGGCTTGCCAGTCTCGGGATCAACTGCGTTCGGATGCATCATATGGATAACCGCCACATCTGGGGTAAAAGTCCCAATAAGCTGACAATCGATCCGGAAATGCTGGACAAGCTGGATTATCTCATTTATCAGCTCAAACAGAACGGGATTTACACAAATATCAATCTGCACGTATCCCGCAAATTTGGGCCTTCAGAGGGCTTTCCCGATGTTGAAGGTCTCCCCAATTACGATAAAGGCATCGACAATTTTGAACCCCGCATGATCGAGTATCAGAAAAAATACGCTCGAGACTTGCTGACTCACGTCAATCCATACACCGGTACGGCGTACATCAACGAGCCGGCGATTGCCATGGTGGAAATCAACAACGAGAATGCCGCCTTTGACGAATATCGGAAGGGGGCATTTGACCGTCTCCCGGAACCGTATGCTGGCCAATTGCGGAAGTTGTGGAATGGCTGGCTGAAGAAGAAGTACGGTGGGGATGAGGCCCTCCGCAAGGCCTGGAACGCGCAGCGGCAACCGCTGGGTGAGAAGATCCTCAAGTCGGGGGACTTTTCGGGCAACTGGCAGACCGTCTGGAGCTTGCAGCGCGACAAAGTCTCGGAAGTGACTGCCGAGGTGATTCCTAATGCATATCAGCAGAGGTCGGCCCTGCGTATACAGGTGATTCGCAATGGTGCCGAGACCTGGATCCCACAACTCAGCCAGGGCGGTTTTGCCGTCAAGAAGGGCCAGGTTTACACGCTTGTTTTCTGGCTGAAAACTGATAAGCCGGGCCGTATTGATGTCAACTGCATGATGAATCATGATCCCTGGCAGCGATTGGGGTTGTCTTCTGACGTTCAGACTTCGACAGAATGGCGAGAGTATCGGCTGAGCTTTGTGGCTGAGCAGGATGATTCCAATGCGCGGGTGACGTTCAGCCAACTTCGGCCAGGAGTTTACGAGTTGACCGGTGTCTCGTTGCGGCCTGGAGGTGTGGTTGGCTTGGAAGAGGGGCAATCGCTGATCGATGATTCGGTTCCGATTGTCACGTTGAGAGGTCCGCAGATGACGGCTGCGGCGCGGGCCGACTTTGCCGATTTCCTCTGGGATCTGGAACGTGATTACTGGTGGGGCATGTATCGGTTTTTGAAGGAGGAACTGAAGCTGAAACCACTTGTCTCGGGGACACAGCTTTCATACAGTCCGGTCCACATTCAGGCCGGTCTCGATTACATCGACGCCCATTCCTACTGGCAGCATCCTGCCTTTCCGGAGCGGCCGTGGGATCCTGAGAACTGGTATGTTCGTAACGTGGCCCTGGTCAACAGCCCAGGTGGGACGCTGGCGGGGTTGGCCAATCGCCGCGTCGAGGGATTTGCCTTCACCGTGAGTGAATACAACCATCCGGCCCCCAATCAGTTCGCTGCGGAAGGGTTTCCCATGATCGCGGCCTTTGGGGCCTTCCAGGATTGGGATGGTATCTTCAGCTTTACATACAGCCATAGTCGTGATTATGAACCGCGAAAAATCACCGGCTTTTTTGACATAAAAAGTGAAGTCGCTAAACTGGTCCACATGCCTGCCTGCGCAGCAATGTTCTTCCGCGGCGATGTTCAACCGGCGAAACAGGCTGTGATTGTGGGCCTCTCTCGTGAAAAGGAACGATCGATTCTGAGGGAAACGCTGAATCCGTGGACGCTTACCGTGGATCGGCTCGGAGTTCCGTCTAGCATGAGTCTGCTTCACCGGGTGGCGATGACGCTCGACGGAAAGAGCCTCACATCCGAGATCCCGCAATTGCCTGCCGAGCAGAAGGTTTTTGTTGCGGATACCCAGGAGATTTGTTGGGATGTTTCGCAAGCCGGGGCAGGGGTCTTCCTGGTCAACACCCCGCGGACGAAAATAGTTACCGGTTTTCCGGCTGGGCGGGCTTTCAACCTGGGTGGCGTTAAGGTCCAGATTGGTGAAACTTTACTGGGCTGGGCCACAGTGTCACTCACGGTTTTGGAAGGCAACAGCTTTGATCAGCCTGCCCGTGTCCTGCTTGCCGTTACCGGAAAGGTTCAAAACACGGGATGGGACTTCAGGCAGGAAGGCGAGCGGGCCACTGTGGGCCGACGCTGGGGCGACGAACCCATCCTCTGCGAAGGCGTTTCCGGGCGGATCACACTGCCGGTCCCTGCATCCCGGGTCAAGGTTTATGCCCTGGATGAGTCGGGAAAGCGGAAGGCCAACCTCTCTGTCGTCGCTGGTGAACAGGCGATTATCGAGATTGGACCACAGTATCAAACACTGTGGTATGAAATCGAAATAGCACAGTGATATTTTGTTTGATTCAACCTCCATTCATTTCTGACATCTCTCGGGAGGACGATTATGACAACGCGCCGCAGGTTTCTCGGACAGTTGAGCATATTAGGAACGGTGGGCTTGATACCGGGACTAGCAAAAACGAACTGGGGCTTTGAGCCGCCGCGGACTGATGCCCTGGGCCAGAAGGCGGGGCGGCACGTTCTGGCATTTTATTATCCCTGGTACGGGAACCCGCATTCTGAAAACGGCAGCGGTCGATGGAGCCACTGGCAGGACGTCGATGAACAAGCTAAGACCATCGGGTCGAGCACGCACTACCCGGAGCTGGGGCCGTATGATTCACACGATCCGAAGGTGATTCGACAGCATTGTCAATGGGCAGTCGAAAGCGGTCTGACGGGTTGGATCGCGAGCTGGTGGGGACACAGATCATTCGAAGATCAAGCCCTCCCCAGGATTCTCGATATTTCACGGGAACATAACCTTGCGGTGACGGTCTATTACGAAACCATCCCGGGTCAGCCGAAAACGGTGGATAGTGCGGTTAAGGACATCCTTCAACTCCTGGAAAAGTACGCCGGTCATCAAGCCTGGCTTAAAGTGGGGGACAAGCCGGTGATCTTCGTTTACGGGCGGGCAGTGGGAGAGATTGGCGTCGCTGCATGGGCGGATGTCACCAAAAAGGTTAACGAGGCCTTTCCTCGCGGCGTCGTTTTCCAAGGGGACCAGTTCTCTTCCAAGGCGGCGGAAGTCTTCGATGGACTTCACACCTACAATACGGCCGGGCGATTGCGCGGCAAATCGCTGGACGAAGTGAAACAGTGGTGTCAAGAGACTTACCCCACATGGGTTAAACTTGCGCGGGATGCAGGCCGAATCAGCAGCCTCACCGTGATTCCCGGCTATGATGACACAAAAATCCGCAAACCGGGGTTGAAGGTGGAGCGTTATAAGGGGCAGAGCTACATAGCCCAGTGGGAGGCCGCTATCGCTGCCCAGCCTGATTGGATCCTCATCACGTCGTGGAACGAATGGCATGAAGGGAGCGAGATTGAACCGTCTGTGGAAGATGGCAGACGATATCTTCAACTGACCCGGAAGATGACTGCGCAATTTTTGCCATCAGCAAGAGGAGCATGACCGACTCGGTGATGTCCTACTCGATGTGAAAAAGAGGCGGTTCCACAGGCCCCGGGGTCAAGAACCGAGCATCCTCGCCCAGATCATCGAGAATGAGCTTGGCCGAGATGCGGGCAGACTCGAAAATTGTGGGCAGACCGCTGCCGGGATGGGTACCACCTCCGACAAGATATGTCTTTTCAAGTTCTTCAAAGCGGTTATGGGGTCGGAAATAAAGCATTTGATCAAGGGAATGGGCGAGATTAAACGTTGCTCCACGATAGATTTGCCAGGCCTCCCAATCGGCCGGTGTCCAGATCAGCTCGGCACGAATACGGGAACGGATGTTGGGAATTCCCATCCGCGATAGGCCATCAAGAATGACATCACGATATCGCAGGCGTTCTTTCTCCCAGTCAACGTTGGGGTGTTGGTGCGTGACGGGAACCAAAACATAAAGCGTACTGTGACCCGGCGGAGCCAGTGTCGGATCTGTGAACGAGGCATTCTGGACATAAAACGCGGGATCGTCGGAGAGGATGTGCCTGAGATCAACATCCACCAGGTATTCCCGATAACGGGCGGGGATGTAGATATTGTGATGGATCAGATTGTCCAAGCGTCCCTCAATTCCCAGGTAAAGCATAAACGTCGAACAGGAGTATTTCTTGCGAGAAAGCTTTTCATCCGACCAGCGTCGCCGCAGGGCATTGGGAATGAGTCGTTCCATAGCCCGAGCGAAGTCGGCATTGATGACGAGAATATCACAGGGGAATTCATCGTCCTGGGTCTTAACAGCAATCGGCCTGCGGCCATCGAAACGGATTTCCTGGACCTCCTGGTTAACATGAATCCGTGCGCCGAGATCCTCAGCCAATTGGGCAAGCTTGTGAGGGACCGCGTTGCATCCACCCGTCGGATGAAAAATCCCATAAGCGTACTCAAGATAGGACAAGATAGAAAACATGCTGGGGCACCGATCGGGCGACATCCCGAGGTATTTTGATTGGAAGGTAAAAGCGATCCGTAAATCGGGATCACTGAAGAATTTCGCCAGATCTTTGTCGAGCGAGGTCAAGGGGCGTAGAACAGGCAAAAGATGACGCAGCTCGGGACAGAACAGATCGCCAAATTTAGTGAACGGCCGCTGGAGGGTTCGGATGACTCGCTGGAATTTGGCATTGTTGTCCTGGATAAACTGCTCAAAACCCTTGCGGTCACGGGGTTGAAATTGCGAAATTTGCTCCTCCATCCGTGCCAGATCGGCCGTCGCGTCGAGCTGCCCTCGATCCGACAAGAATAGCCGATACATTGGGTCGAGACGAACCATGGAGACTTCTTCTTCCAGCGTCTTCCCAATGGCCCGAAAGATTCCCTTGAGCGCACATGGATAATGGAGAAACGTTGGCCCTCGGTCAAAGTGGTAGCCATCCAGCGTGAGTCGCGAACAACGTCCTCCAACGGTGTTCAACCTTTCGAGGACAGTTACATCCAGACCGGCTTTGGCCAGTAGTAGAGCTGTTGCAAGACCTCCTGGACCGGCGCCAATCACAAGGATCCTCGCTCGAGCCATAAGAGATTCCTCATCCTACGATTCTGCCGCAGGGGCAGTGGCATTTAACCACACTCAACCGGCTTGCCGAAGCCCATTCTGTTTGAAACTTGGCCGGTACCGTGATTGTAACCGACAAGCCACGGACTGCAAAACCACGCAACCGCGCTCATGAAGGAGGCTTCAGCAAGGCCTTCATGTTCTGATCAACCTCAATTGCTTCAAGGGGATGAATGTCCAGAACGTTGTGATAATACCCCTTGACGTAAGGTTGCACCATGGACCGCGTGACCGCAAAATACAGCGGGAGCACAGCGGCTTCGTCCAAAAGAATCTCTTCTGCTCTATGGAAAAGCTCGAAACGTCGCTTTTCGTTGGGTTCGACCTGGGCAAGGGCAATCAAGCGATCGTATTCGGCATGACTCCACCGACCATGGTTGTTTGGATTGTTGCTCGTCATCATTTCGAGGAAGGTATTGGGGTCGATGTAGTCGGCAATCCAGCCCGCCCGGGCCACCCAGAACTCCCCCTGACGCCGGCTGGCCAAATACCGTGCCCAATCCTGGTTTTGCAGTCGGACATTGATTCCCAGTGTCCTTTTCCACTGCGATTGAATCAATTCAGCAATCGCCTGGTGCGACTCGTGAGTATTGTAAAGGATCTCCAATTTGGGGAAACCTCGCCCTTCAGGATAACCGGCTTCGGCAAGAAGCCTTCTCGCCGCCGCAGGGTCGTACGGCGGCATCTGGGGTGGTTCATATGGAATGTAACGAGAAATCGAGGTGGGAACAAAACTCAAGGCTGGCTCCTGGCCCGTCTGAAGAATCCGTGCAATGATCTCTTCTTTATCGATAGCCAAAGCCAAAGCGCGACGAACACGCTTGTCGTTAAGTGGTGGACGCTGCGTGTTGACAACATAGTATTCCACCGCCAGATACGGTGCGGGTTGGAAGTCTCGCCGTTTCTGCCGGAGCAGTTCCCCGACCACCTCGTTGGGAACGACAGGGATCCAGTCGGCAGCCCCCGTCAGATACAGATTCAGGCCCGTAATCGCCGACTCCGCTGCCAATACATCCACAATGTTCAAGCGGACGTTCTCCTGATTCCAATAACGAGGGTTTTTCTCGAGGCGAATCCGGTCGCGAATCCGCCGGTACTTGAGCAGGAAGGGACCATTGCAGACCAGATTCTCCGGCTTGGTCCAGTCGGGATAGCCATATTCTTCGATGCAATGCCGGGGAACCGGCATCATCGGGAAAAAACCGATAATTTGCAAAAAATACGGAACCGGGTGGTTCAGGGTCATTTCCAGCGTGTGGCTGTCCAGAACTTTGATTCCCACATGATCAAAATCGAACAGGACCCAACGGCACGGCTTAGCCGCGGGATCGGCCAGGGATTGCCCTTCGGTCTTCGCTTGCTGGAAGCGCTCCCGCTGTCCGTCGATCTCCACGACATAAACAGGCGAATCACCCGACGACGCTGCCGGTGGCTCAATGGTTACGAGGCGTCCCCGGATAATGCGACCTGCGGCAAACGGCGGTGATCCAGGTTGCCTTTCTGGAAGCTCAATCTCGACCGGGTCCCCTGGTTCAACTTGTCCCGTGGTGTACTTTTCAGCGTTGACTACGTACCAAAGCTCATACGCATATTCGCAGGCAGTTTCCGGGTGGAGCAGACGACGAAACGACCAGTGAAAGTCCTCCGCCGTCAGGGGCTTTCCATCCGACCAGCAGGCGTCCTCACGAAGGTGAAATGTGTAGGTCTTCTTGTCTTCGGAGACTGTCCATCGCTCGGCCATGCCGGGTCGCGGTGCTAGGGTTTTGGGGTCATAGGTCGTTAACCCCTCGAAGAGTGCCCAAACGACCCGCCCTTCCGGCTGGCCCGTCACCAATGCCGGATCGATCGTTTTGATTTCGGTGGAATTGCAGAAAGTCAGGTCGGCGTCGGGCTCGGCAGGAAACCAAAAGGCCCAGACCAGCCCGATGCTGAAAACGGCTAACAGTACGTATCCAACAAACCAACGGATTGACATCGTAACGGCACTTTTTTCAGGAGATTTCGATAGATTAACCGTGACATTGCCGAACGAAACCCAATCGACGCAATGTTCCTGTCCGAATATTCTTGCAAACAAAAAAGCGGATCATGGCGTCCATAGTCCCGAATCCACGAGCCTGACAATCTCTGGCAGAATTAGTCGGGCGGCACGGGCACGATGACTGAGACATCCCTTGACGGCCAGTCCTAACTCAGCCAACGTCCGATGATATTCTAAGATCTCGAAGACCGGATCGTAACCAAATCCCTGATTTCCCCGTGGTGCGAAGGTGATTCGTCCATGGCAACAGCCTTCGGCCTCGGCCTGGACTTGCCCCTGAGGATCGGCCAGGACCATGTGGCAGACAAACCGTGCCGAGCGTTTCTCTGGGGGAACATCCTTCAGAAGTTCCAGGAGCTTTTGAATATTCCGCCCGTCATCCCGGGGTTCGCCCGCAAAACGAGCCGAATAAACCCCAGGTTCGCCGCCAAGGGCGTCCACGGCCAGTCCCGCATCTTCCGCTAAGACCCAGTGTCTCAACCGGGTAGCGTAGGTGGAGGCTTTAATCCGGGCATTTTCGGCAAAGGTTGTCCCCGTCTCATCGACTTCGATTGCATCGGGAAAATCGGTCAGAAGTTTCCATGTAACCCCTGCCGGTGCGAAAAGATCGATCAGCTCGGCAACCTTGTGGGGATTTCCCGTACCAAAGACGCCTAATGGTGTTGCCATCGTTGTTTCTCGGTAACTGTGGGTAAGCCTGGATATTTTACTGCGAGGCCACTTGCAATTCCGTTCAAGTCTAATTATTTTAGTCGCATTCGCCTTTTTGCCGAGATATCGCTGTCTGTGGCATTGGCTTGAAATTGCCTGCCTTTCCAATTAGGATGGGCAAGAGTACAGGTTAAAGTAGGTCTTTTCCATGCCATTTGAGAAGGTGGTTGGCCGATGCGCGGAGTGCACATGGAGCCACCTTTGGCAGGAAAAAGGATAATGTTTTGGCGGACGCTGTCGCAACAGGGAGGTTCGATTGCACTTGGGTCACTCGTAACATCATCATTGTCGCTGGGAGCTGACTCCATGTTGCGGACATTTTTCTGGGTTGCCGTCGCGGGGATTGCCTTAGGTTCTGCTTCGTTGCTAGCGCAAGATGCCGTGCTGGGCCATTTTTACGGCCAGGGTGTTCACAAGTTTTTTGCCCGCGATTATGTTGGCGCGTTCGAGGATTTCAACACGGCGATTGAAAACGGGAGCGACGACCCGCGGTGTTATTATTATCGGGGGTTAACCTATCTCCATCTCGGTCGTGAGGATGAAGCCAAGACCGATTTTGAGAAGGGTGCTCAGTTGGAGATGCAGTCAGCAGGGAAGTTTTTCAACGTCAGTAAAGCCTTGGAACGGATTCAGGGACGGCAGCGAGTGATGATCGAGCAGTACCGAACTAAGGCGCGGTTGGCGGTTATGGTCGAATTAGAGCGCCAGCGGAAGGCCCGGTATGAAGAACTTCGTCGGGAAGAGGCGCGGGTACTGGATCAGGCCCCCCCGCCGGTAGGTATTCCAGAAGCAGCACCAGCTCCGCAAGCTGCTCAGCCGCCGGCTACGGAACCTGCCGTTCCTGCTCAGCCAATGCCAACCCAGCCTGAAGCCCCTGCCCAGCCTGCTGAACTTCCAGCCCCGGCGCAACCCGCAGTACCAGCCCAGCCTGAGGCCCCGGCGCAACCGGTAACTCCCGCCCAGCCACCGATGCCGGCGCAACCTGAGGTTCCTGCCCAACCGCCTGCCCCGGCTGAACCCCCGGCCCCCGCTCAGCCTCCGGCTCCGGTTGAGAATCCTTTTGCCACGTGATTCGTCGAGACATGTCCGCCAAGCTTGGCGGAGAACGATGGTCGTGATCTCACGAATGAAGCAACCGCAGCCCATCGGCTGCGGTTGCTTTTTTAGGCCGGGCAGCGGAAGGAACCGCTTATCCGGTCCGTCCCTTGAAGAACGCACTTATCGCGTCCGCGCGATAGCGTTTTGCTTGTCCGCGGTCACAAGGCAGGCACGACAAAATCCCCCGCCTGTTTCCTTCCTTTAAAGGCGACTGCTTGTCAGGTTTTTTGGGCTCGCGATCAGAAGCCTCGGGCGGCTCGCACGTCTTCGAAATCCCGCAAATGGTAAGAAATACCCACATAATCCAGAAGACGACACAGGCCGCGGAGTGCCACACCCATTCCGTCAGGACCGCTGAATCCACCAAATTGTCCCCCGCCTTTGACGTGGGGTTCAAGGTCCAGAAAGACGCCTGGCACTCCAAGCGATTGAAGTCTCTGTTCCAATTCAGGGAGGGAATTGGCAAAATCGCGAAGAATGACCTCGTGTCCTGAGTCACCCATGTTGGCAGGCACAAAGTTCTTCAACATATCTTCATCGACATGGCCCCCTTTTGTGTTTCGTTGCGGCCGCCGATAGTCTTTGATGTGCAACCAACCGAGGCCGGGCTTCATGGCCAGGTATTGGTCGAAAATTTCCCCCGGAGTGTATCCTTGAACGACCAGATTGGCCCCGTCAAACACGAGTACGAGGGCAGGATGGCGCAACCGATTGTAAATCTCGGCGAGCAGATAACCGTTCTGGCCGACCAGATTCGCTTCGACTTCTAAACCAAAAATCAGACCGGCCTGCTGACATTTGTCGGCAATTCGGCCCAATCGATCCGTGACCTCCCCAATATATGGCTGTGGGTCCTCCCCTTTCGGATGGTAAAACGAAAAACCACGGATAAGCTTTGTCCCCAGCGTCTGGGCCAATTCGCAAGCGCGGGCGACATCTTCCCGAAGATACTGCTCGAACGGGATGAAGACATTCTTCGTGCCGTCCTCCACGTCCTTCAACTTGATCTTGCCAATGGGCGATCCCAGCGACGAGACCTTCAGACCATATTCCTTCTGTAGCTGTATGACTTTATCAATTTCCTCAGGAGTGAGCTTCATGACGTTCTTAACGCCATTGCCCACGTCAATGAAGCGAATGCTGTAATAAGATAGTCCCATCGCCGCAAAGGCCACAAACTGCTCGACAGCCGTCTTGTGATTGGCTGACTCGTCTGCAAATCCCGAAAGCAGTACCTGGGGACGATTTCGTGTCGTCATCTTGCACACCTCGTCAAGTCATTTCTAGGCCAAAGAATACGGGACCAGCCTTTTCGTGACGTCGGTTCTCCCTGTCCGAAGGAGAAGATCAGCGACAACACCGAGTCCCCGCTATTGTGGAGTGTATTCGCCCGAATCACAACCCCCGCTCTGGGAGCTTTCGCGAAGGCAAAAGGATGTTGACCTTCGTATGGGTCATGTGAGTCGTTTCTCGCCGATATTACCAGATTCGGAGGGGCACGCCCGTCGTGCCCGTATGGCGGGGCGTGCCTGTCACGCCCGATGAAATCGGTACGGGTGATCCAGCGTCGTGCGTCGGACGCGACAAGCGCGTCCCTCCGAAGGGCGGAGAGGCACGCCTGTCGTGCCCGTTGGCGGGATGGACGATCTAGGGTTATCCGGTGGACTCCGTGGTCGCGCGGGAAAAAGTGAAAAGCCGCCCTTGATAAAAAAAACGGGGTTGGATAGGATTTGACGAAATCGAGTCTCGTTGCCTCAACCGAGTATGTTCCCTCCCTTTTTGCCCGCCCTTCAAGGCGGGATGTCTTCTGCGGTTGCTGGCGCCATCCGAGTTGTTTTTTGCGGTTATTGTATGTAATAAGCAAGGCAAGTGAGAGGACGATAGGAAGCTTATGGGAAGACTTTTGCCGATTTTGCTGCTAATTGGTTCCAACATTTTTATGACGTATGCCTGGTACGGTCATCTCAAGGACCTCCGAAATGCGCCGATCTTCCTGGCGATTGTGGCAAGTTGGGCTGTTGCCTTCTTGGAATACTGCCTTCAAGTTCCGGCCAACCGGATCGGTAGCCAGTACTACAGCCTTGCCGAATTGAAAGTCATGCAAGAGGTCGTCACGATGGCTGTTTTCGCGGTCTTTTCGACCCTTTACATGAGGCAGCCGGTGAATTGGAACTACGCCATTGCCGGGGTCTGCCTGGTGGTTGCCGCCTTTTTCATGTTCAGAGGGATCACCCATGGGGCATAAGTGGGGGGAGAAAGAATCAAGATTGGCGCGAACGGGAAGGCGGCGTGCCCATGTCGGAGGGGCATGCTTGTCGTGTTCGATGATGCTGAATCAGATGGCCGATCTTTTCTAATTGACCACCGCGGGGTTACAGGCATTACAACTGCTCTTGGAAAAAATCTCGCTTGGGCTTATCATAGCGGCATCCTCTCGGCATGAGGGACCGGGTGTCTGCGCGATTGCTTCGGAATGCCTTGCGAGGTTCGATTGTAGGATGCGGCCAGTTGATGATCGGCTGGCGGAGTAGCCATTGCAAACCGCAGGTCTCTTGTTGGGCAACCTGCGGGGTCAGGGAGGATAAGTTGTATGGAGACACTGAAAACGATTGGTGTCCTGGCGGTTCTGCTCGTGGTGGGATACCTTGGGTACAAGGCCGTCACAAACCCGCCTTTAACCCCTCCTAATGACGGAACCGGTCCTGAGCCACCTTCGGTGGCGGATGCCACCAACGTTAACATACCGATCCCGGAACTTCCCCCTGGTATTGAGCAACAGGTTAATGAACAGTCGCCGAAAGCCAGTTCTCTTGCCGGCAGTGCGGCCACAGCTTCAGGCGGGAATACTGATCAAGTTGTTCAGGTTCCGCCCGCCTCGTTGAGTATTGCCTCAGGTTCGTCCTCGCCATCCGTGACATCGCAGTTTCCCCCATCGAGTTCATCGCCCGCCGCGCAGAAGACGTCGGCCCTTGATGTCATTCCGCCGCAGCCTGTGATCGGTTCTCCCTTCCAGGGACCGGTGTCGGAGCAGGGGCTGGTCACTTCGAACGGTTCTTCGATGGGGTCGTTGCCTAGCGGAGCGATTGCAACCCCGGCTCCATCAGACGTGTCCGGAAAACTGCCGCAGACGGGGAGTGATGGCGAGACGCAAGCGAGTAATGGGATCCGAGAGGAGTTTGCTGCGTTTTTGGAGGTGGCCCGTCAAAAGCTGGATCGGGGTGAATTTGCCCAGGTTCACCAGGTTTTGTCGGCATGGTATGCGGATCCCCGTTTGACACGAGAGGAAGACGCCCAGCTGACCGACCTGCTCGATCAGGTAGCGGGCACGGTGGTCTATTCACGGCAACATATCCTAGAACCTCCATACACTGTTCAGGCTGGGGATACGCTCCCCCAGATTGCGCAAAAGTATGATGTGCCCTGGGAGTTATTGGCCAAGATCAATGGCATCGTGCAGCCGGATCAACTGGCGCCGGGGATGCAACTGAAGGTCGTTCGTGGTCCGTTCGAGGCCGTGGTACGCCTTCAGCGGCGAGAACTTGTGTTGATGGTCCAGGGGCGATACGCCGGGCGATTCCAGATTGGCTTGGGCCGCGATGCTCAAGGCCGTGAAGGTGTGTACCAGGTGCGAGAAAAGAGCCTGAATCCCCGTTATTACAGCGACCAGGGCGTCATCGAGGCCAACGATCCGCGAAATCCGCTCGGTCCGAAATGGCTGGGGCTTGAGGGACGATTGGGGATCCACGCTGCCCGCGATCCCGCTGCCTTTCAGGATCCGCAGGCACCCGGGGCTATCTTCCTGACACCACAGGATATGGACGATGTATTTGATATCCTGTCGATTGGTTCACGCGTGGTCATCATGCCATGAAGTGTATGCGAGGTTTCGCATCAGCGTGTGAGCGCCAGATTTGTTAGGTAAGGCAACCAAAACGGAGGGGAATGTTGATCGTGCCCGTGTCGGAGGGTCACGCTCGTCGTGACCGTGGAAGCACGATGGATAATCGAACGTCGTGGGTCGGACCCGACAAGCGGGTCCCTCCCAAGTATCCGTTGAATCTGCGAAAGGAGAACACTTCCCTAAAACAGGACGCAGAGGTGCATCAACGGCATCGCAAGGAGTTTTAGGAATTCGCCAGGTCAGGCCTTCGCGCGGTTGTGATAAAGCGTCAAAATCATACGAATGCGTGAGGTGACGACGGCCATCTTCAGGGGGATCCTCTTATGTATGATCGCGATGCACTGAAAGGGCTGATTCTCAGAAAGGCTTTGCGCTTTGGGCAGTTCACGCTGGCATCTGGCAAAACATCCACGTATTATCTAGACTGTCGCAAGGTGACGCTTGATCCGGTCGGTGCTCAACTTATAGGAGAAGGGATTTTGGATATCTTGCTCCGCGGATCCTTTCCCGATGCGGTTGGGGGAATGGCGATTGGTGCAGACCCGATCACAGCGGCTGTCGTAACCATGTCAGCTGTGCGGGGAACACCGATCCGCGGCTTTATGGTTCGCAAAGAAGCCAAGGGGCACGGGACGCAACAATTCATTGAAGGGCCAGTTGAACCGGGAGACCGGGTGGCAATCGTTGAGGATGTGATAACCACAGGAGGATCGGCACTTAAGGCCATCGAACGGGCTGAGGCCTTCGGTTTGCATGTGACACAAGTCATCGGTATCATTGATCGGCTGGAAGGCGGTTCCCAGGCCTTTGTGGATCGCGGTTATCTTTTTGAATCTCTGTTCACCATCCGGGATTTTGGTATCGAGCCGAATCCGACATGAGGCCCATCTGGTCATCTTTGCTTTTGCTCACGCAGCAGGGAACGGCTTTCTCAGAATTGTCTGATTGACCCGCGATTGGGCAAAGGGTAAGGCTGTTTCATGGAGGGATGTCTCATGGAGTACTCATTGCACCGAGAGCTGAAACGCTTTTACGCAGGACCGTGCTGTTCGCTTGAGGTTATCATCGACGGATTCCGCGTGGATGCAATTAGTCACGGTTGGCTGATCGAAATCCAGCAAGGCCCGTTGGTGGCTATTCGAAAAAAGATCCAGCAGCTTGTGCAATCCTACCCACTTCTATTGGTCAAGCCTATCGTTGTCGAAAAACAGATCGTTCGTTTATCCCGACGCAACGGTCCGGTGGTGTCTTGCCGCCGAAGTCCCAAACGAGGTCAGCCGTGGGATGTCTTCCACGATTTGATCCATTTTGCCAAGATCTTTCCTCATCCACACTTGCGGATTGATGTGGCATTAGTTGACATCGAAGAAATCCGCTATCCCGGTCCCCGCCAGCGATGGGGACATGACGGCTATCGTCTGGCGGATCGACGGCTTGTTCGCCTGCGAGAAACGATCTCACTCAATACGGCCAGTGATCTGCGGCGATTGCTGCCAGACATACCTGAGCCGTTCGATTCTCACGACCTGGCCGCGATTCTCGATGTACCGCGCTGGGTGGCACAACGGATCGCGTATTCCCTGCGAAAGTCGGGGGCAGTCCACACTATTTGGCGAGACAAGCGGGGTCACCATTATCGGTGGAACGATGCCATTCCAGAGACGGGCGATCAACTGGCGCTGTTGACCGCGTAAGCATTGACTTGCGTGCAAGCCAGATCTCGTTGTGAGACAACCAGAATGAAGGGAGCCCACTTGTCGTGCTTGTTTCGGAGGGGCACGTTTATCGTGCCCGCTGGAGCAAAATAGATAATCCAATGTAGCGTAGCGGACGCGACAAGCGCGTCCCTCCGAAGGGAAAATCCATTAGTCACGCCCGCAGAACCAGAATGGATAATCAAACGTTATTCGACGGACCCGACGAGCGGGTCCCTCCAGCAATCCATTAGTCTCTACACATATCCCGGGTCGAAGCGGGGGAGTTGTTCGGCGAAGCGCTGGAGGTCTTCCACGGGGTATTGTTTCAAAGCCTCCAGGATCGCGAGGAAGATCCACAAACCAGCCAGCATCGCCGGAGCAGTGTACCGTCGCTGACGCTTGGTCTGGCGTCCACTCAACCGGACCAGAAATTCCTTGAACTCCGCCGCCCGCGCTGTGTTATCCGTGCCACACCACCACACAGGCCATCGCCGCGATCAACAACCGCCGCGCAATCGCCTCCCCCGTCGCTTGCTGCCACTGCTCAATCTGATGCCCATGACTCTTCAACAGCTTGAAA
>Ga0068707_1001274_pt1 | contig 17419 bp, 13 predicted proteins | sample YNPNPMetaG_FD_66600 | JGI IMG/M metagenome (GOLD analysis project Ga0068707, IMG submission 66600) | Anoxygenic and chlorotrophic microbial mat microbial communities from Yellowstone National Park, USA - YNP NP MetaG | ecosystem: Environmental > Aquatic > Thermal springs > Hot (42-90C) >...
GGCGGTCGGGGGATCCTGCTCTCCGGCGGGCCGGCGCCGGTGCGGGACGAAACGGGGGCGGTGGTGCCCCGGCCGATGGTGGAATACTATCTCGACCTGGCCCGATGGCTGGGGATGAAGGTCCCGGAACATCCCCGCCCCCGTCTCTACGTCTCCCCCGAGGTCGAGGCGGAGGGCGCCCGGAGGCTGGCCTCCTGGGGAATCCGGCCCGGCGACAGGGTCGTGGGCCTCAACCCGGGGGCGAAGTTCGGTTCCTCGAAGTGCTGGCCGGCGGAGCATTTCGCGGCGCTGGCGGAGCGGCTCCAGCGGGAGTTCTCCTGCAAGATCCTGTTGCTGGCGGGCCCCGGCGAGGAGGAGCTGGCGGCGGCCGTCCTCCGCCAGAGCCGGGCCCGGATCATCGACACGGGGGCGGGGCGCATCGACCTCTCGCAGCTCAAGCCCCTGATCAAGCGGTGCGAGCTCCTGGTGACCAACGACACGGGACCGCGTCACTATGCCGTGGCCTTCGGGGTCCCCGTGGTCGTGGTGATGGGGCCCACGGACCCCCGCTACACGAGCGCGAACTTGGAGGGCACGGTGGTGGTGCGTCGGGACCTCCCCTGCGCGCCGTGCCATCTCAAGACCTGCCCCACGGACCACGCGTGCATGCGGGGGATCACTCCGGAGATGGTGCTGGAGGCGGCCCGCCGGCTGCTGGCCGCCCGGAAGAGCGCATGACCCCCGAGGCCTACCGGGAGCGCTGGGCGGCGCTCCGGAGGGGGCCCGCCGACGAGGGCCGCCTCCACCACCTCGCCCGCCAGGTGGCGCTCTCCTTCATGGACCGGGCCCTCTTCAGCGGCCGCTACGAGTCGGCCTACGTGGACCTCCTGTGCGCCATGGCCACCGCCCCGGGCTCGGACGCGGCCAACCGGGCCGGCGCCTCGGCCCTTTTCGGCATCGTGATCGAGGGGCTGTGCGACGATTTCGAGGATCCCCAGACCGCCGTCTACAACCAGGTCATGAGCCAGGTCCTGGGGTACTGCCGGAGGCTGCCGGCAGCGCGGGGGCTGGACCGCCGGCTCACGGCGTTCGGGCTGCGGACGGAGCGGGACATCTGGAGGCGCATCGAGACGCTCCGGCGACGCCTCCCGCGCCGGAGGATCCGGCGTTCCCCCGACCGGATCCTGTTCCTGTCGCGGATGACGGTGGGGGCGGACGTCGCGATCACCAGCGTGCTCATCCAACGCTTCGAGTCCGCCTTCCCCGCCGCCGAGCTGGTGCTGGCGGGGGACCCGCGGATGGAACAGGTCTTCGGAGGGCATCCCCGCCTGCGCTTCCGGGGACTGGAGTACGCCCGCCGCGGCGGGCTGCTGGAGCGGTTTTCCAGCTGGCACCGGCTCCTGGAGGTCGTCGCCCAGGAGGGGGGGCCCCGGACGCTGGTGGTGGACCCCGATTCCCGCCTGACCCAGCTGGGGATCCTCCCGGTGACGGATCCCCGGCGGTATCTCTTCTTCGACAGCCGGGCGGACGCCCCCGGGGGAGCGCGGCGGTCCATGTCCGAGCTGGCCAACGCCTGGGCGGACCGGGTCCTCGGGCGGGCGGCGCCGGTCCCCCCGGCGGTCTGGCTGTCCGAGCCCCTCCGGAGGCGGGGCGAGGAGCTGGTGGAGGCCCTCCGGGCGCAGGGGGCGCGCCACCTGGTGGCGGTCAACCTCGGGGTGGGGGGAAACCCGCGCAAGCGGGTCGGCGACCGCTTCGAGGCCCGGCTCCTGACCTACCTCCTGGAGGGGCCGCAGACCGTGGTGGTCCTGGACAAGGGGGCGGGCGAGGAGGAGATCGAACGGTCCGGCCGCCTCCTCTGCGGCCTGGCGGCGGCCGGGATCCCCGTGGCCCACGTCCGTCCCGGGGGGGATCCTCCCCGCCTGGAGGGAGGACGCGGCGCCGTGGGAATCGAGGGGGGCCTCGGGGAGGTCGCCGCGGTGATCGCCCGGAGCGACGAATTCGTGGGGTACGACTCGGCCTTCCAGCACATCGCCGCCGCCCTCGGGATCCCCACCTGCGTGGTCTTCGCCGGGAGCAACAACCCGCGGTTCGTCCACCGCTGGCGGGCCGGGGGCCCGGGCCGCGTCCGGGTGATCCACGTGGACACCCTCTCGCGCTCCCCGCTGTTCGACGAGGAGGACGTCGTGGCCCGCGTGGCTTCCGCGCGGGAGACGCCATGAAGGTCCTGTTCCTCTATCCGAACGCCGGCTCCCAGGTGGGGTTCAACTACGGGATCGCCCATCTCGCCGGGGTGCTCCGGTCCGCCGGGCACGCCTGCGAGCTCTGGCAGCTGTGCGAGGAGATCGCGCCGCTGCCCACGGAGGAGGAGTTCGCGGCACGCCTGCGGGCGTCGGCCCCCGACGTGGTAGGATTCTCCGTGGTCACCAACCAATGGGCCTACGCCCGCCGCCTGGCGGAGTGGGCCCGGAAGGCGGTGGCCGCCCCCTTGGTCTGCGGCGGCATCCATGCCACGGTCGCCGGCGAGGAGGTCCTCCGCAGCGGCCTGTTCGACTACATCCTGGTGGGGGAATGCGAGGAGGCCTTCCTGGAATTCGTGGAGCGGCGGGCCCGGGGGGAGCCGGTGGAGGACCTCCGCAACCTGGGGAGGATGGAGGACGGCCGGCCCCGCCTGAACCCGGTCCGCCCGCTTCCCGACCTGTCGCGGCTCCCCCCCAAGGACTACGAGATCTTCGACTTCCAGAGGCTCATCGACGTCAAGAAGGGCTGGGTGGGGCTGATGGCCTCGCGGGGCTGCCCCTTCCGGTGCACCTACTGTTTCAACCACGTCATGGTCGAACGGTACCGGAGGGACCTGGGGGTTTCCCCCCGGGATCTCCGCTACATCCGGCACTTTCCCGTGGAGCGCGTGATCGACGAGATCCGGTTTCTCCTGGGGCGCTACCGGGGCATCACGATGTTCATCTTTGACGACGACCTGTTCACCTTCGACGCGGGCTACGTGCGGGAATTCTGCGCCGCCTACCGGAAGGTCACGAATCTTCCCTTTGTGGTCAACGCCCACGTCGGATTCTTCGACCGGGATCGGGCGGAGGCCCTGGCGGCGGCGGGGTGCCGGATCGTGAAGCTGGGGATCGAGAGCGGCAGCACGCGGGTCCGCCGGCAGGTCCTCGGGCGGAACATGACCGACGCGGCGATCCTGGAGGCGATCCGCCTCGTCGAGGAGGCGGGGATGCACAGCTCCTGCTTCCTGATGATCGGCCTGCCCGGGGAGACCCGGGAGGAGCTGTGGGAGACGATCCGTCTGATGGCGCGCGCGCGTCCCGGGCGGTTCCGGTGGACCTATTTCTTTCCCTATCCGGGCACCGTCTCCTTCCGGCTGGCGGAGGAGGCGGGATGCATCGACCCGGAGAAGATGCGGTCGATGGCGAATTTCACCGACGCTTCCTGCCTGGATTTCGGCCCGGAGCACAATCTGCTGCTGGAGAAGGTGGGCCGGATCTTCCCCTGGTTCGTCAACGCCGAGACGGACTTCGAGACGGCGCCGTTCTACCGCCGGAAGGTGGAGGAGATCCTCGCCCTCGACCGGGCGGCCTGGGAGCGGATCTCGCCGGGGCTCCTCGAGGAGGACCGGCGGATCTCCGCGGAATTCCAGCGGGAGGGGAAGCGGCACTACGCGGTGAAGTACAACCCCTTCATGGGGGTGATCTCGGACTATTTCGCGAAGGAGCCATGAGGATTCTCCTCCGGGAACCCGGCCTTCGGGAGCGGGTGGAGGAATGGCTCCGCGATCCCGGCCGGGGGCGGGTCATCAAGGACAACCGCACCCGGACGGTCTACTGCTGGGACGGCCTGTTCATCAAGCGGTACAAGAACAGCACGTTCTGGCAGAGGGTGCGCCGCCGGATCGGGGACCGGGCGGCCCGGGAGTACGGACTGCTGGAGCGGCTGCGGGGGCGGGGGCTGCCGGTGCCGGAACCCGTGGCGTGGGCCGAGCGGGAGGGCGAGACCTTCCTCTTCACCCGCGAGATCCCCGGGGCGCGGCCGCTCGGGGAGGAGGCCCTGGGGCGTCCGGTGCTGCGGGAACTGGCCGCGTTCGTCCGCCGCCTCCACGACGCGGGGATGCGACACGACGATCTCCATCTCGGGAACATCCTGCGGGCCGGGGACGGGGGCCTTCACGTCGTGGACGTCCACGAGGCGCGCCTGGGAGGGGCGCTTTCTCCCCGCCGGCGCCGGGACGGGCTGGCGTTCGTGGTGCTGGCGCTCTGGCGGCGGGTCTCCCAGACGGACGTGGTGCGCTTCCTCCGGGCGTACGGGGCCGACCCGCGGGAGGTCCTCGCGGCGTTCCGGCGGATCCGCGAGCGGTACTGGCGATCCCGCCAGTCCCGGGTCGAACGGACGGGGTCCGATTTCGAGGTGCGGGGGGACCTGGTCCTGCGGCGTCCCTTCACGGAGGAGGCGGCCCGACGGGCCCTGGGGGCGGCGCCGCTGCGGTGGGTCAAGGAGCTCCCCCACCGGCGGCTGTGGCTGGCGGATCCGGAGACCTTCGTGAAGGAGGGTGCGGGGCGGAGGCTCTGGTACAACGGATTCGGCCTGGAGATCCGGGGCATCCCCACGCCGCGGCTGCTGGCCCGGTGCGGAGACCGCGTCGTGGGGCGGTGGATCGCGGGGGCCCGGCCGCTCGGGGAGCACCTGAAGGCGGAGGGCGTTTCGCGGGATCTCGTGTGGCGGCTGGCGAGGCTGGTGCGGCGCATGCACGACCGGGGCGTCTGGCACCGCGACCTCAAGGCCAACAACATCCTGGTGCGGGGCGGGGAGCTGTGGGTGGTGGACCTCGACCGGGTGGAGTTCCGGCAGGAGGTCCCCCCGGCGGGGCGGGTGGAGAATCTCGCGCAGCTCAACGCGGCCGTGGGGCCGCCGGTGACGCGGGCGGACCGGCTCCGCTTCTTCTTCGCCTACGCGGCCCGCGACCGGGAGATGCGCCGGGCATGGAAGGCCTGGGTCCGCCGAATCATGAGGGCGACGCGCGCCCGCCGGCACGTCTGGCCGTGAGCGAACCTACTTCACGCTCCCCGGCAGGGGCTCCTCCTTCACCTCGAAGCGGTTGGCGATCTCGTTGAAGATCAGCCTCGTGCGGTTCGTGATCCACCACTCGTGGATGCGCCAGACGGCGCGCTCGTTTTCCAGGATGTCCTTCGACCCGTCGTAGCCCGTTTCCACCCCCGTGGCGAGCCGGAAGACCTCGGCGATGATCCTCCCGTCGAGGGGGCCCAGCCCCTCCCGGGCGCGGTTCTCGGCGACCTTGGCGGAATCCAGCCCTTCCTGCTTCCAGGCCTTCTCCTTGCGAAGCATGTCGACCAGGGCGTGAACGAGGTTGTCGAGGGTTTCCTTGGAGGCCACCGGACCGAACTTCTTCACCACGTATTCCTTCCGCTGGAGGGTCAGCCGGTGAAGGGGATCCCGCTCGATCTCGAATTCGTCGCCGTACCGGACCCAGCGGATCCGGAGGGTGACGGGTTCGTACTCCATCTTCCACTCGTCCACGGTGACGGCGGTGATCTTGATGATGTCCACGAGGCCCCACACGTGGATCTCGTAGACGGTGGCACGGGGGTCGACGCCCTTGAAGATGGCGATCCCCATGAGCTTCTGGCCGGGCTGGATCCAGCGATGCTCGCGCATCTCGCGGGGGTTGAGGTAAAGCCGGTCCCCTTTCTTCCAGCGGCTGGCGAACTCGGGAGGCGGGTCCGCGGTGAACCCCTTCTTGAAGGCCTCGATGGACTCGCGGGCGATGCCCTCGGAGCGGTTGCCGAGCCGGGCGTGGTGCTCGATGATCTTGTATTCCGTCTCCGGGTCGATGACGTTGCCGTAGAAGCGACCGAACTTGAGGGCCTCCCGCCGGCGGGGGAACTCCTGGACCTCCTTGAGGACGGCGGCGTCCACGCGCCGGGGGTCGTTCTGGAGGTCCTTGCCCGCCTCCGTATAGAGCATCACATCCACGATGGAGGGAACGATCTGATCGGTGGCGTTCTCGACGGTGTAGACGAAGTACCAGTAGTTTTCATAGCGGTCGTCGGGCGTCCGGTAGGTGAAGAGCTGCGGTTTCTCGTGGCTGAACTGCAGGCGCCACCGTTCCTTGACCTGGGCCTCGGCCGCCGCGGCGGTGATTCCCAGCAACGCCAGCGCCAGAAGCGCCCTCTTCATGGAGTTTCCCCTCCAGGATGCCGGCATCCTATAATCAGGGACGGGGGGGGTCAAGCAAATCCCTGCACGCCCGCGGATCGCCCGGCGGGCGGCGCCGGACCGGACCGACGGTTTCCCCCTCGAGAGCGGAGGCGAAGGGCCTCGCCGAAACCCCGCGGCCGGGCGAGGCGGGGATCGGGGCGGGCCACCGCCGCCCTCGGCGCAGGGACGTCCCGTCACCGCCCCCTCCATCCGCCCCCGCGGCGCCCCGTCGTCCGAAGGGGCGGGGGGCGCCGTCCCGGGGCCGCCGCCGGGGCCGGCTCCCCCGTGATCCTCCGGATCGCGTCCCTCAGCTCCGCCGCCCGCTCGAACTCCTGGCGCTCGGCCGCCGCGAACATCTCCCGCTCCAGCTCCGCGACCGCCTCCGCCCGGTCGAGTCCCGCCTCGTCCAAGCGAACCGCCCCGGCGGCCACCCGTCGGGCCCGCACCAGCTCCTCGATGCCCCGGCGGATCTCTTTCTGGATCGTCGTCGGCGTGATCCCGTGGACCCGGTTGAATTCCAGCTGGATCTTCCGGCGCCGTTCGGTCTCCGCGATGGCCCGCTCCATGGATCCCGTCCTCACGTCCGCGTAGAGGATCACCCGGCCGTCCACGTTGCGCGCGGTGCGCCCCACGGTCTGGATGATCGAGGTTTCCGACCGCAGGAATCCCTCCTTGTCGGCATCCAGGATCGCCACGAGGGTCACCTCCGGCAGGTCGAGTCCCTCCCTCAGGAGGTTCACCCCCACCAGGACGTCGAACTTCCCCTCCCGGAGGGACCGGAGGATCTCCACCCGTTCAATCGTCTGGACCTCGGAATGGAGGTAGCGGCAGCGGATCCCCTCCTCCTCCAGATAGGCCGAAAGCTCCTCCGCCAGCCGCTTGGTCAGCGTGGTGACCAGGACGCGGCCTCCCCGGGCCACGCACGCGCGGATCTCCCTCATCAGGTCCGGGACCTGGCCCCGGGCGGGGCGGACCTGAATCTCGGGATCCACCAGCCCCGTGGGGCGGATGATCTGTTCCACCACCTCCCCCCGGCAGGCCCGGATCTCGTATTCGGACGGCGTGGCCGAGACGAAGAGGACCTGGGGCACGCGGGCCTCCCACTCGTCGAACCGGAGCGGGCGGTTGTCCAGGGCGCTGGGGAGCCGGAAGCCGTAGTCCACCAGGGTCTGCTTGCGCGCCCGGTCCCCGTTGTACATCCCGTGCAGCTGCGGGAGAGTGGCGTGCGACTCGTCCACGATGCAGAGCCAGCCGTCCTTCGGATAGTAGTCCAGGAGGGTGGCGGGGGGCTCCCCCGGGGCCCGGCCCGACAGGTGGCGCGAGTAATTCTCGATGCCCTTGCAGTACCCGATCTCCCGGAGGAGCTCGAGATCGTAGTTCGTGCGCGCCCGGAGGCGCTGTTCCTCGAGAAGCTTTCCCTGACGGTGCAGCTCCCGGAGGCGTTCCTCCAGCTCCTGCTCGATCGTTTGGAGCGCCCGGTTGACCTTGTCCTCCGGCAGAACAAAGTGCTTGGCGGGATAGAGGACGTATTCCTCGTGCTCCGCCAGGGCCGCCCCGCTGACGGCATGGACCTCGGTGATCCGCCCCACGCGGTCCCCGTCGATCTCGACCCGGATCGCCGTCTCCAGGTAGGAGGGGCGGATCTCCAGGGTGTCGCCGCGGACGCGGAACTTCCCCCGCCGGCTCTCCGTGTCCGACCGCTCGTACTGGAGGTCCACGAGCCTCCGGGCCAGGGCGTGGCGGTCGAGCCGCTCTCCCCGGCGGAGGGAAAGGAGCATGGACCGGTAATCCTCGGGCGATCCCAGGCCGTAGATGCAGGAGACGCTGGCCACGATCAGAACGTCCCTCCGGCTCATCAGGGCGCTGGTGGCGGCGAGGCGCAGGCGGTCGATGTCCTCGTTGATGTCCGCATCCTTCTCGATGTAGATGTCCCGCTGGGGGATGTAGGCCTCCGGCTGGTAATAGTCGTAGTAACTCACGAAGTAATGGACCGCGTTTTCGGGGAAGAAGTCGCGGAACTCGGAATAGAGCTGGGCGGCCAGCGTCTTGTTGTGGGTGATCACGAGGACGGGCTTCTGGACCCGGGCGACGACGTGGGCCATGGTGAAGGTCTTCCCCGAGCCGGTGACCCCCAGCAGCGTGGAGAACCGCTCGCCGCGGAGGATCCGCTCCGAGAGCTTCTCGATCGCCGCGGGCTGGTCGCCCCGGGGGACCATCGTCGAGACCAGCCGGAACCCGGCCATGCTCCCCATGATAACCGATCCTGCGGCGGGGGGATACCCGGGGCCGCCCCCGTCAGGCGCTCCGCTGCAGGCGTCCCGCAGGGGCGGCCGGGGAGAGGGGGACGGGGTCGGCGGCGACGACCCGGTTCCTCCCCGATTCCTTGGCCCGGTAGAGCGCCCGGTCGGCCCGTTCCACGAGGGACGCGGCGTCGTCCGCGGAGGGATCCAGCTCGGCCACCCCGAAGCTCGCCGTCACGCGGATCCCGGCGATCTTCCGGGCCTCGATGGCGCGGCGGAGCCGCTCCGCCACCGCCGCCGCGGCGGCCAGACCGGTCTTGGGCAGGAGCACCGCCATCTCCTCCCCGCCGTAGCGGAAGGCGCTCCCCCCGCGGACCCGGGTCCGGAGGATCGCCGCCACGCCCTGGAGGACGCGGTCCCCCACGAGATGGCCGTGGGTGTCGTTCACCTTCTTGAAATGGTCCACGTCCACGAGGATGAGCGAGAGGGGCTCTCCGTACCGCCGGGAGGCCTCGAGGGCCAGGGGGGCCTGCGAGAGGAAATGACGCTTGGTCCAGAGGCCCGTGAGACCGTCCTGCACGGCCCGCGTGTAGAGATCGGGCGTCTTGACCGCCAAGGCCAGGAACTTGGAGAATTCCGCCAGCTGCACCGAGAGGGACCGGGCGCGCCGCTCCGCCAGAGAGGCGTCCCGCTCCGGCGGGAGCGTGAGCCGCACCACCCCCACGATCTCCCGGTCCGCCTGGAGGGGCGCCAGGACGCGGAAGCGTCCTTCCTCCGCCTCGAAGAGGAGCCTCCCTTCCTCGAAGCATCTCCGGATCCGCCGGTCCTCGCGCTCGGGGAGATCGAACGTCGTCCGCCCCCCGATGCGGGCGGCCCGGGGCAGGATCCGGTCTCCGTCCCGCCGCCACAGCTCCACGTCCCCGCCGAAGGTGTCGCCCGTGAGGGCCAGGACGCGATCCAGGACGGTCCGAAAATCCACGTCCTCGTTGAGGACCAGGCCGATCTCGCGCTCGGCGGAGAGGAGATCCACGCGGGACTGGAGATCCTCGTACCGGCGCACCAGATCCCGCTCGCGTTCCGCCGCCGCACAGACGAGGGTCCGGAGTTCGGCGGGGGAACGGAACACGAAGGCCGCCGCGGCGGCCAGGAGGAACGCATAGGCGCACAGGGCCAGGGAGAGGGGATCCGGGCCCCGCCAGAGGAGAAAGACGGCGGCACCGAGCGGGAAGGCACCGAAGGCGGCAAAGGTCCGAAGGCGCGCGGCCATCACAAGGATATTTCGGCCTGGCCGGGCCGGGTTCCGCACCCGCGCGGGAGGCCCCCGACCCCCGCGCCCCCGCCTACCGGTAGGGATCGACCTCCTCGAGATCCACGTGCTCCTCCATGGGGAGCCCGAAGAAGATCTTCAGGCCCGTCGGGAGGATGGGATACTCCCCGACGCGGCGCCCCAGGCGGCCGTGCTCGTCGAAGCGGTAGAAGACCCCCTCCGCGGAAACGAACCCGAGGGCGTGCCTTCCCACGTCGTCATAGATCAGATATCCCTCGCGTTCCTCCCGCGATCCTTCCGGCACGGTCACGTACCGGTAGAGGTAGCCGATCCGCTTCTTCTTCCGCGGATCGGTCCCCCAATGGAGGATCTCCCTGCTGTCCACGCGGGTGCAGACGGCCTCCTCGGCCGGCGGCCGGTAGTAGAGGGCGAACTCCTCGCCGTAGTAGTGGGCCTTGTCGATGCAGGCGGCCGCCCACCAGGGGACCGCCCCCAGGATCCACCAGCGCCTCATCGGCCCCTCCTCCGAGGTTCCAAAGGGACCACGAGCTTCGGGATCTCGACCTTCACCGTGTGGCTCACCGTCAGATAACGGGCCGAGGGGGCCATGGAGGGGACATAGTACGCCCCGTCCGGGGCCCCCGACGCCAGGACCAGGAGCGTCAGCATGATCAGCAGCAGCACCAGCGCGAAGGACAGGGCCTGCCGGGCATAAAATTCCGTGCTCTTGAGGATCTCGCTCTTGGCCTTCTGAACCAGGGCCTCCCGGATCTCGTCGGCGGTGAGGTCCATCCGGGACCCGCACCGCTGGCAGTACAACACCGTCGAGGGGTTAGCCTGTCCGCAGGACGGACAATTCATCGCCGGATCCCCGTTCCGTCTCCACGCTCAAGGACGATCAAGGGGCGGTCATGTACTGCTCGAACCGGGCGAAATCCTCCGCCAGCACCCCCTCGCGGGGCGCCGACCGGGCCTTGTCCAGGTACGGTTGAATCGCCCGGTCGGGCCGCCTCAGCCGCCGCAGGACCACGCAGAGATTCCGGTTGAACACGTAGTCGTCCGGGTAGAGCTTCACGGCCTCCAGGAACTGGGCCTGGGCCTCCCGGAGCTTCGTCTCATTGGAATTATAGGATCCCAGCCAGGCCTCCATCCATCCCAGACCGTTGTGGGCCAGGGCCCGGAGGGGCCGGGCGGACTCGTCCCGAATGAGGTTCTGGGCCAGCAGCGTCCGGTAGGCCGCCGAGGCCTTCGCCACCAGGGTTTCCAGAGAAGCCGCGGCCTCTCCTTGGAGGACCTTCCGGCTCCTCAGGGCGGCGTCGAACAGGTACACATCGAGACGATTCTCGAATCCACCGCCGGTGACGAGCTCCCGGACGAGGCCCTCGTAGTCGGACTCCAGACCGGAGTCCAGGAAGGCCTTCGCCAGCGCCAGCGTGAACTGCAGCCAGGGTTCCTTGAGTTCTCCGAAGGTGTCCCGGTGCGTCTTCCAGAGTTCCGACTCCCGCCGCAGATTCATCACCTCCGGCTTGATCGCCGTCATTTCCTGAAGGGTGAAATTCCGCCCCTCGTACCTGCGGGTTTCCAGGGCCAGGCGGCTGGCCCGGGGGACCGCCGCCCGCCCCGCCAGCTGGACCCAGCACCGGAAGGCCTCCAGCGCGGCCTGCTGATCCTCGGCCGCCGGGGAGGCCGCCAAGGCCTTCCCCAGCCCGGCGTAGTAGTCGACGAGTCCCCAGCGGGTGCACTCGGCCCGGTATTCCTTCCGGGCGTTCATCTCCTCGCGGATCTTCCGGAAGCGCTGAATGGCCGCCTCGTACCGGCGGGGGTCGGAAGGATTTCCCAGGCGCTCCGCCTGGAGGAGATCGCAGTGTCCCAGGCCGATGGCGGCCTCGGGGATTCCCCCCGCCGCCTCGAAGGACTCCCGGGCCTGCCTCAGGTAAGAGGCCGCCTCCTTCGGATCGGCCTTGTCCGCCCGCTTGAGGTACACCACGCCCAGACCGGCACGGATCCGAGGGAAGGTGTATCCCTGCTCGAGGAGCCGGCGGTAGTTCGCCTCGGCCTCGTCCAGGAGATTGACATCGCACTGGATCTTGGCCAGGAGCTCCCGCGCCCCGGCATGGTCCGGCTTCCAGGAAAGGGCGGCCTCCATCCGCTTGCGGGCATTCTCCAGGTCCCCGGCACCGTAGCTCGCGTATCCCGAGAGAAGATTCTCCTTGAGCCGCCACCGGACCAGGGCGAAATACCCCAGGATGAGGGACAGGACGACCAATCCGGCGGAGATGCCGAGCTGGAGGGCGGCGGCCGGCGAAATCTCCAGCTTGGTTTTTCGCACCTTCTCGATCGCCATGGGGGCCGCCTACCTGACCTTTCCCAGGATGGCCCACTTCTCCACCGGCCCGATTCCGCGGCTGTCGCAATCCCGGCTGACCTTCCGATTGTCGCAGAGGACGAAGACGCAGCCGCGCGGAACCAGGATCTCCGAATAATCCTCAGCCCCCCTCAGGGCGGCCTGGATGTTCTCCTGGGCTTTTTCGCCGTTCACGAAGACCTCCCCCTTGGCGATCCGGACCCGGTCGCCGGGGAGTCCCACCACGCGGGCGGCGAATTCGGACTGATTCCGACGGGAGGGGATGATCTGGCTGTACAGGATCGCATCCCCCCTCCGCAGCTCGGTCTCGGGATCCTTCACCCTCGGGGCGATCCGGACCCAGGAATCCCTCTTGTACGCCGGTTCCATCTCGGCCCCCGGGATCTTCCGGCATCCCTGGGTGTTCCAGAACCAGATGCCCCCCCAGGCGATGGCAAACACGAGAAGGATCTTCAGGAAACGCGTAACCCATTCGACGGTCATGGAGAACCTCGAGTTTAGCCCCGGGGGGAGGCCTGTCAAGAGATTTGACGGAACCGGCCTCTGGGGCCTATAATCTCGAGCGCGGGCGTTTCTCAATGATGAGGCGAGCCGTTCTCGGAGCCTTCCTCCTCCTGATCCACTGCCGATCGGCCCCCGGGAGCCTCCAGGTCGCCCCTCCCGATCCGGAAAAGGAGTCCCTGCGCCAGAAGCTGGCGGCCGCCCATGTGCGGATCCTCAAGCTGGAGCTGGAACGGGCCAGGGCGGCGGGAAAGCCGGAGGACGAGCTGCGCCTTCTCATCGAGGCGGGCCTGGCCTCCGAGTTCAGCGAGGTCCGGGCCGCCGCCCTGCTGGAACTCGGGGCGCTCCCCGAGGAACGACGCAAGGCCGCCGCCCCCGAGGTCCTCCGCCGGTTCCTCTCGGCCTCCGAACCCCTCAGGATCCAGGCCATCGCCTTCCTGGGGCGCGTCCCCACCCCCGAGGCGGAGGCCGCCGTCCTCCAGTCCGCCTCCGATCCCTCCCCCGCGGTACGGGCGGCGGCGGCCTCGGCCCTCAGGGCCTCCCCCCGGGAGGAGGCCGTCCGGACCCTCCTGGGACTTCTCAAGGATCCCTCCGCCGAGGTCCGCATCGCGGCCGTCGACGCCCTCGGTGCGGCGAAGCGCCAGACCGTCGTGATCCCGTTGACGGAGTTCCTGGCCGGGGAGCGGGACGAAGCGGTCCTGGAGAAGGCGGCGGACGCCCTGGGCTCCCTCGGGTCTCCCTCCGCCGTGGAGGCCCTCCTGGGACTCCTGCGCCGGACCTCCCGGGAGGCCGTGCGGTGGTCCTGCATCAACAGCCTGGGCAAGATCGGCGACGGAAGGGCCTCCGGGGCCCTCCGTCCCTATCTCGAACCGGCTCATCCCCCGTCGATCCGGGGCATCGCCGCCGAGGCCCTGGGAAAGATGAAGGACCGGGCCTCCCTCGAGCCGATCCTCCAGATCCTCCGGCGGGAATCGGAGGAGAAGCTCCGCCTGCAGGCGGCCGTGGCGCTCGGCCGGATCGCCCCGCCCGGAGAGATCGACCGGCTCCTCCTGCCCCCCTACGCGGAAGAGAAATCCCCGGAGGTCCGGAGGGCCCTGTGGGATTCGATGAAGGAACTCACGGGCGCGGACTTCGACCTGAACGAGCGGCTGATCCGGGCCCTCGCCAGCCGGGGGATGATTGCCGAGGCGGCCGAGACCTGCCTGCGCCTCCATGCGGCCGATCCCGGCGCCGCGGTTTTGGCCCGCGCCGTGGAGCTGGAGCAGCTGGTGGGAGATGCCGCCCGCGGGGCGGGCGACCCCAAGACGGCCCTGCCTCATCACCGTCGGGCCCTCTCCCTGGCCCCCGACCGCGACGAGATCCGCCGCAAGGTCCTGGACTGCTACCGGGAGCTGAAGGATCCCGACGGTGCCCTCAAGGCCCTGCGCGAAACGGGGGCCCGACTGCCCAAGAACGAGGCTTCCTGGTGGTCCTGCAAGATGGACCTCCTGGACCTGCTCAAGGCCCGCTCCGACGCCGAGGGCCTGGTCTTGGAAATCCACGAAATGCGGGGCCCCAATCCGGCTCCCCTCCCGGAAGACCGCCGGAAGGCCCTCGACCCGCTCTTCCGGGAGGCCGCGCTCCACCTGGTTCAGGCGCTGGAGGAGAAGGACGAGGCCGCCCGGAAGTCCGCCCAGGAGGCCGTCCGACGCTGCGGGAGGGCCCTTGCCGCTTGGCTGGCGGCGGAGCTGGATTCGGCGGAAGGAACGGCGCGCCCCGCCCTCCACGAGGCCGCCGCCGCCATCCTGGGATCCCCGCAGGATCCCTCCAAGCCCAGAGAAACGGCCGCCGCCCTGCGGGCCTGGCTGACCCGCTCGACCGGGCCGTAAGACGGGGCCCGGCGATATTTTCCTTGATGGGGCCGCCCCGAAAGATTAGAATGATGTCCCGGTTTTTGAATTCCGAAGGACAGGGAAGTACGGGCCGCTCATCGGTCATTCCGAGAAGCCCCGCGCATCCCGCCAGGAGGGAAGGCATCCATGGACGTAACCCAGGCGCAGCACAGGAAGGCGCTCATCAAGGAGTACGCCCAGCACGAGAAGGACACCGGCTCCCCCGAGGTCCAGGTGGCCCTGATCACGGAGAGGATCAACCATCTGACGGAGCATTTGAAGATCCACAAGAAGGACTTCACCTCGCGCCGGGGGCTTCTGATGATGGTGGGCCAGCGGGCCCGCCTGCTCCGGTTCCTGCAGTCCACGGACCAGCAGCGGTACCAGGCCCTCATCAAGCGCCTGGGCATCCGCAAGTAGCGGTCCGGCGATGCGTTCTCCGAAGCGGCCCGTCATGCCGCCTCGGTGGTCTTGTTGATCGACCCGCGGAGGTTCGAAGGCCGAGGGCCTGACGAAAGACGAAAGCCCCGTGCGGCGGGGTTCCCGCCTTTCGTCGCTCGCCTCCGCCTCCGATCCTCCCGGGTCCTGTTCCGCAAGGAGGCACCATGGCACAACCCGTCCGCGTCGAGGCCGATCTCGGCAACGGCCGTCCCTTCGCCTTCGAGACCGGGCACCTGGCCCGGCAGGCCAACGGCGCCTGCATGGGCCGGCTCGGCGAAACCCTCGTACTGGCCGCCTGCGTCGCGGGGCCGGAGCGAACGGAACAGGACTTCTTCCCCCTCACCGTGGACTACCGGGAGAAAATGTCCGCCGCCGGGCGCTTCCCCGGCGGGTTCATCAAGCGGGAAGGCCGCCCCACGACCAAGGAGATCCTCACCGCCCGACTGTGCGACCGTCCCCTGCGCCCCCTCTTCGCCGAGGGCTACTACCACGACACGCAGGTCCTCCTCAACGTCTTCTCCGCCGACCAGGAGAACGACCCCGACATCGTCGCCATGAACGCCGCCTCCGCCGCGCTGACGGTATCCGACCTCCCGTTCCGGGGCCCCGTGGGTTCGGTGCGCGTGGGGCTGGTGGCCGGACGCTTCCTCATCAATCCGACGTCCTCCGAGCTGGAGGAGAGCGATCTCGACCTGGTGGTGTCGGGCACGCGGGACGGAATCATCATGGTGGAGGCCGGCGCCCGCGAGGTGACGGAGGAGCAGATCCTCCAGGCCTTCGAAGCGGCCCGTCCCGCGGTCCAGTCCCTCATCGACGCCCAGCTCCGGCTCAAGGAGCTGGCCGGCCGCCCGCCCGGAACGTTCTGCCTGCACCCCTTCCCCGAGGAGCTGTACCGGCAGATCCGGGATCGCTATTCCGAGGAGATGCGGAAGGCGTTCTTCATCAAGTCCAAGCGCGAACGCAACCAGGCCTTCCGCGCGCTAGGGGAAAAGATCTTCAACGACCTGATCCCCAAGGACGCCGCGGGGAATCCCCTCCCCGGCGCCCCCACGGCCCTGGACGTCAGCCGGGCCCACGAGCGGGTGGTGGACGAGCTGGTCCGCTCCTACGCCCTCGAAGGCGTCCGGGCCGACGGCCGCGGGCCCGCGGACATCCGCCCCATCGAGATCCAGATCGGACCCCTGCCCCGCACGCACGGCTCGGCCCTGTTCTGCCGGGGCGAGACCCAGGCCCTCTGCAGCGTCACGCTGGGGACCTCCCGGGACGAGCAGATCGTCGAGGGCCTCGAGGAGGAATACTCCGAGCGCTTCATGCTGCACTACTACTTCCCCAGCTTCTCGGTGGGCGAGGTCAAGCCCATCCGGGGCCCCGGCCGCAGGGAGATCGGACACGGGGCCCTGGCCGGGCGGGCCCTGGAGGCCGTCATGCCCCCCGCCGAGGTCTTCCCGTACACCGTCCGGGTGATGAGCGACATCCTGGAATCCAATGGGTCCTCCTCCATGGCCAGCGTCTGCGGCGGCTGCCTGGCCCTCATGGACGCGGGCGTCCCCATCCGGAAGCCCGTGGCCGGCATCGCCATGGGCCTGATCCGCGAGAAGGACCGTGCCACCATCCTCACCGACATCCTGGGCAGCGAGGACGCCCACGGGGACATGGACTTCAAGGTGGCCGGCACCGATCAGGGCATCACCGCCCTGCAGATGGACCTCAAGACCGCCGGCCTCCCGACGGATCTGCTCCGGGAGGCCCTCTCCCGCGCCCGCGAGGCCCGACTGACCATCCTCGAGAAGATGCGCGGGGCGATCTCCGAACCCCGCAAGGACCTTTCCCCGCACGCCCCGCGCCTCGTGCGCCTCATGATCAACCCCGACAAGATCGGCACCCTGATCGGCCCGGGGGGCAAGACCATCCGCGACCTCGAGGCCCGCACCGGATGCACCATCGAGATCAACGAAGACGATTCGGGGGAGGTCATCATCGCCTCCAAGGACAAGGAGGCGCTGGACAAGGCCCGCGCCCTCATCGAAAGCATCACCCTGGAGCTCAAGGTCGGCGCCCTCTACCCCGCCAAGGTCGTTTCGCTCAAGGAATTCGGCGCATTCTGCGAGATCGCCGGCAGCGGCCAGGAAGGCCTCGTCCATGTGACGGAGATCAGCGACGCCCGCGGCATCCGCGTGGAGGACTATCTCAAGGTGGGCATGGAGGTCGAGGTCAAGATGCTCTCCGCCGACCCCCAGGGGCGCAACCGGTTTTCCATCAAGGCGGCCCGAGCAGAAAGGGGCCTACCGCCCCTGGAGCCCCTCCCGGAGGCGGCCTCCCGTTCCTCCGCACCGCCCCCCCGCTCGGGCGAGCAGCGCTTCCGGGAATCTCGCCCCCCCCGTCGCGAGGGAGGCCGGGGCCGTCCCCCCCGCCGCGGCGGAGGCGGAGGCCGCCCTCCCCGGAACGCGGAACCGCGACGGGATGAGTAATCCCCTACGGTCCGCCGCCGCGGGCGTATATCCTTGGGGGGAAACGGGAGGGAAATCCCCGT
>Ga0068707_1001275_pt1 | contig 17415 bp, 12 predicted proteins | sample YNPNPMetaG_FD_66600 | JGI IMG/M metagenome (GOLD analysis project Ga0068707, IMG submission 66600) | Anoxygenic and chlorotrophic microbial mat microbial communities from Yellowstone National Park, USA - YNP NP MetaG | ecosystem: Environmental > Aquatic > Thermal springs > Hot (42-90C) >...
GAAAACTCTAATGGAGTAAAATTAGGATCACCCGAGAGGCATTATGAAACAAGCAGCAGTCTTACTGATCTTGACTTTGATCGCCGCGCTCTACTTTGTCAGTTTTATTTTCCCCAATGCAACCGGTGCTGCAAATGCACACATGCTTTCCCTGACATCTCAGGATGAAAGTTTTCAATATCCCTTTCTGATGCGCATGTTAACGCCCGGCAATACCTTGAGTGAAACCCTGACCCATATTATCTCTTATCATCACTATATTTACGGGTATCCCTTCTATGTCGTTTCTGGGCTGGTATCCCTGCCACTTCGGATTATCTACGGGGATCAGTTGAGTAATCATGTTCAACTTCACCTTACTGTGCTGCGCCAGATGGTCAGCGTCTTGCCAATGGCACTTACCATTCTCATTCTGGTCTACTTGCAAACGCGTTTTCAGTCACTCTGGCGTTCTATATTGCTCTTTCTGCTGCTGGCAACCCTGCCAGGCATTGTGCGTCAGAACATTTCCTGGTGGCACCCGGATGCTCTTGCAATTCTGGCGGCTATGCTGGTCTTTTTCTTTCTTGACCGTGACCACTTGAGATTCGGGCGCAACTTTTACTTCGCCGCTATTGCCTGTGGTACATCTGCCGGAACCAAATTGATCGGTTTTTTATTCTTTCTGACCATTGCCAGTTACTTGACCATTGGATTGATTCAAAAATATCTCTCTGTTAAGAAGGCTTTTTTGTCTGCGATATTATTCATTATTGTTCTGGTAGCAACAGTGGTTGCACTTAACCCCTTGCTAATGGTTCCAGACAAACGCGCCGAAATCATTCAGACCCATTTATCCCACAATGAATCATTTCGCAGTGGTTGGGAAAACAGTGATCAATATACGAGAAATCCGTTAACCTGGTTACCTGTTCTGAAGCGCTGGTATGGCGGGATTGCGTTTTTAGCATTTGCTTTGATTTCGTTGATTGCCGGCACTCTAAGCGGGCCACGACGCCTCCACAACCTGCTTATACTTACCTGGATCGTGCCTTATGCAATATATCTCTTAACGACCATTGCAGTCCGTCCAGATCATTATTGGATGCCTGTGATTCTACCGCTGGTTTCCGGTTCTCTTACATTTACGGAAATACAAGTCAATCCCCCAAGTATTAACAATAAGCGGGCGTTTCTTAAAGCTGCTTTACCGATAGCATTCTTCGTTCTGTCTATCCTTGTTACCGCAGGTCAAACCGTGCTAAATCTCAAACAAGATATTCCCCTGTACATTGACGCACTCAATCAGGAAAAAATACTGACAGCATGTGACAGCGAGCCCGTTAACCAACCTGATGGTAAAGTCACCTCTCTAGACAATGAAATTTGGTATCTGGTGATGGAATATGACACCTTGCAAGCCCCGCCAGTTCGGAAATTCTTTGTCAGACAAGGCAAAGACTTAGAAAACGTAAAAGCCAGTCCCCAACAAGGCAGACTGGTTTGGGCATGCCGCAACAAAGCTTTGGCAGAGTTGCGCGCTGACAAAGATGCCCGAGATTATCAGCTTTCTCACCCAGCCACAGTGGTCATCGGACCGAATGAAGTTCCCTTGCCATGAATATTATTTCCCGCTTGTTGCCAAATAGCGGAACAATGTTGAACCGGCGATTATTTCTATCGGCTTAAGGCGTCCCTTAAACACATCAATATATGGTTCACTGTTGCGGATGACGTACTCACCCCCATAAACATAATCCAAACCGATTAAATCAAAGTATTTTGCTCCCTGCCCAGCTTTGAGCATTTGAAAATACAGGTAGCTGCTGATCAATCCATCCATGTTTACAATCGTTCGCTCGCGGGTGAAATACGCTAGTGATCCACCACCTGTCGAGCCGATAAGAGCCCCCTGCTCAGTATATTGTTCCAAACCGCGCGCCCCCGCCAGATAAGCTTCACGGTTTTCTGGTGTGACCTTCCAAGGTGTTAGCGCATTAAGATAAACCCCAAATTGCACCAAAATCAACACAGCACACAAAACAATCACGCTACGCAACACCAACAATGGGAGATGTAGACGCTGTATCAGAACAAACGCATTGTCAATGACAATGGATAGCAGCATGACCACGCAGAACATCTCCGCAATCCAGTACCAGGTATGAAGAGATATATAGCCGCTCATTTTATAATGCGCGACCTGAAGAAAGCAACCTACATATAGCGGCGCGATGTTGAAAGCAGTCAACGCTCGCGCCGATGCATTTTTGTTGATCAACAAAAATCCGATCAACAAAACAACCAATGCCAAACCCAAAACCAGCACACCAATCTCATATGTATTACCACTCCACTTAAAAATCTCTGCCAGCCGATATGGAATTTCAGCCAGCAAAGACCATGGGGAAAGGTCAGGGTCTTGTGTAATCCCAAGAAGATCCGTAAAACTCTTTGCCGGTTTGCCATAAACAGTATAGAGCGTCCCCCACCAGCGTTTTACCTGCCCACTCACCGGTGAAGCGGTACCGAAATACCAGTAACTCCAACCCATATAAAGCACCAGCGTCGTAATCCATGGTGCAAAATAAGCAAAAGCCCCCGGCATCCAGCGCTTCCACACAGCAATTGAAAATGGAGATTGCAGGGGAGAACTCGCCATGTTATTTATTTTCTGCTCAACAAACCGCCCCCCAATCCAATGCCATCCTGTTGCCAGCAATAAAGTAATCAACCAGTCGAACAGCAATGGTAAACGCGTCATGCGCGGAAAAGCCCCCACCCGCGCCCCAATAAACATCGAAACGGTTAGCAAAATCCCAGCCGCAGTAACTGCCATCGCAATACGACTCAGTTGTTTCCTGCCCAAAACATCAACACGATACAAACCAAAAGCTGTATAAACTAACGGCTTAATCAGCAAAGCCGCAAACATCATAAACACAGCAGAGTCGGAATAGAAATAATACAGATCCATTCCCAATCGTGCCACATATGCCAAAAACACGGACGTCACAATTAAGACCACATCCCCCAGAACCAGAAAACGTTCTCGCCGACCATCAAACACCAGCCACAACCCTAAAACAGTTAGAAGGAAAACATTATCCAGACGGCTGAACAACACCAGTATCGCTAGTAACCCTAATAGAAGCAAAGCCCGCGGCTTCTGATTAACCAGGTTGTGCCTTTCCTCATATTGCGCCGCCTTATAAAACAACAGGAGTGTCAAGAAAGCATTGACCCCCGACTCCATTCCCAGGGTTGTCGTCACTCCATGAATCCGCGGGGAAAATGCCCAGAAGACCGCCGCCAGTGCCGCCACCCAATTGGACAAGCGCATTTTCAACAAACGATAAAGCAAAACTGCCGAGCCTGCATTTAGTAGTGCCAGCACAAGCACAACCAATCGCAGCGGCAGAATTAGATCGAAACGCGCCAAGGCAAAGATGGGAATGCAAATCAGCATCCATAACGGATGAAAACCATTAGTCCGCCCGATACGATCAAAGGTAACACCATATCCCTCCGTGATATTTTGCGCCACCTTAAAGTAATAATAAGCATCGTCGGTCGTGTACCAGTTGATTAAACTGTTTGCAGGCGAGAACATAGCATAAGCATGCGAGATGATAACCAAAAGAATTAAAATAAGCTCGAATGACAGATGAAATCGTTTCAGCATGGGGCAAGCTCCAACAAGAATCTTTCCAAACATCCCCTCACGGAATTTGTATTTTACCAGAATTCACTTACGGTATAATTTGAGCAATGGAGAAATTACAACAAGATATACATCAACTTTTAGGGATAAAACTCACCCCCCGCCAGCTTTCTGCTTTGGAATGCTACGAAAAAGAACTATTAGAGTGGAACAAACACTTCAACCTGACCGCTATCCGACAGATTGACAACATCCGCACAAAACATTTTTTAGATTCGCTTTCCTGCCTGCTGGTGATGAAAGAAAAAATGCCCGGTTCGTTGATAGATATTGGCACCGGCGCTGGCTTTCCAGGAATTCCTATCAAAATTATCTGCCCAAATATCCGTCTGGTTCTGGTTGAGTCGGTTGGTAAAAAAGCCGAATTCTGTCGTCACCTTGTTAACCTGCTCGGACTGGAGCAAGTTGAAGTTATTCAGGCGCGCGCAGAAGAAATCGGGCAATCCCCAAAATATCGCGAGCAATTTGATTGGGCAGTGGCACGCGCGGTTGCCAAGTTACCCACCCTTGTAGAATACTTGCTTCCCCTAGTGCGGATTGGTGGATCGGTTCTGGCTCAAAAAGGCGAAAGCGGTCCTGCCGAAGCGCACTCTGCCGAAAATGCTACCCGAATCCTGGGTGGACAATTGCGAACCGTTCGACAGGTAGATTTACCAGGGCTGGCAGAGGATCGGTATCTGGTGGTGATTGATAAAGTGGCTGCTACGCCGCCACGTTATCCGCGTCGCGTAGGCGTCCCCTCAAAAAATCCTCTGCGATAAAACTAATCTGGTCTAATGGCAGTGACCTGACCAGCATTAATTTGCCAAATTGTGCTGATCTTCAAGAAATCTTCATGGAACAGATGGGGGTCGGTAGTAGTTAAGATCGCTTGCTCATATCCCTGTAAATAAGCCAACAGGTCCGCCCGCCGTTGAGGATCGAGTTCAGCCATCATTTCATCCAGCAATAGAACAGGCCAGTCGCTGGTTTTTTCTTTGAGCCAGGCAACTTCAGCCAGCTTGAGTGACAGCATGGCAGTGCGAATTTGCCCACGCGAACCATAATCCCCTAAATCAATGCCATTTCCCAGAAAACGCAGTTCATCACGATGGGGACCTATTGTCGTTATGCCGCGTGCAATTTCCTCCTTGCGCAAAGCTCTCAACTGTTTGAGAAATCCAGTGCGAATATCCTCGAGTGAGAAACCGATGCGATTGACCGGTATTTGCAAACGAAAGACAGGCTGGACTTCAGCCTGCAGGAAAGGATTATACGCCGGCAGATAGTTCAAACGAAGGATCTCAGAACTTCTGGTTAACTGCGCATGAATACGAGCTGCAAGCAATTCGATCTCTGCAATGGCATTCAGGCGCGATTGGATAAGAAAAGCCCCGCGGCTGGCAATCAGTTCATCCCAAAAAGTAAGCTGCTCTGCATCTCCCCCCCTTTCATTTAGTTGTTTGAGCAAAGCATTTCGTTGAGCTAGTGCTCGTGCGTATTCTGTCAGAGCTTCTGGATAGCCAGGAATAGCCTGAGCAAGTGCAAGGTTCAGGTAACGACGCCGTTCCTCCGGAGCTCCTTCAATAATGCGTGTCATCTGTGGCAAAAAGATCACCGCTGTAAATTGTCCCAACGCCGCCTGCGGCGTTTGCTTAACACCATCCAGTAGAATCTCTTTCCGCAAGCGCATCGTGCCATTTCCGCCGTTTTCCTTGATCAGGCGAACCTCCAAACAGTGGGGATGCCCGCTGCGCTCATATTGCCCAACCAGCCGCGTTACCACCAGGTTTCCATCAACCACTGCAAAATTGACCAACTGACGGTCATGTTGTGCATGAAAGGAAGTAAAAGTAGCCAGGTAATAAATTGCTTCCAGCAAACTGGTTTTCCCCTGTGCATTATCTCCCACAAGCAAAAGAATCCGCCGGGGCACATCCATGTCCAGGCGGGTAAAAATCCGGTAATCGGTCAGCGACAGATGAAGCAAATGCATAACGGTTAATCTGCCAGCGCCAGCTCCTCATCCTCTTTAGGCTGCCAGACACGACTTGCCCGGTCAGTATAGATAATTCCATCTAGATGATCTATCTCATGTTGAAAGATGCGAGCCAGCCAGCCTTCAGCTTTCACCTTGATTGGTTTACCCTGACGATTCAGTCCCCTGACAATAATAGATTTATGACGCTCCACTTCACCGACCAGACCCGGAACGGACAGGCAGGCTTCAATTCCTGTTACTTTCTCCTCAGAAGCCATAACAATTTCGGGGTTGGCAACAATGTACAGTTTTTTGGGCGCCTCTTCATCTTCCTCGCTGCCAAACTCAACCACAATTAACCGCAAGGAAACACCTACTTGCGGCGCTGCAAGCCCAACCCCGGGCGCAGCACGCATGGTTTCTACCATGTCATCCACTAAAATCTGAAACTCTTTGTCAAATGCGGTGACCTTACGTGCCTTACGCCTCAGGACCGCATCCGGTATCGTCACAATTTCCAATACTGCCATCATTCACCTCGTGTCTCATTACACCTTTATTGATCAAATTTTACCTCGATTGCATTCATTCATCCAGAAGAAAGAGGAGTTCCTTCACCGCCATGTGTTATCTTGTGGTAGATCTCGATCCAATCAGTCAGACGCTGTTTCTCACCTGCAATGGCAGCCTGTTTCTCCCGATACTCGCGTTCCGCCATGCGCTTGAACAATTCACTTTGCACTTCAGAAGGATTAAACACGTCATCAAATGTCAGCGAAGTCTCACCTACACGAATATAGACTGTGCCAAAATTAAAGAGTTGCCCGATAAAACCTTTGCGTTGAAAGTCAATCTTTTGAATATTTTTCAACGGCGCAACCTGCCGGCTTTCCTTTCCCAACGGTTTTTTATACACATCCAATACCTGATCAGAGGAAATCTCGTAATAATCATTTCGCCAATCGTAATATTGATATAGTAGAAAGCCAAAAGCCACAAGCAAGCCAAGCACAATCAGGCTGCTAAACGCTTGAATGGAAAATAACGTGATCACATTCCCAAGCCGCAGAATAAGCAACACAATCAACACCAATAGTACCAGTAAGGGTGGAAAGACATTAAGGACAAGAAACAGCCAGTGTTTACGATAAACAGCGATATCACCATAGGTAAATCGCATGCGGAAAAGATTGGAGAAATATCGCCGCGCCAATCTTTGCAGAACTCCTGGCTCCACATGTGCCGGCACTGCAACAGGTGCCAGAGGCTCTTTACGCGGCTCTAACCGCTCCCGAATAAGCTTCTCGACCTCTTTTCTTTCCAATTGTCTGACTCTTATTCCAGAGCGCTGGATTGCCGCCTGCAACAGGAACTTTACCTGGTCATAATCCTTCAGGGCTTGTAGCCGTATCTGACCAGCGTATGTATAAACAATCACATCTCCAAAGCCGAGCAGTCGCCCAATTTGCGAAGAAAACGTGCTTACAGAAAGCACTGCTGTCATTGGCTCTTCCTGGCGGCTCTCATACAACAAAACAACCCGCTCCTGAAACAAAACCCGCTTACTGGTAATAATGGAGTAATCGTTCGCCCAGTCCAGATACTCCCAGCCAGCCCATAATAATGCACCACCTGCCACCACAATTGGCGCGATGATCAACATGATACCTGTAAGCGCTCCAATCCAGGAAAGAATAACAATCAATGGCACAAAGAATCCCACTGCCAGCAATGGGGCAAGAAGACGCATGAAAAGAAAGGCCGTGTGTCGCCGCCCAATGAAATAAATTACTTCATCTGGCGTGATCCACTCCAAATGAACACGTTGCGCCAGCCGATAGCTATCATACATCAACCTCAAACCTAAGTTAAATTCGCGAATCTGGCTTGCCAGTCTAATAAGGGCTTCACGAGCTAGAACCAAAACAACCACAGAAGTAACAGCGACTGCTTTGGCGCGATATTGTGCATCCTCTAACACTTCATATCCAAAGAAGTCACCACTGCTCAAACGAACAATCACTTCCTCGCCTTCTTGGGTATTTTTCAAAAGATGAATTTCACCTGAAAAGACAATATACAATGATTTCGCTTGCTGCTCAATCGCGTAGATAACTTCCCCTTCGCTATATTCAGCAATTTCCAGATTCTCATAAACCAGATTGAGCATCGCATAATCCAATCCAGCCTTACGGTGGAATGGGTAAATTGACCCCAGTAATTCCACTACTTCTGCTTTCGTGGGACACATACACATTAAGTATATCGCATTGCGAAGACAAAAGAACCCGCCAGACCCTAGATGTCTGGCGGGCAACCATCACTAGCCGGCTTTTTCAGGTATTATCTCACTCTTGTGAAAGTAAAGTTTGTTGTCCGCAGCTACATCCACCACAACCGTATCGCCTTCGGTAAACTCTCCGGAAAGCATTTTAATTGAAAGTGGGCTTTCAACATACTTCTGTAGCGCACGCCTCAACGGACGCGCACCAAAAGCAGGATCGTAACCTTCTTTTGCCAACCAGGAACGCGCCTCTTCGCTTAGCTGGACATGAATGCCATGTTCCCCAAGTCTTTCACTTACTTCCCTCATTTCTAAATCAACAATCTGTAACATCAACTCTTCAGAAAGTGGTGAGAACATAATGATTTCGTCAATACGGTTCAAAAATTCCGGTCGGAAGGTGCTCTTCAGTGCTTTCTCAATCTTATCATGCTCTTCCTTTTGTTCTGCTGATCCATCGCTCTTAAGGAAGCCTAATGTCCCTCCTCGGCGGACAAACTCTGTACCTAGATTACTGGTCATGATCAGCACAGTATTGCGGAAATCGACAACTCTTCCCTGACCATCCGTCAAACGTCCATCATCCAAAATTTGCAGCAAAGCATTCCATACTTCAGGATGTGCCTTCTCAATCTCATCAAACAGAATCACCTGATATGGTCGCCGACGAACAGCTTCAGTAAGCTGACCACCTTCCTCATAGCCGACATAACCTGGCGGCGCGCCAAACAGACGCGAAACAGTATGCTGCTCGCGATACTCGCTCATATCTAGACGCACCAGTGCATCCTCATCATCGAACAAGAACCCTGCCAGGGCTTTTGCAAGCAGCGTCTTGCCTACACCAGAAGGGCCAATAAAGATAAAAGACCCAATCGGACGGCGCGGGTCCTTCAAGCCAGAACGCGCCCGACGGATGGCATCTGCCACTGCATGGATTGCCTCTTCCTGTCCAACCACACGCTCACGCAAACGCTCCTCCATGTGCAAGAGGCGCTCCGCCTCCGTCTCCATCATCTGGCTGACTGGAATACCCGTCCATTGCGCAATCACCTGAGCGATGTCATCCACATCTACGACCTCATCCAGTTTATGCTCAACTTCCCATCTATCCCGCTCGGCGTTAAAAATTTCTTCTTTGCGGAGCCGTTCAGCTTTCATACGCGCGGCGCGCTCATAGTCCCGCTCCACGCCTGCCTGTTCCTCTTCTGCCTTCAAACGTTCGATTTCATCTTTCATTTTCTTTAAATCAGGTGGCAGCGAATACAAGGCTACGCGCAGTTTAGCCGCTGCCTCATCCACCAGATCAATAGCTTTATCTGGTAACCGCCGGTCGGTGACATAGCGGGCAGAAAGCCGAGCCGCAGCCACCAGTGCCTCATCGGAGAATCTCACCTTGTGATGCGCTTCGTAACGATCGCGCAGACCAAAAAGCATTTTTATCGTGTCATCTACGCTGGGCTCATCCACATAGACAGGCGCGAAACGGCGCTCCAGAGCAGCATCTTTCTCGATGTACTTGTGATACTCATCTAACGTCGTTGCTCCAACGCACTGCAACTCACCGCGTGCCAGCGCGGGCTTCAACATATTAGAGGCATCCATCGCACCCTGCGCCGCTCCAGCGCCCACCACGGTATGCAATTCATCAATGAATAGGATAATTTCTCCCTCAGCGCGCTGAACCTCTTCAATCGCCGCTTTCAAACGTTCTTCAAACTCACCGCGAAAACGCGAACCAGCAATCATGGCACTCAAATCCAACGCCACCACGCGTTTGCCCATCAAAATCTCTGGCACATCGTTGGCAGCGATTTTCTGAGCCAACCCCTCAACAATTGCCGTTTTGCCAACACCTGCTTCCCCAATAAGCACCGGGTTGTTTTTAGTACGACGGGAAAGAATCTGCATCACCCGCAGAATCTCATTATCACGTCCGATGACCGGGTCCAACTTGCCTTCGCGTGCTTGTTGAGTGAGATCGCGCGAGTACTTTTCCAATGTGCGGTAGCGTGTCTCCGCCTGTGGGTCAGTCACACGCTGCCCTCCACGTAGTTGAAGGATAGCGTCATATACCCGCTCACGCGTCAAACCAGCACCTTCCAAAAGACGAGCCGCCGGGGTATTACGTTCGCTTAAGATCGCCAGAAAGATATGTTCGGTGGAAATGTACTCATCTTTCAGTCGGCTGGCTTCTTCGTTTGCCTGATCAATGATTCGTTTTACGCGTGGAGTGATAAAAATTTGTCCCGCCCCACCCCCAAAAATGCTTGCTTTTGGCGTGGTTCGTAAAATGTAATCCAGTCTCTCTGAAATTGTATTCGGGTCCACCTTCAACAATTCAAGAATCTGGGGTATCACACCCTGTGGTTGTTCAATTAAAGCCAGCAGGATATGTTCAGTATCAATCTGATTGTGCCCATAGCGCTGGATAATCTCCGCTGCACGTTGAGCAGCTTCTTGCGCCCGCTCTGTAAATCGGTCAAATCGCATCATAATTTTTCATCCTCTGGTCAATAATGAGAAATAAAATCTCATCCATTGCTATAAGTATAGTATCAATCTATTAAAAACCTGTAAGAAAACTTCCTCATCGTCATTTTTATCAAATTCTATGACCCTATCACCGCCTTGTCAACGCATATTACCGCCCAAGTATGTGCATTTCTCACGGGCTTGTGTAAAATTGCTTTTGTGAATGCTGACAGCTTGGATAAAAAATCCGGTTTGCGCCCGGTTAATATTTATACCGATCTGGATGCCATCGCCAATCTAATTGAAATCTGTTTTGGGAATAACCTTGATCCAGACGGACGCGAATATGTGCGACAAATTCGCCGTGCTGCTCAAAATCCTTCTTACATTAGTTGGATTACAGGTTCTGGTGAACGCGTTTCTTATCCCCTGTTTGGTTATGTTTGGGTCGAAGAAGAAAAAGTTGTCGGTAATCTCACCCTAATTCCCTTCCGTGTCCGGCGCGAATGGTATTATTTCATCGCCAACGTTGCCACTCATCCCGACTATCGGCGACGTGGCATCGCCCGCAAATTAACCGAGTGCGCACTGCAGCACGCGCAGAATCATGGCGCCTCCGCAGCCTGGTTACAGGTGCGCGACGACAACGAGGCCGCTTACCAACTCTACCTCTCCTTCAATATGGTCGAGCGTGCCCGCCGTAGCTCATGGCAAAGTAAAGCTAATCAACTGGTATTTCCCGAACCTTTGCCAGAGGGTTTGACAATCGGAAAACGCAGACCTTGCGACTGGCAGCTTCAACAGGAATGGCTGCAAGCTACTTACCCGCCAGAGGTCGCCTGGAATCTCAACTTCCGTCTAGAACATTTTGGCCCCAACTGGTGGCATTCCCTCATCCGCTTTCTCCATGACCGGCAATATCGCATGTGGGCTATTTACGCTCAAGACTGTCCGATTGGTCTGGCTGCATTGGAATCCACCCACCACCATGCAGATACTCTTTGGGTCGCATGTGATCCAAAGTGGGAAAATCTTGTCATTCAGACATTACTATATCGGATACGATATGACACTCAGGACAGGCGTCCGCTACTAGTTAACTACCCTGCCTATCGAGCAGCACAAGCATTCCAAGAGTCTGGCTTCGAGTTACAAAATACACTGATCTGGATGGAAAAACGTTTCAAAACTTAAGAAGTCGTCAGAAGCTTCCAAGCTAGTTCTCAAGTGCAACTTTCTTTGCACCACCACGTATATGGTATTGGATACAAGGAGCTACTATGAAAAAATTCTTATTACGACTATTCATCAACGCGATTGCCCTGTATGGTGCAATTGCTTTACTGAACGGACGTGGTATTACACCACAAAGCGAAAACTGGATTTCCCTGCTTTGGCTGGCATTGATCTTTGGCATCATTAATGCCATTCTGCGTCCCATTCTGGTTATTGTTGGCTGTCCGATTATCGTTCTGACACTTGGTCTGGGTAGTCTGCTGATCAACACCCTTTTGTTTTACCTCGCTGGGGCGATTGGAAGTAGCTTCGGGGTAGGATTTACAGTCTCAGGTTTCTGGCCGGCATTCTTTGGCGCTTTAATCGTGAGCGTCATCAGTTTCATCCTGAACATGCTGCTGAAGGATGAACTCCGCAAATAATGATTCAGCCCTGTCCTTAAGTGGGCAGGGCTGAATTCTATTGCGTAAAAAGAAATTATGGCAGGATAAAGCGCATTAAGAAGTGATTCCCTGCGTCACTGATCCACAAGTGTCCCTGCGGGTCAAAAGCAATTCCAACCGGCAAGCTTGAAGCGTCCAGTTGTCCAGCCCAATTGGTAAAGCCGCGCACGAAATTCCCCTGTGCATCAAACTGGATAACGCGGTACCCCTCTGGATCAGTAATATAAGAATTGTTAGCTAGGTCCACTGTAATATAAGGTTTGTTTTCAAGCGATTGACCAAACCAGCCATACACGTCCCAACTCACCACAGGTGTGAAAACCATCCCCTGCTCATCGGGTTGGAACACCTGTACCCGCTGATTCCAGGTATCTGCAACATACACCTTATCATCTAATCCAATTGCAATACCCACCGGTTCATCAAACTGACCAACTTCAACACCTGGCGTACCCCATTGCGTGACGAAATTGCCATCCGAATCAAACACCACCACGCGCTTATTGCCTGTATCAGTTACATAGATTCGGTTACGGCTATCCACTGCCAGCCCCCGTGGTCCCCAAAAAGCCTCAGGCGCTTCACCCTGTCCAAAATAACCCCACATTCTGACAAATTGACCATCTGAGGTAAACTTCTGGACACGATGATTCCAAGTATCTGCCACATATACAGACCCGTCGCGTCCAACTGCCACCCCCCAGGGTTCGTTGAAAGTGCCGCCCGGTGCTGCTCCACTGCCAGCATCCGCAAAAGAACCCCACACATGCAACACATTCCCTTCGGTGTCCAGGTGCTGGACACGGTGGTTGCGCGAGTCGGCAACGTAGATCGTGCCATCAGGGGCAAAAGCAATCCCGCGCGGCGAATCAAGAAGTCCCGGCACATTTCCCTTTCCGCCAAGCATCCGGTCTGGAGTAAGGGATAGCAACGCGCTAAGGTAGGGGTCTTCCTGGCTTGGTGCGGTTGCCACAGCCGGCGCAGCGCCATAATTCCAAATTTGAGCCACAATATCTTTACGAATGTAAAAACGCATACGGCTGCTTGGCTGCCAAGTTTCCAGCTTCAAATTCGGATTATTCGTAATCTCGGCGTAAAGCGTATAATCCCGATACATCCAGATATCATAAAGCGCTCTGCGCATCCGCGCGTCTGTTATAGCATTCCAAACGCGCTCCCAGGTCAGATTAAAGTAGTCCTGCATCGGCCACCACAGGCGAACGTAGTTATATACAACGAAGTTGTCTTTGACGATGGGGTCCATCTTTGTCATAGTGGCTTCGCCGGCGATAATCAATGGAAAGTCGCGCAGATCGCGTGTGGGTTTGTCCGTGTACCAGCGATGATTTGGATAATCTCGCAGGTACCACCAGTACGGATAGAGTGCATCATTGTCATATGCCACCTGAATATCTTTGCCACCAGTTATACGACGAGAAATCTCTTCCACCTGCGCCAGAACCTGCTTCGGGCCTGGTGCAGCATGGGCATATACCAGAAACTCAGTCGCATAATCGTAGTTAATGAATGAAGCCATATATGCTGTGCGTGCTGTAAGGAGCCCCACCAATCCAAAGAAAAAAACTGTCACCAGACGTAATAACTGAATAGAAGACCAGTCCTTGAGCAAGTATAAAATGACACCACCACTAAGCACAGCCATCACTGTTGCCAGCAAAAAACGGCTAGTAACCTGTAACTGGGATAACTCCGTTCCCTGGAATGGCGGCTTATCACTCAACAACACCCCTATTACAGTAGCCAGACTGGTCAGAAAAACGGGCATCAACAACATGGAAACTACGCCGTTTTGATTCATAACCTTATGCCAGGGAGTTTTATCTATCAGGAAACCCAACCCCCAGCCAGCGGTTAACAATAGCGGCAAAGCAATGTGCACTGTCAGCCATGGCATTTTCTCCCCCGCTATACTATATGCAATCACAGAAGTCAATGAGAAAAAGAGCAAGAGCGCCAGAGTCGGCAGCTTACGGGAATACCCCTCATCCAGACTGTCTTGTACGCCAGATGTCATTGGTTGTTCATCAGCAGGCGATACGCCGGGCAAACTGCTGAAGCGGTTATGCCGCAATCCAAAATACAAAGCTAGAACAGAACCCAATACTGCCAGATACTCATAAATGGGTAGCTGAACCAAAATGAAGTAATACCAGGGCTGGCTGCCCCGTTGCACTCCTTGCTGACTTAACCAGTATCCCAGCGACCCAACCAGCCCAGTGAAAAATCCCTGTCCATTGGTGAAAAATGTTGTATAAAGAACGGTAAAAATTGTGTAAAAAACGATGGCATTTGCTGTCCATAGTCGGGGCTTCCACCACAATCCTACACCAATTGCAACAGCAAACAGCAGTGCTACGAAAGCCCCGGTACGTAACATGCCAGCCATGCTGTAATTCAATGGGTCCCAACCAACCAGCTTGACCGGAAAAGCGCTTAATTGTGGCAATACCAGCGTTCCAACCAGGATTAATAAATCAAAAGATCGAAGAGAACGAATTGCTTTCCAGCCCAGTGCACTCACCAGCAAAACCAACCCGCTCATTCCTGTTACAAACGCCAAAACCAGCGAAATTACTTCCGCATATCGCAAAGGTGATTGGGTGGCTGGCAAAGGCATTCCACCTTCAGGTGGCTGCGCTCCCGCTGGAGTTGCCGTACCGGTGGCGTGCGCATTCCAAGCCGCCAGCCCAATTGCCAGGAGTAAGAAAAACAGGGCAATAAATATCAATACAAGAAACCAGGAGCGCCTTTCTGGAACCCTCCAACGCAATCGCAAGACATCTGTAACAAATAAAATCCCCAGAAACAACAAAAGTTGAGCCGTATAAATAAATGCTGTCTCTTTGGCAGTGAAATGTAGTGCTGTGGCGGCTGTCAACAAGAAAAGCGAGAGAGTATCTCCGCGATCCAGGTAACGCAGGGTAGCGTATAACATCAGCACGCCAAACAACTCTATAAAGCCTTCATTACGGGTATAGCGCCCGTAAAATAGCATGAATGGCGAGATCAGAAACAGAACACCAGCGATCAAAGCACCGGATCGGCCTAAATAGCGGCGGAACGCAAAAAGCACAACTGCAACCGCCGCAACGCTAAAAAGCGCCGCAGGGACACGGGCAGAGAAATCACTATCCCCCAGTAAAAAGAAAGACAAAGCCAAAAGATGAAACTGCAGCGGACCATGCGTTACTGGATCATGCCGGTACCCGCGTCCCTGATACAGCTCCCAAGATGGCACTACATGGTTAACTTCATCATGACTCATCACACGCAGGTCCAAATTGTAAAAACGGCTGAATACTGCTAAGACAAGAATAATGATCACCAGCAAAGTTTCAACGGTAAACTTTGACAGATATTGCGATAAAGGGCGTGTCAGCCAGGAAGGAGAGGAGTGTTCTTCAAATTCCATAACAATGTTACTTTCTTCTAAAGAGGGATGTACATAAACTCAATGACTTTCGCAAAGCTCTCTCAAAGTATCGGGTATCGTCAAGCAGGCTTGCTCATACAATCAGGGCGAAATTTTGAAAGCAAAATAAACCTCAGTCAAATAGACTCCAGCCGGGTTCACCAGCTTCCAGCGGGTGATGTAACTTCCCGGTTCTGATGGCAATTTTGCCCAGACATTATATTCTGCTTTCTGCCCTGGCGGCGTGCTGGCTGGTCCGGCAACTGAGGACACATTTGTGATCACCGTACCACCCAAAAAGACCAGCCGATAATCCGGATTCCAAGTTGTTGTACCATCATTCAAAAACCCCCAAGAAAGCAAAAACTCTGCCTCCGGCGCAAAGGTTTGCCCGTCCGCAGGCACCTGGTATTGAAACGTCGCATGGTCACCGCTGTAGCTCTTTTTAGGTGTAGCTGTTGGTTGCGGCATCGTTGATTGTAAAGTTGGCAAAGCGGAAGGAAATAGAACACCTGTAGTTGACGTTACGCCAGTCTCTGGTGGTTGAGGGAGTGTCGGCTGCAGTGTACTGTCAAAAGCAGGCATAGTTCCCAAAGGCGGTAAAGTGGGCAGTCCAACCGTCGCAGGTGTAGATGTCGGGGGGCGGGTTGGAATTTGGGTTGGCGTAGCTGTATCCGACGGTTTAGCAAGTGCCGTGCCGGTCAATTGTGCCTCAACCGTCTGCGCCGCCTGAGTATAAACAAGAGCCGGGTCCTGTGTCGGCTCGGCCGAACAGGCGCTCAAAACAAAAACCAGATTTATTATCAACCCGGTGAATATTTTCCTCTTAAGCATGTTTCATCTCCAGGTCAGTTCCCTGCAAGGCTGATTATACCAAAATTGTCATTACCCATTTTTGAGCGAAGGGAAAGTACATATCAGGCAGGTCAATTGACCTGCCTGATTGATTCATCCGCCCGCTCCGGGGCGAAAAAAACGCACTTCATCACCATCCTGGAGAATTTTGTACAGAGAACGTTCAATTTGACCGTTGATTGCACATGCCACATGCTGCGGTAATCCAAGCCTATGAATCACTTCCTGTACTGTACAACCTTCTGGCAACTCCAGATCAGCCTTGCCATTGGTCTCCGGCGGCAGTCTTTCTTGCAGTACCGAATGAAGGACTACCCGAATTTTCATGTCACAGGTTATTGTTTCACCCAGTCCAGTCCCAACTCTGCCAGCTTTTGGGGTGTTGGATTGCCACTCTGGATATCCCAGCCAGCCAAGTCATAATACAAATCTTTAAAATGCTCCAAATCCCTCTCATCCCAAAAGGCACCTGCACTGGGTCCGCTTCCCTGCAAAGGCAAAGAGAATTTTCGAGGCAATTTATCATGTTGACGGTCAAAACCCTCACGTGCATTGAAAGCACGCATCATGTTCAGCCGTCGTTCGCCAACCTTCATAATTTCTTCTACGGTTATATTCCAGCCCGTTGCTGCCCGTAACATTTCCGCCATTTCATCCGGACCATATAGCGACCAGGCGGGTCCCCAAACGAACTGACACAAGTTATAGGAATCCAACGCATGGTAGAACAATTCGGTCAAATAACAAAAACGCACTTTCTCCTCATTCATACTATAAGGCGGCTGTACTTTTTCCAACCCAATACGCGCTAATCGGCTGTAATACAAATCCGAACCACCTTCTTCGTACATTGGGTCATGCTCTGCAGATTGATGGTCAGCGCCAAACGGATTGACAGCATAATGCAATCCAAGTGATCTTTTCGCTTGTGGCATATGTGCTGGTGCCTCACAATTTTTAACCGTAATCAGAAAATCGCTGGCACGTCCGCCAATTTTTTTTGCCGCGGCTGCCGAGCCATCCGCT
>Ga0068707_1001277_pt1 | contig 17405 bp, 16 predicted proteins | sample YNPNPMetaG_FD_66600 | JGI IMG/M metagenome (GOLD analysis project Ga0068707, IMG submission 66600) | Anoxygenic and chlorotrophic microbial mat microbial communities from Yellowstone National Park, USA - YNP NP MetaG | ecosystem: Environmental > Aquatic > Thermal springs > Hot (42-90C) >...
CCAAAGATCTTAAGCATCTCTATCTTTGCGCGGTTTTTGTCTAACATTGCGGTCTTATTGACAAGGCTGTCATCGTCGACAGGTCCCTTTATGCGTCCGCGCTCCTCGGCCTCAACCAGCTTTTTGAGCATGTCTTCGCCATTGTGCATACAACTCAAAATCCAGATAAAGTGGTTCACGCCTGCCACCTTTAAATCCAACTCCTCCTCGGGCACCTCCAACGTACGCGCAATCGTGCGACGTACTCCAAAGAGCTCGTGGCACAGGCCAATCGCTTTTATAGAGGTATATTTGTAGATGCTGCGCGTAAGGGTAGTCATTGGATTTGTGTAATTGATAAACCATGCGTTTGGACAAACCCTTTCCATTTCCCTTGCAATCTCCACTACTACTGGTATGTTGCGCAGCCCTCTACTAATACCACCCGGGCCTACGGTATCGCCCACTGGTTGGTGCAGCCCATATTTGCGAGGAATTTCGAGGTCGTGATACATGGTGGCCAAACGACCTGTGGAGATGGTGAGAATAACAAAGTCGGCGCCCGTGAGTGCTTCAGTCTGATCCGTCGTCGCGCTCACTTTGAAATTGCCTCCTGCCGATTCGGAAATTCGCTTGGCCAACGGTTCTGTGAGTTTTAGCGGTTCTGGGTCGATGTCTTCAAGGACTAGCTCACCTTCGAGGTCTTCCTGCAGACACAAGTCCCGCACGATGGTAGGCGTCCAGTTGTAACTGCCTCCGCCTATGATGACTACCTTTACACGCGCCATTCAAACACTCCAACTCACGTGTGATATAATCAACGAACTCCGGGCTTATAATATGCCCAACCCAGGATATCCGCCACGTCGCACAAAGTCAAGCTTGGACAGGCCCGTACAAGCAATAGCCCGGGCGCTATATGGCCCGGGCCTATCCCAAAACCCCCTGAGCGGTCGTCCTACTGTATAAAACCTGTAAAAAGTCTAGTTGCAAAAAGTGTGCCAATCACACCATCATTTCGCGGCACTTACAATCACAGTCTGCGTAATCCTAGTAATAATTATTATCAGGAACACGCGCGCAATAGGTATGCAAGATATTCCCACGCCGGCGATGTCGAACCATCTGGCCTGATCAACCAAAAACCACGCATGTCCTCGTTGGTCGGCCTACCGGCATAGTCGTGGACGGGTTCGTTGCAGTAGAGCTGCCAGTAGATTACGTATCGGGTGCCCCAGTCAAGCGAGGTCTCCACTGTCCGCTTCACGATCTCACGTTGATCAAACTCGTTTTCAGGTGCACCATATTCACCGATAAAAATATTTCGATCTCCATAGAGTTCACTTGGCGAAGCTTTGGACGCGAGATAATCGAGCGCGTCACGAAAACGTTCAGGGGCGAGTATGCTGGTATCGTATGCCGAGTACGAATACAGGTCACAGTTTGTAAGAGGAACGATGTCGTTGGTCGCAGTGGGATGGCCGTCCATAGCCCTAGCTACGAGATTCACTTCCATAGCATGAGCCACTGTTACACCACAATCACCCATTTCGCGCCTAGCCGCTGAGACTCCTCGCTGACGTGCGTTGATCCACTCACGAATCGCCTCAATAGCAACCAGGCTGGGCCTCTTGGTAAACTCAGGATTCGTCAACAACCAATCAGATTCCCAGTTCTGTAATACAAACGTCTTTCCCGAGCCGCGATAGGCGTTCATAAGATGTAGGGTAATTTCGTAGAAAGCCCTTTCTTCTCGCTCGATATCCCCAACGGTAAGCCCCGTTTCAAAGTAGTGCTCAGTGTCACCGGGAGCAAAAGTTTCAAGGATGAAAGTACTAAACGGCTTAGCGAAACAAGCCTCGAATTGCGGCGTCTTGGCGAGCTGCACCAAGCTAGTAATTTCCGGCCAGTCCGAATTGAACGGAAAGTCCTGAACGGGACGCGGAGTAAACCAGACCTTGATAACCCTTGTTCCAAGCTCAAGTAGTTTATCAGCGCCTTCGTTGAGATAGTCCGCATCGGTGAAGTTGTAGCGACCAGCAACGTGCGATGAACCAACCATATCCCTGAGCAACATCGGCATTGCTCCTTTACTTGAATGCCCTATGATAGCTCCAAAGAGCGAGGTTGCGCAAACAAAGGCAACCCGTCATACTTGTAGTGTGAGAACTGGATTTGCAGTGTTGATGCTTGCCGTCTTCCTCGCCGGAATGGAACGTTGTCACGCAGTGGCCAGCAGCGAGATACCGCCGGATACTCTCGCCACACTTCAAGAAACATTTGCCGAGGTGCGAGACCGATTGTGGGATTACAACGATGAACGCTGGCACCGTGGTGAATATGGGCGATGTATCGCTCTTATGCGTATTATCGTGGAAATCGACCCACACGATGTGGAAGCCTGGGATAATGCCGCGTGGCTTATGGAAAACGCACTGCGAGACGACGAGGCCGAGGTCTGGCGATTGCGGGGACTAGCACACAATACTGACGTCTACGATCTGTTCTTCTACCTAGGCTTTTTTTACTACACTCATCAGCGATACTCTGAAGCGGTCGCTTACCTTGAGGCGGCGGCGTCTTTCGTCAATTCTCCCGTGTTTGTTACCAATATGCTTGCCCACGCCTATGAAAAAATGGGCTGCACAACAGAGGCATTGAATCTCTGGTTGATCCGAGAGGCCGTCAGCCCAAACGACCCAATACCTCCGCGGCAAATTGCTAGGATTCTGCAGAGTGAGCCCGCCTCCGAAGTGCCCGAATTTCTCTCAAGAATGCGTGAACAGCGCCTAAGGGAGCGCGAAGAACTTAAGCAATGACATCGCACATTTGGCCGACGAACGCACAAGTATTTGGGCCATTTGCTGGATGTATACTCGCCAACTAAGAGGTTATATCGTGGACAACCAAGCAACACCACCAATACAGGATAGCACCGAGCTGAGGAAGCAGATAATCGAAGCGTGCTTGTTTCTAACTCGCCAAGGCTTCTGCGTCGGCACTTGGGGCAATGTGAGTTGTAGGGTTGAAGAGGGACTGCTAATCACCCCTTCTCGCGTGAACTACGACGACTTAACACCCAGAGATCTGATCATTGTAAACTTGGAAGGCAAGAAAGTAAGCGGGACTAGACTTCCGTCCTCAGAAATGCACCTTCATCGGATGTTAATGCTGCGTCGTCCCGACTTCGGAGCCATCGTTCATACACATTCACCGTATGCGTCGATCGTCGCCGCCGCGCGGGAGGCAATACCCGTGCTTTCAGACGACACGGCTCAAATCATCGGCGACGTGGTGAAGTGCACGACATATATTCCTGGTGGACGTCACAAGAAGTTGGCGGAGGAAGCTTGCAAAACCATTGGGAATCGCGCAACGGCGGTTCTGCTAGCAAATCACGGTCCTGTAGTAGGAGGCAGGACTCTGCAAGAAGCATTGGTAGCTTGTCAGGTGCTAGAAAAAGCGGCAATGATGTATGTCCTCGGGCTGAATCTTAAGTGTCGGCCCATACCTTGTGAGTTCGTAGAAGAAGAGAGACATCGCTATTTGTATAAGTACGGCAAGGAAAACGACGCGGAATAACCACGCACATCATTTGCAAAACCTGCGGCACAGTCTACCCAATGCTATAATTGTCCTGTGAAAACATACGCCAAGCTAGCCGGTATAAACACGCGGTTTCATATAATAGCTGCTCTTTTTCTCCTACTATTAGTTGTCGCCAGCTATCGTGGGATAACTGAATGTAAGTTCACCTACTTTGACGACGACCGCTACGTATGGGCTAATCCGCAAGTTGAAGCAGGCATTACGGCTGCGAGCTTACGATGGGCATTCACGACCTATCAGTGCTCCAACTGGCACCCGTTGACGTGGGTGTCACACATGTTCGACTGCCAGCTCTTCGGCAGTGATGCTGCAGCGCATCATATAGTAAACGTCGCCCTACACGCCGCGAACTGCATTTTATTGTATGCCCTGCTGGTGATGCTCACCAACGCAGTATGGCCGAGCCTGTTTGTAGCAGTGATCTTCGCCATACATCCACTGAACGTGGAGTCCGTGGCGTGGATTTCCGAACGCAAGAACGTGCTCAGCACCACATTTTTGCTGCTTACGATAATTGCGTACTCTCGCTACTGCGCATTGCCAAGTAAGTGGCGCTATCTAACAGTATTTATCCTATACACACTCGGACTTCTTGCAAAGCCAATGCTAGTCTCGCTGCCGATCGTGCTGCTGTTGCTTGACTACTGGCCGCTGCGATCGTTGCGACCGAAGGCAAGCTGGAAGAACCTCATCATCGAAAAACTCCCGCTGCTGGCGCCGACCGCGGCCTCCTGTATCATCACTGTGATTGCCCAGCGGCACGGGGAGGCGGTTGCGCCGTTTGACTCCATACCTGCTGGTGTGCGACTGGCTAACGCAGCGGCAGCAGGCGGCGGTTATCTGGAAAAGCTGTTTTGGCCAGTCGGCTTGGCCGCCTATTATCCACACCCAAAGACGACGCTGCCCGAGTGGCTAGTCGTGGCGAACGTCGTGCTGCTGGCGATGCTTACGGCGGCTGCAATCCTTGCAGCAAAGAAGAGGCCGTATGTCGCGGTCGGCTGGTTTTGGTTCTTGATTACGATGGTTCCGGTGGTTGGGCTGGTACAGGTGGGAATGCAGGCGATGGCCGATCGCTATATGTATGTACCCATGATCGGCCTGCTGGTCGCGATAGCGTGGCTGGTTTGGGACTTGGTTCGCGAGCGCCCCGTGGCGAGATTGGTTGCCGCGGTGGTGTCTATCTGCGCCCTCGCCGCGATGATACCTGTAACCACAATACAGGTGGGCTACTGGAAAAGCGATATCACGCTCTTTGACCACTGCATCGCGGTGACCAGGCCCAACGCGCTAGCTCATTTCAACGTCGGCTGCGCTTACGAGCGTGCGGGTGATCGGGCAACCGCGATGCGCCACTACATTGCCGCCGTGACCATCAACCCCAAGCACGCTAAGGCCCACTACAATCTTGCCGTGCTTTACTCATGGCGCGGTGAAAATGAAAAGGCAATTGGCCACTATCGCCGTGTACTGAGACTGAATCCAGATGACGTGTGCGCCGCCAACAACCTGGGCCACATTCTCATGCACCGGGGCCAACTGCAGGAGGCCATCAAGCTGCTTGAACGCGCGGCAAGGCTTGCGCCGAACGAACAGGCCATCCAGCGGAACCTTAGAACCGCAAAAGAACTTCAGAAGATCGAGCAGATGGAACAGAAGCGGTAGCGCCACGCCCCGGCGTGAGTGGTATAATATCCGGTGACTTCGTGACGGATGGGACAATGAGATTTTCACGTAAATATTTGCCTCTTCTTTTGCTCAGCACCCTTGCTTGTGGTTGTTGCACTCCGCAGACAAGCCGGAGCGATAAGATGATTGTGGCTACAAGTGTCGCTCCGCTTGCGGACTTCGCTCGACACGTCGGCGGACGCCGAGTTCGTGTTGAAAACATTGTCCAGTCCGGCGCGAACCCGCACACGTACCAGCTTACGACGGACCAGATGGATTTGCTGAGCCGTGCCAAACTACTAATAATCAACGGCGCAGGGCTGGAGTTTTGGGCTAAAAAGGCTGTCCAGGCGGCTTCAAACCCAGAGTTGATCGTGGTGGAGACCGCCGACGGTATTCCGCTTGTAGATAAAGGCGAGGACTCCCACCCCGGAGGCAATCCGCACGTCTGGCTGAACCCGAAGTACGCGATCAAGCAGGTCAACACCATCCGAGACGCCTTCATTAAAGCCGACCAGAAGAATAAGGCTTACTACACCAGCAACGCCGCCGCCTACGTCGCCAGGCTTCGCGATCTGGACAACTACATACGATGCCAAGTGAGAGGTTTCAGGACGCGGGAATTCGTGGCATTTCACCCCTCCTGGGTCTACTTCGCGAACGAATACGGCCTCAAACAGGCGGCCGCCATAGAAGAAAGCCCCGGCAAGGAACCACCAATAGTCGCAATACGTCGCATTGTGGATAAAGCGAAGCGCGCGAACGCGCGTGTGGTATTTGCGGAACCACAGTTTTCGACCAAGATTGCCCAGGCCGTAGCTGATGAGGTTGGCGCGAAGGTGCTAGTACTGGACCCTCTCGGCAAGCCCGGCGACAGCTACATCGCGTTGATGAAACGAAACGTAAGGGAGATGGCGAAAGCACTTAGATGAGCGATACCCCGGCAGTCAAAGTAGAAGACGTAACCGTGCTTCATGGCCCCATGACTGTGCTCGATAATGTGTCGTTCAGCGTCGGCAAGGGCGAGTTCCTGGCCATCATCGGTCCGAACGGCGCAGGCAAGACAACTCTCATCAAAGTGATTCTGGGTTTGCTTAAGCCGAGTGCCGGTAGTGTGGAGGTTTTCGGTAGATCTGTGAACGAACTCGGCCCTCACCGCTCGAAGATCGGGTATGTAGCGCAGATTCACGGCATTGACCTCACTTTCCCAGTCACCGTCTTCGAAACCGTGCTTATGGGAACCTACGGAAAGCTTGGATTGTGGAAGCGACCAGGGTCTGCAGAACGGGAGGCTGCGATGCGCGCGCTGGACCGGGTCGGTATCGCCAACCTGCAGGACCGGCCGATTGCGCGACTCTCGAGCGGCCAACGCCAGCGAGCGTTTATAGCCAGGGCGCTTGCGAACGATCCAGAACTGCTCATATTGGATGAACCGACCACAGGCGTTGACATCGCAACCACCGGCAACCTGTATTCGCTTCTGCGACAGCTCAAGAACGACGGCGTTACGGTAATACTGGTATCGCACGACGTGGGAGTAGTAGCAGCGTATCTGGACTCGCTGGCCTGCCTGAACGTGTCGCTGGTGGCGCATTGCCGCCCGGATGAGGTTGCATGCAACGACGCTCTGCGCGAGATGTATGGGTGCGATGTAGCGTATCTTCATCACGGCGAGTCGCCGCACATTGTCGTGGAGGAACACTGACTTGGAGATGTTTCACTACGCCTACTTCCAGAGAGCTCTGGTCGCCGGGGTGGTGATCGGGACTCTGTGCGCGGTGATTGGTGTCTACGTGGTGCTGAAGGGGCTGTCGTTCATCGGGGCGGGGATAGCACACGCGTCGTTCGGAGGCGTGGCGATTGGGGTCGCGATCGGCGCTAACCCGATATGGTCGGCGGTGGTGTTCTGTGTGCTGGTGGCGTGGGGAATCGGCGCGGTCTCGCGGCTGGGAGGGGTGAAGGAAGACACCGCGGTTGGCGTATTCTTCGCGAGCACGATGGCGCTGGGCGTTCTCATTATAGGTTTAATGAAAGGTTACCAGGTCGATCTTTTCAGTTATCTTTTCGGCAGCATAATTGCGGTTACGCCGCAAGATGTATGGACGGTGCTCGTCGTAGCGACACTGGTGCTCGGTTGTGTTGCAATCCTCTATAAAGACCTGATGTTCACGGCGTTCGACTCCGAGACCGCGCAGGTGGTTGGAGTGCCGGTGGGCAAGCTCTACTTCCTGCTCATCACAATGATGGCGCTGACGGTGGTGGTTTCGATCAAGGTCGTGGGGATAGTGCTGGTGTCGGCGCTCATCGTGACCCCCGCTGCGGCAGCGTTCCAGCTTACCGAAAGCTTCAGAAAGATGATGGCGCTTTCGATAGTGTTCGGCGTCGGTTCGTGCGTATTGGGGCTTGTGCTCTCGGATTGGCTGCGGATCGCGCCCGGCTCGGCGATTGTGCTGCTCTCGACGCTTGCGTTTTTTGTCGCAGCCCTGTTTTCGCCTCGCCGGCGCAGGCGGCGAGCCGCGTCTCTGCAACAAACGCGGGAAACTGCCGCGACTAACACCGGCAGATGAGTCACTCCCTGTCAGATCTGCGGTGCAGGCGAAGTAGCGCGCACCTCACAATTGCCTTGTCATACAAGCAGGACTGGTTGCCGACTAGCGTTCGATGCTTCCTGCTTTAAGAGCAGACCTGAATGCGTCGACAACTTTAGGATCGAACTGCCGCCCCGTGCACACTTCGATCTCTTTCACGGCGGAGTCAATTGGCATCGCGTCGCGCCATGGCACATCGGATGTGAGGATATCAAAAGCCTCGGCGACTGCAATGATTCGCGAGCCAAGTGGAATTTGGTCACCGGCGAGGCCATCAGGGTAGCCGGCGCCATCGTAGCGCTCATGGTGGTGCTTGATCAGCGTTGCAGCGTCTCTTAGGCCTTCAACTTTGTCGATGATCCTGAGCGCAACGGTCGCGTGTCGCCGCATCACTGCGAACTCCTCATCTGTGAGCTTGCCGATCTTGTTCAGAAGCTTGCGGGAGACGGCCACCTTGCCGATATCGTGGAGACTTGCCGCATACTTGAGGTTGAGTAGTTCGTCGAACTGAAGCCCGAGGTTGATGCCGATGGCAAGGCTGTAACGGGTCACTCTCCTGCTGTGGCCTTCGGCAGTCTTGTCCCGCTGGCCAGCCGCCGCAACCAGCGCCTCGACGGTTTGGTCGTAGACTCGCTGAAGCCCTCCTTGACCCGCGCGCTCAACTCCCATGCATGCCCTCCCTGATCTCAACAGCGCCTAATCAAATCTTCGGCAGAGACTGTAATGCTCTTCAGTGCAACAGGACGGCTTTCAAGCGAATGCCCAGGCAGAGAGCCGCCGCTGGTCTCCGACTGTGAGACGACCACCGAAGCAGCCAACCCTCTGTGCCAACGTGGCCGAAGCCCCATGCAAGGTACCCAAGTCGATTTAAGCCGCAAAGTATGGTAGCGCATCCTCGCCTGGACCGCTCCGTCAGGACAAAAAACCGCACATCTACCAGCCTCCCTGCCGGACCGTCCGCGGAACAATGCAAGTAGGAGGAATGCACCCGCCTCCTAACTGCAACTGTGCCAACGCGTCAGTATTCCTACCTTTCTGCGTTCGATGGTCCCCGCCTGATTGCGATGAACATTGGTAGATTCCTCCGCAATCATCCTATACGAGGTGCGACGAACTGTCGGCGACAATGCGGCTACACTCTCATTGAACTCACAATCGCACTTGCAGTGTTCACTGTGATCATACATATATTCGCAGGAGCGGTGGCGCTCGCCGAACGGACCTCTTATATGAACGGTGAATATTGCCAGGCCATCAGCCTCTGTCAACACAAGATCGACCAGCTCAGGGCCATCGGATTCGGGAGGCTCAACTATACCGAAATGCGCGACGCAGAGGTCGTGGATGACTCGCCGTCCAACTCGCCCTACTCTTTCGTCCAAGTGGACGACGTTGACGACTATCTTCCCAACCCAACCGCAACGGTGGCCTTGGAAACGGTTTCGTCGAAGACGATTAGGGTAACGGTCACCATCACTTGGAACACGCACAGCTATGAAGCAAAGACGAGTTCCGTCACGCTCCAGGCTTTGATCGCTAACGTGGAGTAACGACATGCGAATCGCATCGAACAACCGTGGGTTCACTCTTTCGGAAGTGGCGATCGTGGCAGCCGTGATGGCCATGATCTCGGTGATCACCGTGAGCATATGGCTCGGTTGCGCAAGCGCGTTCGATCGAACCACCAGCAGGACCTACGCCGATGCCGACGCAGTGAATGCGCTTCAGCAGTGCGTGCAGGACGTAAGGGAAGCGCGCTCCGTGCAGATCGCCGACGGCGGCAAGCGGCTGATTGTCGAGTTTCCTGCAACAACTGCGGATGGTTACTACAATCGCTTTCAAAGCGACTCCTCAAAGCAGGTTCAATACTATCTTTCAGACTCGACCGGGACCGTCGGCGCCGACGGCAATTGGTTCTGGCGCAAGGAAGCTGACGGCACAATGCAAACCATCAAGCGCGACGTCGAGGACATCACGTTCGAGATGGCGAGCCCGCGTTCCATAAAGGCGACCGTGATCACCGAAATGGAGTCTGCGTCGGGCACGCAGAGAACCGAGCTCACCCAGCGCGTCGTGTATTTGAGGAACTACTACTGATGAACAAGTTCAGCATATCCCTACAGCAAGCGTGTGCACTGAAACATACCCGCCGCCCGCGCGGCAGTATACTCTTGATGACGGCAATAACTCTGTTCGTAGTGGCTGCTATAACAATGGGGGCGCTCACGCTCACAACTAACGCGGTCTACATGAACCAACGGCAGCTGTCAAGGGCTTGTGCGATGAACCTGGCTGAGTCCGGCGCCGAACAGGGCGAACTATGGCTCTTCGAGCAGGGCGTCCCGCCCACGAGTCCTCACACATTCTCCCAGAACCTTGGCGATGGCTCATTCGAGGTCACCATCACCCCGGACCCGGACAACGGCACGGCTTCGCTTAAGGTCTACACAATTGTCTCCACCGGAAGCGTTGGCGGAGTGTCAAAGAGGGTCGAGATCGTGGTGCAGCAAGCCACCTTCGGCCGCTACGCCTACTTCACGGACAGCGAAACCTCCAGCATCAGCGGAGGGGCGATTTGGTGGAAAGCCGGGGAACTGGTAGACGGGCCGGTGCACAGCAACAACACCAACGGCAGCAATTTTAACATCAACTACAACAACTCCGTTTCCCCGATATTCCTGAGTATGGTCACGGGGTCCGGATCAACCATCAACTACAACCCAGGCCGTCCTCAGGATGAGGCGACCTTCAGGCGAATCTTTGCCGACGGCAGCAAGGGCTACAAGCTGGGAGTTCCGCGAGTTGATCTGCCCGAGTCCACCGACAGACAACGGTCCGCTGCGTGGGGATCGTCGGCGAACTACCCCACCGAAACAGGCGTTTACCTGAAATCCGATGTGGGCGGAGGAATATATGTAGTCGGCAACTGTGAGATATTGGCCTCGCTGGACGGCTCCGGGAACCAGGTATTCTCCATCAGTCAGACGGTCGACGGCAACCCTCAGACCACCACGATCACGATGAACAAGCAGACGGGGACAACAACCGCCACCGGTCCGCTTGGCCCTGGAAGCGCGACCAGCTCACCCAATCTCACCAATGGGGTGTTATACTGCACCGGCAACATAACCTCGCTCGCAGGCGTCATAGCCGACAACTGGGTCGACGGCGGCCAAGTGATCGCAAGATCCGCTTACACAATCGCTACTGACGTCAACAACGGCAAGACCATCAAGATTACCGATGACCTGGAGTATAATACTCAGCCGGATAAATCGCTGCCCTCGGATGACCCGGTAAATCTGGCGGCGGGCACGCTGGGACTTGTCGCTAAGGACATCATTATCTCCAGCTCGGCGCCCCCGGACCTCGAAATCGACGCTGTGTGCCTTGCCGGTGGGCGCGACACCTCCGGCGGGAGCTTCTACGTGGAGAACTACTCCACGAAGACACCAGTTGGCACGCTTACGGTAACAGGCGGAATTATTCAAAAAGCAAGGGGACCCGTGGGCACGTTCAATCCTTACACGGGACAGACCGTGAGCGGCTACGCGAAGAACTATCACTACGACCCACGGCTCGCCACACAGCCGCCACCCTACTACCCGACAACGGGACACTACGAAAGACTCTCCTGGCGCGTCCTCCCTGACTAGTCCGCGATCCTACTAGCGCCGGATGAATGCGATGGGCCCACGGAGTGTTCTCCGTGGGCCCATCCGCCAACCGGCCGGTAAAATGAGGTTAATCGACTGGCATTTCCAAAATTACACTCCTGTCGCCCCTCTGAACGACCACGATAGCAGTGTCACCCTTTTTGAGCGCATTTACGGCTTTGTTGAATTCGGCCACCGAGGTAATGGTCTGATTGTCGATCTCCATTATCACGTCATTCACCTGGATGCCGGCGCGGCTGGCAGCACCGCCAGGCTTCACACTCTGCACCACAACACCTTTTAGATTCTCGTCCACGCCGATCTCGCGTGCTTTCTCCGCAGTGAGAATCTGCACGGTCACTCCAATACCCTCTTCGGTTGTCTGAGCCGAACTCTGGCCGTCGGGAGCCTCGCCCACCTTTACGACACGCTTGATCTCCTTCTTGTCCCTAATCAGGACCACCTCGACTTCGGTTCCTGGCTTTATGGCCTGCACAATTCTTCTAAGCCCAACGGCGTTCTTTACAGGTTTGCCATTGATCTTGATAATCACGTCCTTGACCTGCAACCCACCCTTCTCGGCCGGCGATCCCTTGTCGACTGACTCGACCAAGGCGCCTTCCTTAGTCCCGAGTTTCTGGGAAAGAACGGGCGTCAGATCTTCCGGTAGAAGGCCCAGATATCCTCTGACTACTTTGCCCTTGCTGATAAGCTGGTCCATCACATACTTTGCCGTATTGGACGGAACCGCAAAGCCAATGCCCATGTTCCCGCCTGTGCGCGACCAAATCGCCGAGTTGATACCGATTACCTTGCCGTTGATATCGACCAATGGCCCGCCAGAGTTGCCTGGGTTAATGGAGGCGTCGGTCTGGATAGCATCCGGATAATAGGTACCTCCAAGCGGATTGTCGCTATCGGGCACCGCAAACTCCCTCGAGAGTCCGCTCACGACACCAACAGTAACGGTGTTGGTAAGCCCCAACGGGTTTCCTATGGCGACTACCCACTGGCCTACCTTGACCTTGTCCGAGTCAGCCATTTCGGCCGCAGGGAGGTCCTTTGCGTCGATCTTCACTAAAGCAAGATCGGTTCTGGGATCGCGAAGCACAGTTCCCTTGAACTCACGGCCATCGTTGAGTTTCACGATAACCCTGTCCGCGCCGCCGACCACGTGGTCGTTGGTAAGAATGTAGCCGTCAGATTTGACTATGACACCCGAGCCATTCGCCCTCGTCAGCTCCTGCCGATTGTTACCGCCGCCGTCTGGACGGCCAAACGGTCCGAAAAAGAAGTCTTCGAACCCCTTGGGAATCCTCGGCGCGTTCACCATTTTCTCAGACGTGATGTTAACAACGCTCGGTGAAAGTTGCTCTGCAATTTGCGTAATTACATCGCGCCAATCACTCGTCACAACTTCCTTGGCCGCGATAGCTGTTCCCGGCTCACCTTGGTAAATGTTGGCCGCCAGCGAAAATCCCAGGGCGGTGCTTAGAATGCAAATTATAATGGGATTGAATTTGGCACAAGCTGCTCTCAGCGTGGCTCGCATCATTCGCACTTCCTCCTTGGATACATACTATGCTTACGGGCCCGGAAAAATGCACCTGAACTATTGCAAAAACTCGTGGACAAAGGGAATGGCGTCCGTCGGTTTTGACGCAACTGCCGCTTTGGACGTTCCATAATCCATAACGCATAGCGCCGACCTGATCCCAGTTCGGACGAGGCCGGCGCGTAATCGTTCTCTTGATATGAAGGCCTATTGCGTGATCATACTGGCCAGTTCCAGCGTCGCTCCGCCAAAGTCGGAAGAGTCGTGCGTCACGGAAACCGGCTGCATTGATATAGAACTTTCGGTCAGACCGGGAACCACCGACGCCATTTCGACACCCAGCGACCTTGAAGCCACCATCTGAGTCGGGACTCGCGGCTGAACGGAATCCATCCCGCCTGCTGACAGGAGTATCAGCGCCAACGCTGACGCAGCTACCGCAGCCGCCACCGGACTGAACCGGTCGTGAATCATCTTCCATAGGCCATTCATAGCTTTTTGGAACGGCGGCACCTGCACCTCGTCTAACCGACCTAAGATTGTGCTTGCGAAGTCGTTGCGAGGAGAGATCACGCCCAAGGAAGCCACCGCCTCCTTGGTAAACCGCGTTGCCTCGTATTCCTCGGCACAGTCAGGACACTCCGACAGATGCCTCCTTATTGCCAGCATCTCCGCGCCAGTGAGTTCACCGTCCACATAGGCCGACATCAGATTCACAACACGATGGCAGTTCATTGTCAAGCACCTACCCTACTCTAATGTGGTGGAAAAACCCTTCAGTTTGTTGCGCAGCAGTCTCCTGCCTCTGTGCAGGCGCGACCTTACGGTACCTATATTCGTTCCTGTCGCTTCAGCAATCTCTTCGTAGGACAACCCTTCGATATCTGCATAGATCACAGTCAATCGGAACACCTCTGGAAGTGTGTCCAGGGCAGCCTGAATGCGGCTATCCATCTCTTGAGACAGAATAGCCGCCTCGGGTCCGTCGCCCGGGTCGGCTACGTCGAATTGTGCCTCGCCGTCGTCTGTTTGAATTGGCTGATCCAAAGACCTTATTTTTGCCTTCGGCCTTCGCCGTAAACGGTCGATGAACACGTTGGACATAATCTTATACAGCCAACTATCAAAGGGAAGTTCCCTCCGATACTGACCGAAGAATCTGAAGGCCCTTATGAATGCCTCTTGAGTGAGATCCTCGGCGTCGGCGTGATTTCCCGCCATTCGATAGGCTATGTTGTAAGCCTGCTTGTGATAACGCATCACAAGCTCATCGAATTCCCGCCGGTCCTCGTTTCTGGCGACATCGGTTACCGTCTCCGCAACTTCCACGGAATTGGCCTCCATCTTTTCTCCTAGTTTGCTACTACGCTTGTAGGTAGGCGCCAGTTCCCGATGGACCATAATAAAATTACCTGATTTTCCGAAACTGGTCCTCACCGCGCTTGACATTCCTATTATAGCTTGTGTTTCTCCACAATTCAAGTTGATTGTGCGACACAGTTGTGATAGAACAAGAACGCTCGCTGCCTAAAACGGTACTTGACATAGAGCAACACGGCGATTAACATGGCTGGCAGTGGCTTGGATGCCAGGCGCGCACGGATTTGCCTGCCCAGTTACCGTGAAAGCCGACCTTAGGGTCTCGAAGACTTCTACCGATACTTAAGTCGGGAAAGGATGTGATGTCTTGAGAGTAAGACGGCTGAGCGGCATTATTGCTGCCATTGCAATCATCTTCGTCTCGTTCCCTTCTGCCGGAGCAACACTCACCCATAAGATAAATCGAGGCGATACACTGTGGATTCTGGCAAAGAAGAATCACACCAGTGTAGCCGCCATTTGTCGCACCAACGGTATCAGCGAGAACACCACGCTCAAGCCGGGTACTAAGCTGCGAATTCCCTCTAACTATGTTGCGAGAACAGCAGCGTTATCCCAGAAAAGAAGAAAGACGCCCGTAGCCACGCAGTATGTGCACACCGAGCAAGACGCCGTATGCTTGCGCAAAGGCCCGGGGACTCAGTTTGCCAAGATGGTAGTCCTACCACGGGGCACAACCGGCAAACTGCTTGCGAAAAACGGCAACTGGGCAAAGATCGCCCTGGGCGATGGTCGCACAGGATTCGTTTATGCCAAACTTCTTGGGCGCGGCACAAGCTCCGTAGTGCCGCGCAGGGTTCCGCAACATCAGGTCCTTAATGAATGCCCCATCACGGATACGGGGTCGACCGTGAACGAAGAGTGCTCCACCAATGGCGACATCATACGTTCGGCGCTGGCCTGCAGAGGTGCTCGCTACCGACGAGGCGGAACCAGCCGCGGTGGATTCGATTGCTCCGGCTTTACCCGCTACATCTACGCAAAACACGGCGTCAAGCTTCCTCACTCTTCGGCGGCGCAGGCGTCAATGGGTAAGCCGGTCTCCAAGTCGGAACTGAAGCCAGGTGACCTAGTCTTCTTTACCACCTACCGGCGCGGAATCTCTCACGTTGGAATATACGTGGGTAACGGGCAGTTTGTGCATGCTGCAACCTACGGACGTGGAGTGCGTGTGGATTCTCTAAACAACAGCTACTACGGCCCGCGCTACCGAGGCGCCCGACGCGTAAAGTAGAACTTCAAACCGCCCGAGAACTGCCCCCTAGAGCCTGCCTGAGCGTCTGACTCCGGCCAGTAGCGCTGTATACGAGAGAATCAGAAGTAACGTCGAGTAACCCAGGTGGAATGAGGCTTTCTGATAACCGTGGAAGACGATGGTCACCATCAGTTGGGTGAAGTTGGCAGCACTGACCAAAAGAAACACCGCCGCGTAAAGCCAAAACATCCACATCCGTGGCGATACATCCTCCTCAGCCTCAATCTTGTGCTGATAGAAAGCGTGTACGCCGAAGATCGCCGTCAGAAGAAACGCGAACATTAGTCTGAGCACGTGGAACCAATCTGGCCCTTTCATAGGATCGAACACAACATTGCCGCCTTCAATCTTAGCATGGCTTTCATTTTAGCACGAGGCTAGGAGTCCGGAAAGGGAGAGCTTTGCTCTACAAATCGGTTTGGACGAAACAAGCTTGGGGTCGTGCTCAGAGTAGCCTGCCTTTCATCTCCAGCACCCGATCCATGCTGCCCTACGGATGTTAACTCCAATCGCGTTGGGACGCAGGTGCAGCACGCCCAGGAGCCAGACCGCGTAAAGGCACCAACGGTTTGACGCTCCAGCCCACGCTCTGCTACGATATTGCAGTACAATTAGCATATAGACCGGAGTGAACACCGTGACCATCGACCAGCAATTCGACGCGTTGAAGCGTGGAACCCTCGAGATTGTGCCAGAAGAGGACCTCAAAGCGAAGCTAAAAAAAAGCAGCGAGACCGGCAAACCCCTGAAAATCAAACTGGGACTTGATCCGACCGCCCCTTATATACATCTCGGCCACGCGGTAGTACTACGCAAGATGCGGCAGTTCCAGGATATGGGCCACGAGGTCATCATCATAATCGGCGACTTCACCGCCTCCATAGGCGATCCCAGTGGTCGTTCGGTCACGCGTCCTCAACTTTCCGAAGACGAGATTAAGGCCAACGCGCAAACCTATTATGACCAATACTGCCTAATACTTGATCCAGCCAAGACGAAGGTCGTCTTCAATAGCGAATGGCTCGGAGCGCTGAGCTTCGAAGATGCGATAAAGATCGCTTCTAAGCTTACGGTGGCTCGCATATTGGAACGTGATGATTTTAGCAATAGGCTTGCAGAGGGTCGGCCCATCAGCTTGCACGAGATGCTTTATCCGATGTGTCAGGCATACGACTCCGTAGTGCTGGAATCTGACGTGGAAGTCGGTGGCACGGACCAAAAGTTCAACATTCTACTGGGGCGAGATCTGCAGTCACAGTATGGCCAAGAGGAGCAGGTTGGACTCTTTATGCCGATCCTCACTGGCCTCGACGGGGTGCAGAAAATGAGCAAATCGCTGGATAATTATGTCGGCATCACCGAAGAGCCTAAAGATATGTTCGGCAAGCTCATGTCCATCTCCGACGAGATGATGCCAGACTATTTCACGCTCTGCACCGACGTGCCGCTCGACGAGATCGAGCAGATTAAGCAAGATTTGGCTATGGGCAAGGCTCACCCGATGGAAGTCAAAAAGCGACTAGCCCGCGAGATCATCACCATCTACCACTCACAAGAGGCTGCCTACGCGGCCCAGGCTGAGTTCGAGCGCGTATTCAGCCTCCGCGAAGTGCCCGAGCACTTACCGGAAGTAACCCTTAGCACCACCAGCCTCGACAATGGCGGGATTCAGGCGCTAAAGCTAGTAGTTGCCTGCGGGATGGCACCCTCAAACAGCG
>Ga0068707_1001278_pt1 | contig 17401 bp, 17 predicted proteins | sample YNPNPMetaG_FD_66600 | JGI IMG/M metagenome (GOLD analysis project Ga0068707, IMG submission 66600) | Anoxygenic and chlorotrophic microbial mat microbial communities from Yellowstone National Park, USA - YNP NP MetaG | ecosystem: Environmental > Aquatic > Thermal springs > Hot (42-90C) >...
GCGGCAAAGATGGCGACGGACTGGGAACTGTGCTCCAACAGTTGACGGTAGACAGGATGCTTAAAGAAATGACGATCTAAGGAAGCGTCGGCTTCAGCAGTTGCTGCTTCGAAAGGATTATACTCCAGAGGAGACGGAAAGGCGCGGAGCCAGCCTTCAACCATTCCAGGCTCAGCTATTCTCAACTCCGCTGTTTCTGGCCGTGGCTCCCGCGCCAGCACCCAGGCTGCCTGAGCTCTGACGGACAGGTCATTGTCTTCGCGCAGCGCTTTTTCAACAGCCCTCCTGGCCTCAAGAGCTCCTATATGCCCCAGGACATTGACGATCCGCTTGCGCACTTCGGCCTGGGTGTCTTCTCTATTTTCCAGAGGTTTGATGAGCATCTGACGGACTTTGAGCCCAGACATTGGCTCGAGCCACCAAACTGCCGGGTCCCTTGTTCTTCGATATTCTTCCAACCTTCGGACTTTCTCATATAAGAGCCGAACCTTCTCATAAATTGGGTCCCAATCCAATGCTATTACCAGGTATTTCTCTGCATCTTGGGTGGCTCCTCGTTGCTGGGCCTCTCTTGCCTTCTCGAAATGAAAGCGGGCCTCGGCTCGTCGGTGAAGCAGCTCAACGCCCCGGTGTCCTGGAATATCTATTGCTGTAAAGGGAATAGAGCATAATATCAATTTTCGGTACTCATTATACATACTCCGAATGTCATATATCTTCTCTATCTTCCAGTCCTCCCAAGCTTGCTTCATATCACTATACAAATCGGCCATGCCTTTGCGACGATCCCAAAGGGTTTTCAGCAAGGCCCCTGGGAGGGCCAGGAGCGTGAGGAGAAAAGTCTGCCAGGGAATGAAAGAAACCACCCTCCGGGCTGTTCTGGCGATGAAGGGCTCTTCCTCAATGACAAAATCCAATCCCTGTACAGGCATGGATTGAGTCATCGCGCCGGTTGGGGGAAGGACCAGCACAGTGAAGGAGACAGGACCACTCGGGAACACATTTGGATGCTCAATGTATAAACTGCCCAGATTTGTAAGACCATACGTAGCTGTAATGACCAACTGCCCGCCTGTATCATGGCCATCCTCAGTCAAAAAGCGAATGTGGCCAGATACAGGCTCCACGGCCAGGTGAATCGGTTCCGCCGGCCCGGCTTCTGTCTTTGCCACACTCACGATGATGCGCTTGCCATGCTGAACCCCCCGGTCATCCCGGCTGATCCGCCGGGGATATTCCACCCAGACTTGCACATTCTGGACAGCCGGGGCAAGGGAGACCGGGCCCAGACGTCTGTATTCGTCATAAGGCACTACGCAGGACTTCTCGGCCTGATGCCAGAGGAAAGAGGCCAGAATTCCCATCAGCACGAGGGCCAGCAGAATAGAGAGCCAGCCGGGAACAGCAACCGCTCTACGGTCTGGTGTTTGTGAAATCTGAGTTCCTGGGCTGGTGTCCCTTGCCATAGGCCCCTCCGACCTATTCGACATTCATCAACCGATATCCCCGCCCTCGCTGTGTGACCAGATAGGCGGGATTTTTCGGATCCACCTCTATCTTCTGCCTCAAACGAAACACCAACGAATCAATGGCTTCGTCGGTTACGCCCTCGGTGGTCTGATACACCGCCAGGTAGATGTCGTCTTTACTCTTTACCTCACCCGGATGGCGATAGAGAAACCGGAGAAGCTCGTATTCCAGAGGCGTTAATTTCTCTTGAATGGGCCGCCCCCCGATGAGCACCCTCTGCTGCTTCTCATCAATGCTCAGCGGCGGCACCAGCGGGCCATATTCCCATTCGAAGCGCTCTGGCACTTTTTGCAGGTCCTCTTCCGTCAACAGCGGTTTGTTCTCGCCACCCTGGTCACAATGGACGGTGAAGAGGATGTCCCCCAGTAGCAGAAGGTTGCGGGGCGAGCCGTGAGCCCATCGGGCTAGCTGGACATCAATGCGCCCGACCACCCCTACGTCGGCCATGGCATCCAGGCTGGAGATGCGCCCTCCACTGAAAGCCTGGAGACGACCGCGCAACATCCGCACCAGATGGTCATCTCGCCACATCAGATGATGCCAGCTCAAGCGATCAAAGCGCACCGCAGAGTTTGCCCGCAAGGTATCGAAGACCTCAAGGGGTAGAAAGAGCTTGAAAGCTACGCAAGACCCTTCCATCAGAGAGAGATTCGCTACGAGGGGAAGAAGGAAAGGGGGTATAGCTCTCTGCGGATCCATGGCTGTCTCGAAGAACTCATCCAGGCCGTCCACCAGTACGTACACCGCTTTCAGCCCTGCCTGCTGCACCAGGGCCACAAAAGCTCGCCAGTGCTCTATCAGGGGCAGGCCATCAGGCAGAGGCTCAGATAGCCCAACGAGAAGGGTGTGGAGAAAATGAAGCAGTGGGTCTGAAGTCGGGGCTGGCAGTGCGTCCGTAAGTTCCTGCTCAGTGGTCTCCTCCAAAAGATCAGCCGCTGCCAGCTTCTCCCACTCCCGCAGGCGGTCGGATAAAAAGGTCGGGTGCAGGAGCGAGGGGGCATGCTCGCCGAGCAACGCCTTGAAAATCCCCTGGCGTTTCCGGGGTAGTTTCAAGAAACTTTCAGGGGACTCGACGAACTCGCGCAGGAGGGTGGTGAGACCGGCGGCGAGGATGGCCCGCAGGTGATGGTCCACAGTGACCTGGGAGAGATCTCCCTTCGTCTCAGCCAGGACACGACTGAAATCAGTGTAAGGAATCGCCAGAACAGGGCTATCACGGTCGTCCGGGCGGCAGGAGCATTGGATCATCACCCGGTAGGCGCTCTTGCCGCACCCTCTGGCGGCGAAGACGAAAGTTGTACGGGGGGCATCGGCACTCCCTTTGATCTCATCGTAATACGGCCCTTCCACAAAATATTCGGAGAGACGCTCTTCACAACCTGCCTCGCGCAAAGCAAAGGGGTTCTCAGTGAAACCGTGCCCTTTCAGCCACGCAGCGATGGTCTTTGCCTGTTGGTGAGAAGATGTTGGATCAGCCATGCGCCTGCCCCCCAACTCGATGATACACTCCAGCCAGGCTCTTCATAAGATAACGTCTGAACCGATTATATCACGAACCGCAGGCAATCGCAAGATGCTCCCACGCCGTAAGAAGGGCGCGTACAAGCCTCAATGAATTACAAGGGCAATTGGAAAAAAAAGGCCATAGATGATATAATAATAGTATCCATTCCGGCCTTCCTGATGATGGATGTCCCTTGTCCGACCCTGCCCCAGATGCTGGAAGCCTGCACCGCAGAGATGGGCCTGAGAAAAGTCAAGCCGGGCAACTATTCAGGCGGTGACTATGGGCCGCAGGCCAATGGTCGGCCTTCGCCGACCTTTCCAGGGTGTCGGCGCAGGCCGACACCTGGCGCGAAGCGCCCAAAGAGGGCGATTTCAATCGGCCTGAATAGATACGCTGGGCAACTATTCGGTCTTTGCCAGGACAGAGGAGGACTGGGATAGGCTGCTGGCCACGGTGGGGCAGGCAGAGATTGGATGAGGAGATCCTTGGAGGTGAACAATGTCGAATGCACAGAGTCAGATTGAGGAACTGCAGCAGCAGATCGCTGTCCTGTCCCGACGACAGGCAGAACTAACCGCCCTCTATGAGATCAGCAAAGAACTGGCCTCTACCCTGGATCTGAATCAACTCCTGGAACTTATCCTGGATCGGGCTATCACCCTGGCTCAGGCGGAGCGAGGCTTTTTGGTCCTATGGGATGAAGCCAGGGCGGATTTTGAGATTGTGGCGGCCCGCCGGTTTGAGCCTCATAAGAGAGACGACGTTGAGGCCGAAATCAGCCGCCGATTGATCCAGAACGTCATGACCCGCCGGGAGCCGGTTATCACCATCAATGCCCAGGATGACCCCCGCTTCAGGGGCAGCGAAAGCATTGTGACCTATAGCATCCGTTCCGTTCTGGCCGTCCCTCTCACCTTCAAAACCGAGTTGATCGGAGCGATTTACGTGGACACCCGTCTTGGAGTCCGGCACTTCCAGGACACTGACCTGGCCCTGCTCAGTGCTATGGCCAACCAGGCGGCCGTCGCCATCCACATGCTCCGTCTCTACGACAGCTTGCAGACCCGGAATGAACAACTGGAAGCCGCTCTGGCCGAATTAAAAGAGACCCAGGATGAACTGCTCAGAGCCGAACGGCTCTCCACGGTCGGCAAAATGGCCAGCTCCATCATCCACGACATCAAGAGTCCTATGACGGTGATCAAAGGCTACGTCACCTTCCTGGCCCGCGATGATCTGCCCTCAGAGAAGCGGCAGCAGATTGCTCACACCGTGATGAATGCTATTGACACCTTTACCGGCATGACTCAGGAAATCCTGGACTACGCTCACGGTGAGAGCACCCTGACCTTACGGCCGGTGAATATCAAGAGCTTTGTGGAAAGCGTCTGCTCTTTTCTGGAGACCAATTTTGCCAGGAGAGGGATCAAAACGGAGATGGCTCTGGCTTTCAGCGACACCCTGGTGATGGACGCAGAGAAGATGCGACGCGTCTTCTATAACATCGCCAGCAATGCCTACGACGCCATGGAGCAGGGAGGCACTTTCACGATCACCAGTTCTCTGAAGGACAACTATGTGGAGTTTCATTTGAAAGACACCGGACCGGGCATCCCAGAGCCCATACGGGAGACGCTATTTGAACCCTTTGTCAGTTATGGTAAGGCTCATGGCACGGGTCTGGGGCTGGCCATTGCCCGGAAGATCGTTGAGGACCATGGAGGCCATATTGCGGTGGTGTCGGAAGTCGGTCAGGGGGCGGACTTTATCATCAGACTGCCTCGGACCCACAACCTGCCCGCTGAGAAGCCGGCAGCAACGGGGTCATCATTTGACAGGCGGCCTCTTTTATGAGATAATACCCTCACGGTGGCCAGGGTCACCGCTCCGAATTTGCTATCTTTGGCCCAGGAGGTGATGCCAATGAACGATAGTGGTATGTATGACCCCCTGACTCAGCATCACCTCAAAGGCGTTTGCTAGTCAGGGGGAAAGAAGCCGAGAGGGCTCCGTATGCGGCGGGGCCCCTCTTTTTTAAGAGCAGGGAGAGCTCTGCCTGACGGCATAGGGAAAAAGTCTCGTCCAACACCATGACCAATTTCCCATTGACTTAGGGTATTTTGACGTGATACAATGAAGGCGCAAAGAATGTCTTGTCCCGCTCAAACAGCCGATACGATTCAGGAGAAAGGAGAGTATCTTGTCTGAGCGCAAGCAACCTGGTTGGAGAGGTAAACCCTCACCGCTCGTTATGCAGCGGATTTATAGGGGAGAGGAAAGGGACCTGGAAGGCTATGATCTGAGGGGTGCCGAATTGAGCGGGGCCAATTTGCGGGCGTGCTTCCTGGCGGGAGCGAATCTGCGCGAAGCCAACCTGAGCAACGCCGACCTGGAAGGATGCTTTCTGGCCGGAGCTGACCTGCACGGGGCCAACCTGCGTCGGGCCAATCTGCAACGGATCATGATGTGGCTCAGCGACCTGAGCAAGGCCAATCTGCGCGAAGCCAACCTGATGGCAGCCAACCTGCATAGGGTCAACCTGAGCGGGGCCGATTTAACCGATGCCCAACTGGATGAGAAATGGGCCCGGATCGTCTCTCTGCTCACCAGCAAAAAAGGCAACGGCCAGAATTATGCCGGCTACGACCTGAGCAAAACCGACCTGCGCGGCGCCGACTTGAGCAACGCCAACCTGGCAGGATGCTCCCTGGCCGGGGCCGACCTGCGAGGAACCAACTTGAAAGGAGCCATCCTGACCGGAGCCGACCTGAGCGGAGCCGATCTGGAAGGAGCGACCATGCCTGATGGTACCATCCATGAGTGAATACATCCTGAAAGAGGCACATACCCAAAAACAAAGGGCCCCCCTGGTAAGGAGGGGCCCTTTGTGTTGAGGGCATTAATACTGCTGAGTGACCACGAACACCAGACCTTTGACTTTACCTCCAGTCGCCTCATAGTTCTTCCAGGCGGCGCATGTCCCACAGGTCATGCGAATAGGCTGGTCCTCGGCCGAATAGGGTGAACCTTCCCAGTTCTCGAACTCGCCGGTCTTACCACATTTGGGACACTGGTAACGCAGTTTCTCTGGCATAAAGGAACCTCCTGCTTGCTTCATTTTTGGAGTTGGCTCTCAACACTTATTAATTATACAACACTTTGTCGGTGCAAACAAATTCTGGGGTTCCGCTCTCCCGTAAGGATAGCACCCAAGGTCTGAAGCCCTCCTGCTTTCACCCGACGAGTTTGAGGAGCGTCCTGACATTGAGCCCTATAAGGAGCACTCCAATGAGGCTGCCCAGGGCTCTGGCGGGGAGTTTCTTGCAAACAAAGGCCGCCGTGGGCGCGGCGATAGCTCCACCAATCAAGAGCGCAACGACAATATCCCAGCGGAATGCTTCTGGCCCCACTGTGACCAGAAACGTCACGGTTTCGGCCAGAGTGACGAAAAACTCGACCAAATTGACGGAACCGACGACCTGACGGGGTTCATCTCTACCGCTCAGGAGCAGACTGGGAGTGGCAATTGGTCCCCAACCTCCACCTCCTACCGCATCCATAAAGCCCGCTGCGAGCCCCAGCAGCGCGAGCCTGACTGGCGAATGGCCGCTGTTGCCTGATGGGATGGGATTCTTCGCGGCCAGAAATCGGTAAAGGATCAAAAGTCCCATCATTAAGAGAATGACCGCCACCAGGGGCTTGATGGCTTCGCCCGGCACTGAAGCCAGGAAACAGGCTCCGGCCACCCCACCTGTGACCCCTGGTATGGCCAGGGACAGAACCAGGTCGCGCCGGACGTTGCCAAACTTGAAGTGAGAGACCCCGGAAAGCAGAGTGGTGAAGACCTCTGCTGTGTGTACCGAGGCGCTGGCCACGACCGGATAGAGGCCAATAGACACGAGCAATGAAGCCGAGAAAACCCCGTAGCCCATACCTAACGTTCCATCTACAAACTGGGCCAGATAGCCTGCGAGCACCATGGCGAGAGAGAACAACGGCTTAAACATGCGGGTAACCTCCCTGTCGTATTTTAAGATAATCTCTATAGACTTTATAGAGATTGAACCCAAAATGAAAAGCGTCCCGCTTTGGAGTCCCTACTTTTCTCTGATCTCTCGCTCCCTCTGACACACATCGGCAAAGGTGGTGTTGTCCAGGATATCCGCTACGGCATCCCTGGCCTGGCGCCAGATTAGCTTGAGCCCGCAGCTCGCTTCTCTGGGACAAAATTCATGGGCCGTGACGCTCACGCAGCCAATGGGAGCCAAAGGGCCATCCATGGCACGAATCACTTCACCAAGGGTGATCGCCTCAGGTGGCCTGGCCAGATAGTAGCCTCCCTGGGCGCCCCTTTTGCTCCTGACCACTCCGACCCGTTGCAAAGTCAGCAGAAGCGTTTCCAGATACTTCTGGGGAATGTCCTGTCTCTCTGCAATTTCATGGATTTTCACCGGCCTCTGGCCATAGTTCAGAGAGAGGTCCAATACGGCTCGTGCTGCGTACTCACCCTTCGTGGAAAGTTTCATGCTCGTTTACATGTCTATTTAGTCTATCATATTTGTGGATATTATACCACAATGGGACCTCGTTGTCAAGGCCCCATTGGTTAGAAACAGGGCCCTGTCAAAGTCCAAATTGCTGAGCGGCTGAAGGTGACGGTCACTTCTAAAAGTGACCATCACCTTATGGACCAGCGTGCTGTTGTACTCCAGAACGACGACTTTGACGGGACCCTGGGTTAGAAATCAGTTAGAACCTCAAGTCGAGGGAGAGGACTTGAGAGCGACTATCCGTGCTTCACAGCCGGGATCGTTTCAGCTATCTCTATTTCCCACGCCACACGAGAGACGGCCATCCATTGCGTTGAACGGATGGCCGTCTTGCATCTTCGCAAGCTTTCTGAAAGCCCCAATCCTACTGCTCCCGGGTCTGATGAGCCAGGATGATGGCCTCAGCCACGTCTTTCATCGGCCGACGTGTGTTCATGCTCATCTTTTGGATCTTGCGAAAGGCTTCGGCCTCGGTCAGCCCCTGGGTGTCCATCAGGATGCCTTTGGCCCGGTCCACAAGCTTTCTCGTTTCCAGGGCTTTTTTCAGATCACCCACTTCTTTCTCCATAGCCCGCAATTCGGAGAAACGAGCCATGGCGACCTCGATGGCCGGAGCCAGGTCGGACTCTCGCATGGGCTTGGTGATGTAGCCCACCACGCCTGCCTCTTTGGCTCGCTCCACCAACTCCCATTGGCTATAGGCTGTCAGCAGGACGACGGGGGCGATTTTCTCTTCGGTGAGGATCCGGGCGGCCTCAATGCCGTCCATGTCTGGCATCTTGATGTCCAGGATAGCGACATCAGGCCTCAACTCCCGGGCCAGATTCACAGCGCTCCGGCCATCACCGGCCTCTCCAACGACCAGATAGCCCAGATTGGTCAGCATCTCTCGCAGGTCCATGCGGATAATGGATTCGTCATCAGCGATGATCACTCTGGTTCGTTCCAAATCTCATCACCTCCTATCAACTTGGGGAAGCTCACCACGGCCCGCACACCATTGCCTCCCTTCAACTCAAAATGCCCTCGCAGATCTTGCTCAACCAGGGTCTGTACAATTTGCAGGCCCAGGCTCTCGGCCTGTCCGCGGTCAAAATCGGCCGGCAGCCCGACGCCGTCATCCTGAACGGTGATGGTCACCCCATCGCCTTCGTCGGTCAACTGCACCAATACAGTGCCGCCAGATCTGCGCTCATAGCCGTGTTCCACAGCATTTTGCAAAAGCTCGTTGATGACCATGGCGCAGGCAGTAGCCTGTCGGGCAGGCAGATAGACGTTAGGGCCCTTCAAATCCAGACGAATCTGTTTCTCCGGATCCAGCACCCCCTGCCGCATCTGACTGATAATGCGCTGACTGACCTCTCGAATATTAATGACCTGCGACTCCTGGTGTGATAGGAATTCGTGAATGACAGCCACACTCATGATGCGATTGATGCCTTCCTGCAAGGCCAGGCGGGTTTCTTCCGAGCTGGCACGGCGGGCACTCATGCGTAGCAAAGCGACGATAGTCTGGAGATTGTTCTTCACCCGATGATGGACTTCTTGAATCAAGGCTGATTTGATCCGGAGCTCCCGCTCCCTGAAGCGAGCTTCCGTCTCATCATGAATGGTTAATATGACCTGATACGGGGGACGCGAATCCCGTGTGGGCCACGCCAGGAATCTCCGGTGGGCAGGCCCACCGCCCCAAAGCGCCAAAGGAATGGCTTTTTTGATCCAGATACGGTTTCCCTCTTGAACCTCCTGCTCAATGCAGCATCTTTGCTCTATGGCCATCGAGGCCAGGTGATCATCGGCCGTTTTCAAACCGGAGATAGGCTTGCCAATCAGACTCTCTACATAGCCTATTTTGCGGTAGAGGTTGGTGGCGATGCCACTCATGTACTGGATGCGTTTCTGTTCATCTATGACTATAATGCCATCGTGCTCTCCAAAGGGAGAGAGATTCTGCACTCCTTCCAGTTCGCCGCGCAGAACCATCTGCTGCAATAATCTGAGGGCGTGTTGAAAGATCCGGCTGCGACGGCGATGCCGTTCGTGTTCGAGGAGATTGGTTTCGATGCTTAAAGCCCCGATGACCTTTTCCTCGGCATTGCGGATGGGATACACCTTCTGCACTATGGGGGATTCACTGGTCATGAGTGCCAGGTTCCCCTGGGAGGCACGTCCGCGCTCCAGGGTCCTCAAGACGAGGGGTTGCTCGGCAGAAGTCACGATACGTCCCAACAGTGACCCGATATGAACGGGCGCGATGGAATGGGGCCTGGCCTGGGCGACCACGGCCGCCTGGCCGCTCGAAAAGGAAGCGTACATCAGCACATCGGAGCGGCTGAGATCAGCCAGAATATTCAAAGCATGTTCCACCTTTTGCAAAAATGCGATGTCCCCTTCGCTCAGGACATCGCACCGGTCGATCACACGGTCCACGGTTCACCCAACTGTGAGAAAAATTTGATAAATTATATTGCATCATCGCTCATTTGTCAAACAGTTGACGCCTGAGACCTGATGTGGTACAATGCTCGTCCAGAGCGATGGGTAGGGTAAAACACGATGGTCTTCGCACAGCACGTCACGTTCCATAGCCGTGAAGGGTATCCCCTCCAACTGGAGGGCGTATTGCATTGGCCTGCGGGTCGAGGCGAAGAGAGACCAGGGGCCATCTTATGCCATCCCCACCCGCTCTACGGCGGCAGCATGGAGGTGCCTCTGGTGGTGGCCATGGCCGAAGAGCTGGCTCAGCAAGGCATTGTCGCCCTGCGCTTCAACTTTCGGGGCGTAGGTCGCAGTCAGGGAACTTATGCCGGTGGCGAAGGGGAAATGGCCGACGCAGCCGGTGCGCTGGATTTCCTGGAAAGCCAGGCGAAGGTGGACAGGGAGAAGCTCTACCTGGTGGGCTACTCTTTTGGCGCCGGGGTGGGCCTGCGCTATGTTGAGAGCGACCCGCGCCTGGCTGCCGTGGCTGTCGTCGCCCCATACCTGGAGAATCCCGGCCAGAGCCTGTTGAAAGGCTACACCAAACCCAAGCTTTTTCTGGCCGGCGAAGGCGATACGATTTGCCCCACTGAGTGGCTACGGGCCTTCGTGGCCCCGCTGCCAGAGCCCAAGACCCTTCACATCCTGCCGGGCACTGACCACTTCTTCTGGGGCCGGGAACGGGAGGTGGCGAGGATTGTAGGCGAGTTCCTCGCCAACGCAGGATAAAAGGAGAGCTCGAATGCGTCGCACCAAAATCGTCTGCACCTTGGGTCCGGCTTCTCAGTCGGAAGAGACTCTGCGGGAGATGATCCGCGCCGGGATGGATGTGGTCCGCATCAATTTCTCCCACGGCGATTATGAGACCCACGCCCGCCATATCGCCCTGGTGCGCCGCCTGGCTCAGGAAGAGGGGAGGGTGCTGGCCATCATGGGCGATCTGCAGGGACCCAAGCTGCGGTTAGGGGAAATGGCCGCTCCAGTTACTCTGCGCCAGGGGGCGGATTTCAGCCTGACCACCCGTCCGGTACCCGGTGACGCTCGGGAGGTGAATTTTCCCCACCCAGAGGTGATGGAGGATGTGCGGCCAGGCGACCGGGTCCTTCTGGACGATGGACTGCTGGAGCTGGAGGTGCTGGAAACGACCCCGACCGATATCCGTTGTCGGGTCATCACCGGCGGGCCGCTGGCGTCTCACAAGGGTGTCAGCCTGCCAGGGGCGAGGTTGAGCCTGCCCTCGCTGACCGAGAAAGACCGCGCCGATGCCACATTTGCCATCCAGCAGGGAGTAGACTATCTGGCCCTCTCCTTTGTGCGCCGGGCTGAGGACGTCCTCCAGCTCAGGGATTGGTTGGACCAGCATCATGCCTCCATCCCCATCATCGCCAAGATCGAGAAGCGGGAAGCAGTAGAGGTCTTCGCCGAGATCCTGGAGGTCAGCGATGGAGCGATGGTGGCGCGGGGCGATCTGGGGGTGGAGGCGCCGGCTGAGGAGGTGCCTGTCTACCAAAAGCGGATCATCCGTCTGGCCAATGAGGTGGGCAAACCGGTTATCACCGCTACCCAGATGTTGAACTCTATGATAGACAACCCCCGCCCTACTCGGGCGGAGGCCAGTGATGTGGCCAACGCTATCCTGGACGGCACGGATGCCGTCATGCTCTCCGGCGAGACAGCCGTGGGCAAATATCCCGTCGAAGCGGTGCGGGTGATGGCCAGCATCGCCCTGAGTGCGGAGCGGATCCTGCCCTTCGACAGGTTCAGGACACCGCCTTACCAGGAGGAAGCGCACAAGGCCGCTCCAGGGCGGTCTGTCACTCCTACCAGTGCCATCAGTCAGGCCACCTGCGAGATCGCCCTGGAGCTATCGGCCAAAGCCATTATCTGCTCGACGGTGTCGGGCTATACGGCACGCATGGTAGCCAAGCACCGTCCGGGCACTCCCATCATCGCTGTCACACCCGGTCTGGAAACCCAGCGGCGTCTGGCTCTGGTCTGGGGCGTGTATCCTCTACTGGTATCTGAATTTGCCCATACCGACCAGATGATAGAGACTGCGGTACAGGCAGCCCTGGATGAAGGTCTGGTTGCCAGGGGGGACACCGTGCTCATCACGGCCGGGGTACCTGTGGGCGGACCAGGTCGCACCAATATGCTCAAGGTGCATGTGGTGGAATAACTCCACCCCGCTTCTCAACGCCCGGTGAGGGTAGCCAGCCCATTGCCCACAAGGAGCGCGATAAAGCCCGCCAGAGCCAGGTCCCACTGACCCAGAGCCATCAGGATGAGCAGAACGAAAATCACCATCAGGCTCACCCACAGGCGCGGATGGTCACGCCCGGTATCTGACCGTTTTTCTGCCATTGTCTTCCCTTCTAAAAAGAGAAGTACACCCCACAACGCGTCAAACGGCAACGCCTGGTTTTGGGTAAAAGCGGCTGCTATGATCTCGTAGCGGCGCCCGTCATCGGGCAGCCCCTTGTAATCCTCATAAGTCCACTTACCCTGTGCTGGCCAGCCCTGCTCGCGGGCAGGCAGGCGGGGTATCCCTGGGGGTAAAACGGCTGCTTCCAACAGCATGCTCTTTCTCCTCTCAACCCTTCACGTTTCACGAGCCAAATATTTCCTCAACGGTGCACGAGAAACCGGGTAGTACGTCCTCGCCATCCAGCCTGTCGCCCGGCTTCAGCACATTGACGTCTTTCAGCGAGCGGTAGATATGGATCGTCTGTGTGTCAGGATACACCACCCAAACGCGGCGCACACCGGCGTTTAGCCATTCCTCAATCTTGTCTTGTACGTCCGCTGCGCTGTCGTTGGGAGACACCACCTCTACCACGAGATCCGGAGCTATCTCCCAATAGCCGCGTGGTATGCCCGTGGGAGGGATGCGTGCCTGGGCCACAAAAGCGATGTCGGGCGCACGCACGGTATCGGGGTCAGCATGGATTTTGAACCCTGTCTCGGCCGCCAGAACCCTGCCCAACTTCTTTTGGCTGGCGTAGACCCGCATCAAGACCCCAAGGGCCATCGTTACGTCCCCATGCAATGCCCCGGAGGGTGTCATCGTCAACAGTTCTCCTTTCTTTAACTCGTAACGTTTCCCTCGACCTGGCAGGTGCATCAATTGTTCTGCCGTCATGACCCCAGTTCCTATACTGCTCATCTTTTTATACCCTCCCATCTCCTGCTGCACGTTTTAGGCCTGTATAAATTATACCACGCAACGAGTCAGATGGCAACGCCTGGTTAGCAGACTCAAGTTAGTTGCCTCTTTCCCCACACCATGTTATAATCGCAGCCATAGCAGCCTGTCGGAGTAAACCAGGTGAAGCGTCTTTGAGCCCTGGAGTCGAGGCTTTAGCCGGTGAAATAGCCAGATTTTGGCTGAAGCCTCCACTCCAGAATGTCTCGTAGCCAGATTCCGGCTGAAGCCTCCACTCCAGAATCTCTCTCCGACAGGCTGCCATAGGAGACGCAATAGATTCATGATAAAGCTTGTCCGTAACTACCCACCTTGCTCAGCTTGGATTTGCAATCCAGGTCCATAGCGGCCAACTCGCTTCAATTTTTGCCCGTTGGACCCGCCGGATTGCAAATCCGGTGGGAGCAGGTGAGTAGTAGTTACGTCGGGCCTGCCCATACCCATGTCTGAGAGAAGATCTCAAATGCGGTTGTTGCGTTACATGGAGGCGGCGTTGGGAATCATCAGCCTCGGCGCCGTAATCCTTTTCCTGAAATTGTGCTTCGACATTGACCGCCAGGGACGGGTGGATCAGGCTCGGCCAGCCGATGTGATTGTTGTCCTGGGAGCCCAGGTGTTGCCCAACGGTCAGGCCGGGCCCGACCTTGAGGCGCGCACCGCCCACGCCGTCCGTCTCTATCAGGCGGGCCTGGCGCCGTACCTCATCTGCACCGGTGGAGTCAAGGGAGAGCGTTCCTCGGCAGCAGCCGTGGCCCGGAATCTGGCCATCTCGCTGGGTATCCCCCAGCAAGCCATCTTCCTGGCCGATGGCTCCATGAAGACTCAAGAGGACGCCGTGCAGGCAGCGGCGGTCATGGCTCAGCACGACTGGCAGACGGCCATCGTGGTCAGCCATCCTCTCCACGTCTACCGGGCCAGGCTGTTCTTCGAGCGGGAAGGCATCGTCGTCTACACCAGCCCAACCACTACCGACGTGGACGGCATCGCCCAGCCCTGGCGGGCCTGTTACACTGTGCGGGAGGGAGCCGGCATCCTGTGGCCCTATCTGGAGCAAATGGGCTTCCCCGCCCAATGGACAGCCCGCCTCCAGAGATTGGTGTACGAACATCGTTAGCCCAAATGACCAGGTGGAAGACAGTTGCTGAAGCCAGACGAATTGTAGAGCAAGAGACAGGTACGATTTACAAGGATTGGGGCGGCAGGCTGCCCGTGGCTCTGGCCTATCCCAACACCTACTATGTTGGCATGTCCAGCCTGGGCCTGCAAACGGTCTACCGCCTTTTCAACCAGCGGCCTGACGTGGTGTGCGAACGGGCGTTTTGGGGAGGGGGGCTGGTCTCGCTGGAGTCGCAAAGACCTCTGAATGAGTTCAGAGTGCTGGCTTTCTCCTTTGCTTATGAGCTGGACTATTTCAACGCTCTGGAGATGCTGCGCCAGGCAGATATTCCCCTCCTGGCCGAAGAACGTGATGAGAGTTGTCCTTTGCTGATTGCCGGGGGACCGGCGGTGACGGCCAACCCCGAGCCCCTGGCTGACCTCTTTGATGCTTTTGTCATCGGCGAGGCCGAAGAGCTGATCCCCAACCTGGTTGAGACCCTGCAAGCAGGCATTGGCGAGGAGCGCCGAAGTCTGCTTTTCGCCCTGGCCCAAATCCCCGGCGTCTATGTTCCAACCCATCCAACCTCCCACCTCCAACCTCCAGTAAAACGCCAGTGGATTCACGACCTCGACGCCCACCCTACCACTTCTGTCCTTTTGACCCACCATACTGAATTTGGTGCCATGTACCTGGTGGAGATAGCACGGGGATGCCAGCGCGGTTGCCGCTTCTGTCTGACCGGGCACGTCTGCCGCCCATTGCGCGAGCGGAGCGTGGAAACTCTGCTCCATCAAGCCAGGGAGGGGTTGAAGTACCGTGACAAGATTGGCCTGGTCGGTGCGGCGGTTTCGGACTATTCCCGCATTGACGAGCTGGTCAGCGGACTGCGGGAAATGGGCGCCGGGATCTCGGTCTCCTCGCTGCGGGCCGCTCCCCTTTCGGAGACTCTGGTGAAAGGCCTGGCCGAGAGCGGCTCTCAGACCCTGACTCTGGCCCCGGAGGCCGGCTCAGAGCGCCTGCGGGCCCTGATCCGCAAGGATATCTCTGCCGACGATGTGATGCGAGCAGCCGACCTGGCCGCTCGCTATAATTTCCCCCGCCTGAAGCTCTATTTTATGCTGGGCCTGCCTACCGAGACAGTGGAGGACGTTCAGGACATCGTTGAGCTGGTCAATGCTGTTGGCCAGCGCTTCTCGCGGCGCATCACGGTCAACGTCGCTCCCTTTGTGCCCAAGGCTCACACACCCTTCCAGTGGGCCGCCATGATGCCCCAGACTGTCATCCAGGAGCGTTTGCGTTACGTCGAGCAAAAGTTGCGGCCCAAAGGTGTGGCTGTCAAAAGCGACAGCCCTGCCTGGGCCGTGGTACAGGGGGTGTTGAGCCGGGGCGACCGCCGCCTGGGCCGGGCCTTGACCAGGATAGACCGGACCTCTTTGGCGCAGTGGCAGCGAGCCTTACGGGAGAGCGGCCTGGAGGCTGACGAGTACCTGCGCCAGCGTTCCCTCGATGAGACCCTGCCCTGGTCGGTGGTGGACAGCGGCCTCAGCCAGGCTTACCTGCAACGGGAGTGGGAGCGAGCTCAAGCAGGATAGGTCCTGGTATGCCAGTTTGCCTTTCTCACCCTTTTGTGTTACACTTATGGTCAACTTGAAAGGGAAGCGGACCTTGCAACGAGAAGAAAACAACGGGCTTCTTTTTTATCGTTTCCCCAGCCTGGCTGCCTGTGGAGAGGTTGTCCACGGCGTTTTCACCCGATTGGGCGGGGTCAGTCGTCCCCCTTACCATTGGCTGAACGTGGGCAGATCGGTGGGCGACGATCAGAAGGCTGTGGACACCAACCATGACCTCATTTGCCGGGCCCTGGGCATCCACCGGGGCGACATTGCCACGGCCTATCAGGTGCACAGCGCCAACGTGGCCGTCGTCGGGCTCGAGGATCGGGGCCGGGTCGCTTTCCAGACCGACGCTTTGGTGACCAATCGTCCCGGCGTATTTCTCATGCTTCGCTTCGCCGATTGCGTGCCTGTGGCTTTGTACGATCCGATCCGGCGGGCCATCGGCCTGGTTCATGCCGGGTGGAAAGGCACTCTCAGCCAGGCTACCCGGAAGACGGTCGAAACGATGGTGGAAGCTTATGGCAGCCGTCCGACTGACCTCATCGCCTGCATTGGGCCGTCCATTGGCCCTTGCTGTTATCAAATTGGCGAAAATGTGGTAAAATTAGTCAGCAGGGTTTTTCCTCATCAGCCTCAACTGTTGCATCAGCGGAGAGATGGTTCCTGCTCCTTTGACCTGTGGGAAGCGAACCGTCTCCAGTTGGCTGCCCTGGGTGTCCATCAAATAGAGGGGTCGGGCCTGTGCACTGCCTGTCACCACGACGAGTTCTTCTCTCATCGGGCCGACCATGGCCGCACCGGTCGCTTCGCCGTGGTGATGGGCTTGCGCGGGGAGGATTGAGTCACAATGCTCTGGCTCTACAACTTTATTAACATTCTCTTTACCCTGCTTGAGTTAGCCATCCTGGCGCGGGTGTTGCTGTCGTGGTTTCGTGTGTCTCCGTATCACCCTGCCGTCGCTTTTCTCTATCAGATCACTGAACCTATTCTACGGCCCCTGCGCCAGGTCATTCCCCCTTTAGGGATGATAGACATCAGTCCCATCGTGGCCCTGATCCTTCTGGACATTGTGCGGCAGATTATCCGGGCCATCATCCTGGGCAGTTTGTAGTGAGCCCCGTGGCAAAGGGGAGTGGCGTTGGGATGACACTCCTTCGTTTCGTGCCGGGCTACGAACAGATTACACAAGGAGGTAATTATCCTGATGAGCGCCGAGAGCTCGAAAATCCTGAAGTTCCGTGAATTCAAGATCACCGATGCCGAAAGGGGTGCCGCTTTCCCGGTGCGAGTCATCCCCCGCGCCCGCAGGAACGAGATCGAAGGCGTCCAGGGCGATGCGCTCAAGGTGCGCGTGACCGCCTCGCCGGTAGAGGGCGCTGCCAATCAGGCCCTTATAGAGTTGCTGGCCGAGCAGCT
>Ga0068707_1001280_pt1 | contig 17388 bp, 18 predicted proteins | sample YNPNPMetaG_FD_66600 | JGI IMG/M metagenome (GOLD analysis project Ga0068707, IMG submission 66600) | Anoxygenic and chlorotrophic microbial mat microbial communities from Yellowstone National Park, USA - YNP NP MetaG | ecosystem: Environmental > Aquatic > Thermal springs > Hot (42-90C) >...
AAATGGGCATGGACGTGGACAAACCATACCAACTGGACATGGTACGCGCCATCCTCGAGGGCAAGGTGATATGAGCTTATCAGGTGGATTGAACGAGCTGGTGCACCGTCTGGTGGCTTTGGATTACAGCCTGAGCGCCCGACTCACCCTCACCGAAGAGGCCAGGTTGCGGCGAACGATCGCCGTCCTGGGAGCTCACTTAGGGGATGGGATCGTATGGTGTGTCATTGCCGCCATAGCTCTCTGGCTGGGCAATGAAGCGATCAGACGCTCTGTCTTGCTGGCCGCTGTCGCTGTAGCCATCGCCGGCGGATTGACTACCGGCCTCAAGTTTCTAACGAGACGAGGCCGGCCACGGGAGATGAACGGTTTTTACTCGACCAGGTACGATCGTTACTCCTTTCCCTCTGGACATGCGACACGGGTGGCTTGCCTGGCTATGGTGTGCAGTCACCAGGGTCCTGTTTGGGCTGCTGGCTTTTATGCCCTGGCTCTTTTCATCGCTCTCTGTCGGGTCGTTCTGGGTATCCATTATATCCTTGATGTCCTGACAGGGCTGGCTGTAGGCTCTCTCGTCTCATGGGGCGTTGTCTGGGTCTGGCAGTAACCATGATGGCCACCTCTCCCCCAACCTTTATCTGCGCCCTCCTGGAGGGCATTGTCCCTCAGCCCAGTCTGTCATAGCCCTCATTCCAAGCTGGTGGTTCCCCCAAAAGGCTGACAAAATCGCCGTCGAAATCCTTCAAGAACTCGTGCATGTCCAGGACATCATCGGCATCAATCTGCGGCATCTTCTGAAACTGATCCCATTCCCCAGGGGTCAGTTCCACCATACCTTCTGCCCCCTCACTTTCCTTTATGAGAGCGAAGATCAACCCCCGTGTACGGCATTGACTGCAGGTCACAGCCATGACCCAAAGCTCATCGCGGTGATCTAAGATGTGGATATTCTCTGGCTCGTAGTGGCCCTGGCAGACAGCACACCTCATGTTCGTTATCAGGTGTCTGATGAAAAGGTGTCTGGCTAACCCGTCATCCACGCTCATATCTCACCTCTCCTGAGATTACCATCTCCTAATCTTCCCTTTCAACAATGACTGTGATTTGAGGTGCAAGATCAGGCAGGAGTTTGATGGGCACAGAATAAGAGCCCAATTCGCGGATGGGTTCCTCCAGGACTATCTTGCGCTTATCAATGGCCTGGCCCGTTTCCCGCTCAAGGGCTTTGGCGATGTCCGCATTGGTGATGGACCCATAGAGTTTGTCCTTCTCACCAGCCCGGGCCCGGAAAGTCAGGGTTATTTGCGAGAGGGTCCTGGCCAGCGACTCAGCTTCCATCTCCAACCGTTGCTGACGTCGGGTCTGAGCCTGACGCCGCAGTTCGGCCTCCTTAAGCGCTCCTTCTGTAGCCGGCACGGCCAGGCCCTTAGGAATGAGGAAGTGGCGCGCGTAGCCATCGGCCACTTTCTTGACCTCACCCGCACGCCCCAAATTATCCACGCTCTTAATCAGAAGCACCTTCACGACTCTTCACCTGCCTCGTCTTTCTATAGTCATGATATCTGATTTTAATCATACACTAAAACGGCCTAAAACTCAAATCCTGGAGACCTGGCTGGCAGATTTTAGGTGCGCAGCCGAAGGCAATGCCTTCGGCTACCTTGTATTTGTTTACCACAGAGACGCAGGGGACGCAGAGATCTCTTTCAGAGTACGGGCGAGGTGCCGCCTCGCCCCTGCGCCGGCTAATCCCCTGCTTCAACACGGGTCCAGCGGATGCCAACAACGGTGATCCAGGAGTTTGTACTTCCTGGAAAGTATGGTATAATACGGCCCACCGGCAAATTATGGGTTTGGACTCGCGAATTTGATTTTGGGGGACAGGGCCCCAACCCGTCTTCTGAGCCTGGAGGGTAGACTCAGTAGACCGCAATTGAGTCGTGGAGTCGAGGCTTTAGCCAGGGTGTTCCGCCTGAAGGCTCCACTCCAGGTGATCCTTTGCGGTCTACTGAGACTTCCGAGCCCCTGCAGAGCTGAAGGGTCGCCCGAAGGGCCCGGCTGAGCCCGGACGTTCTACGTCCAGGCGAGGATTACGCTGAGAGGAGAATGGAACAGGAATATTATGCCCAGAAAAATGTTGGTTATTCTTATCATGATGCTGGTTTGGGGTAGTGTGTTGGGATGTCTGGGGTGTCCGCTGACCCTGTTGATCGCCAGAGCCCCAACAGTAGTGCCTACCCCTACCAGGACCCCCAAGCCAACCTTCACCCCAACTCCAGCAGCCACAGATACGCCCATCCCGACCAACACCCCCAATATGCCTCCTCCGACCTTACCTCCCACTTCCATCCCCACACCGACGCCTATCCCTCAGCCAGAGGCCACAGTCATGATCAAAGCTTTGAATGTGCGATCCGGACCTGGAACCAACTACGGGAGGGTCGGGCAGGCGAAAGAGGGGGAAAGGCTGAAGGTCATCGGGCGAACAGAGGCCGGCGACTGGTTGAAAATCCTGACCAGCGACGGACGGGAGGGCTGGGTGGCGACGGAGTTCGTGAGTCTCAACACCGACCTGGGGCCGGTGGCGATTGCTCAGGCTCCCCCTACACCCACCCCCGTGCCGGCAACGCCTACGCCACTGCCCACTTCCACACCGCCACCCCAGCCAACGGCGACACCCAGGCCCGCTTACCGCTACAGCCTCGGCCGTCTGGGATGCACACCCAACTGTGGCACTTCGGGGGCAAAAGGCACCATCTACACCGATAGAGCCGGCAGCGGAAAGGTAAATGGCCTTTATGTCAAGGTATGGGCTGACGGATGGGAGGGAGCCTGGTCAAAACAGACATACAACGGTTTGTGGGAAATACTTTTGGGACCTGGGCCAAGAGCCGGAAAGTGGTATGCTGCCGTTTACTCGCCAGACAAAAAAGAACAGCTTTCGGAGATAGTGACATTCGAAACAGTTTTTGAACCCTGTGAACCGAATTCAAAAGGTTGCCAGTGGGCGGAGGTGGATTTCGTAGGCAACTGGTAATCTTTGGCTTCTATGGTGCGCCGGTGGCGATACAGTTGAACCGATCTCCAGCAGCCAGACGAGTGCTTCCTCTCCTGGTCATTTTGATAGCCTTCGGCTTGCGGACAACCAGGCTGAGCTTTCAACCCCTCTGGTGGGATGAAGGCTACAGCCTGTACTTCGCCACAATGGACCTGCCGGCCATGGTTGCGGGCACCGCCAGCGACATTCATCCGCCTTTTTACTACACCCTGCTTCACTTCTGGATAGCCCTCCTGGGTTCTGGTGCCATCGCCGTGCGTCTTCTCTCCGTATGGGCCGGTACGCTGTCCGTACCCCTGCTTTATCAGGTGGGCCATCGCCTTGCCGATGACAGAGCAGGGACGCTGGCCTCTCTGGTTATGGCCATAGCCCCTCTCCACGTCTACTACTCCCAGGAAGTCCGGATGTACGGGCTGGTCACTTTGCTGGGGCTACTGTCGGTGTATTTTTTTCTGCTTTTGTGGGAAACCCGGCAGACCACCGACAGGAAACGGCAGATTCTACTTTGGACAGGGTACATGGCCACCACTCTGGCCGCCATGTACACCCAATACTATGCGGCTTTTATCCCCCTGTTTCAAACCATCTTCGTATTGGGATGCTTTGCCCTACCCCCACTCAAACGAAGCCGGTGGGGGATTCCGGAGGTTGGCCCGCCTGTCCGATGGCTCATGGCCCAGGTGATTCTCCTGCTCCTGTATGTCCCCTGGATCATTTATGCTGGCGGACAACTGAGCGAGTATGTTACAGGCAAGGTGGCGCACGAGGGGTATCGTCCCTTGGGGCTATGGGCTTTCTTCAGCCAGAATCTGACGACCTTTGGCGTGGGACACCTTGCCCCAACCCAGAGCCATTTGTATTGGGCTGGAGCCCTCTTCTTCCTGTGGGCCCTTTGGGGAACAAAGACCGGGCCTGGGAAGAGGCCCGGTGTGGTTTTCCTGCTTCTCTATTTGTTCGTACCACTCTTCATGGCTTATCTCATCAATCTGCACTTCCCTTTTGCCCCTGTCAGGATGGAGCGTCTGAACCTGTTGGCCGCGCCGGCCTATTATCTGCTCATCGGGTTGGGATTGGCCTGGCTCTGGAAAGGCCCACGCTCTCTATTTGGGCTATCTACCCTGGCTCTTGTCTGTGTCAGTGGCCTCTCACTCTACAGTTTCTACACCGTTGAACGTTACCCTCAAGAAGATTATCGGCCCCTTATCGCCCGGGTTCAAAGCATGGCTTCTCCTGAGGATGCGGTCTTTTGCATCTATCCCTGGCAGGCAGGCTACTTCGAGAGCTACTACCGCGGGAAGCGGCCTCGCATTGTCCTCGCCTCCAGCGGAGCATGGGGACCTTCCACCCAGAGAGAGCTGGAGGAGCTTCTGGCTGAAGGGCGGCGCCTGTGGGTGCCAGCCTACCAGGCCAAAGGCGGCATCATGGAAAGCCAGGTAGAACAGTTCCTGCTTGCTAACAGTTATCCGATTCTCAATGAGTGGTATGGGACGACGCGGCTTTCCTTCTACGCTCCCAGGGGGCGAATGAGAACTTTTGAGGGTCCTTTGAACTTTGACAACCGCCTCTGGCTGCTGGAATATGCTCTGGATCCTGGCCCAATGGAAGCCGGCTGGGGAGTGATCACCGTGGACCTTCTCTGGCGAAAAGAGAAGAGACTGGATGGCCGTTACCTGGTCGGCCTGCGCCTGAGCGATCAGACCGGGCGTACCTGGGGCCAGCGGGACAGCGAGCCTGTGGCCGGACTCAATCCCTTTTCAGCCTGGCAGGAGGGCGATGAAGTGTCCGACCGTCATGGGCTCCTGGTGCCAGCCGGCACTCCGCCGGGTGATTATCAGCTCCGGTTGGGAGTGTACCGGGCTACAGACAAACAGGGGCTGACCGTTTTGGATGCCCATTCTGTCCCACAAGGTACCGAAGTGGTGCTGGGGACAATCCAGGTGGTATCCCCTCCGGGCCGCCAGCCTCCGGTTGAAGCCCTGGCTATCGAGCATCCTTTTTCAGCCAATCTGGCCGACTCAGAGGAAGGTCCTGTTCTACGCTTTTTGGGATACAGCCTGGGTGAGGGACCTTTCAAGCCTGGCCAGGTCCTCAAATTGACTCTCTTTTGGCAGGCCCTGGTGGACATAAGCCGTGACTACATCGTCTTCGTCCAACTGCAGGACAACAAGGGCAGGCTATGGCTTAATCAGGAGAGCCCTCCCGCCCATGGCCGATACCCCACCGCAGGCTGGCCGGCCGGCCAGTTGGTGCGGGACCCCCACGATTTCGTGGTGCCGGCCCATGTCCCTGACGGCTCATACAATCTGGTCGCTGGCCTCTATCGGCTCACGGACGGAGAACGTCTGGCCGTTGCCTCTGGGACCCAACGCGGGCGGGACTATCTGACGTTAACGGAAGTGGACATTCAGGGTCGCCAGCACAACTACCTGAAGCCGATGGTCTCGCACCCCCTGCAGGCCAGGTTTGGCGAAAGCATCGTCCTCATTGGCTACGATTTGAAGGCCCGCCAGGCCAGACCAGGTGATAGAATAGAGTTGATCCTCTACTGGCACGCCCTAAGCCCTATAGACCAATCGTACACGGTCTTCGTCCACCTCCTGGACGCCAACCAGGTCATTCAAGCCTGGGGCGACAGCCTGCCTGGCGGTGGCACTTTACCCACCACCAGTTGGCTGGCAGGTGAATATCTGCAGGATCGGCACGAGATGGCCATCAAACCGGAGGCTCCGCCGGGTAAGCATCAGATCGAGGTAGGGTTGTACGAAGCCATCAGCGGCGCACGTCTCCCTGTCCTGGACGAGGAGGGACGGGTGCAGGGGGACAGGGTTCTGCTGGCCGACACCATCAGCATCCTGACCGATGCTGATTAAAGCCAGCAACGACCCTTTCCCGGCAAAAAGGATAACGGCAGCTCTGCTGCCCCTCATGTGCAGGCTGGCCCTGCAACGTTCTGAGTATCCTCCGCTTCGGAGGAGGGTGCGGCAGTCTCAGGACCTGAGGTGAGCATCTCCCCCAAGACCCGCTCCAGAGCCATGGTATGACTGCAAATCCCTCGCCTGGCAAAGAAATGACAGCCGCAATGCCATTGGCCTCTGTTGTAGGAGACGGTGTACGCATTGTGATCTCCCCGGAAGCTCACCTCAAATCCCACAAAGCGGATTCTCTCGCGCTCCTGAGCGTAACGTTTGGCCTTCTGAATCTTACTGATCATCCCCGAATCCATTTCTATTCTATCCTCCTGAGGGAAAAAAAGACACCAAAGCCTGAACCGCCTTAGTGTCTTTTCGGCAAACCGATATAGAGCTGTGACGCTCTCACAATCATGGCGACATCTCCCGGAGAGGCTCGAGCGCATCTCCAGGTACCAGTATACTCGTTTGGCACCATTTGTCAAATGGGGTTTGCTCTACCGCACTGGTGGCGAAAAAAGTGGCTCTACAAATCCGTTTATCTACTGATAGGGAAGCATTCGATAGCGAGGTCTGGAACGCTTTCGTAGCCGCCTCGCCTATGGGTCACTTGCTGCAATCGTGGCAGTGGGGCCAGCTTAAAGCTGCTTTCGGATGGCAGGCCGTGCGCATGGGTGCTGAAGACGAGGGGCACCTCGTGGCCGGTGCGCAGGTCCTTTTCCGACCCCTTCCGTTTTTCCCCTCCTTTTCCATCGCTTACATACCCAAGGGGCCTGTCCTTGATTTTGGCCACCAGGAGATGGCTCAAGCCCTGTTGTCAGCCATCCACCGTCTGGCGCGTCAGAAAGGGGCCATCCTGCTCAAAATCGAGCCTGAACTGCCCGACAGCCCGACTGTAGCCAGACAATGGCAAAGTTGGGGTTTCCGCCCTGGTCGAACAATCCAGCCACGCAGCACCATCCACATAGATTTGCAAGCCGACCTGGACGAGATCCTGGCCCGTATGAAGCCTAAGACCCGCTACAACGTGCGCCTGGCAGAACGCAAGGGAGTGCTGGTGCGGGAGGGCACAGCCGGGGACCTGCCCCTCTTCTATCGCCTCATGAAGGTGACGGGCAAACGGGATGGCTTCGCCGTACACAGCCAGGATTATTATGAAACGGCCTATCGGCTCTTTGCCCCTCCAGGTCTGCTCAGGCTTTTCCTGGCCACCTATCAGGATGAAATCATCGCCGGGCTGATGGTCTTTGCTTTCGGACGGCAAGCCTGGTATCTGTATGGGGCCTCGTCGGACAAAGAGCGCCACCGCATGCCCAACCATCTCTTACAATGGGAGTCTATCTGTTGGGCGAAAAAGCAGGGCTGTCTGACTTACGATCTGTGGGGCATTCCCGATGAAGTAGGGGCAGAACCGGAGAAGTACAAAAACACCGTCACCGACCGCCAGGGGGGACTATGGGGGGTCTATCGTTTCAAGCAGGGTTTTGGCGGGCAGATAGTGCGCTATATAGGAGCTTATGACTACATCTACCGACCCACCCTGGCCTGGCTTTACAACAAGGTTGCAGCCTGGTGGTGATTCAGGTTTTGGCCGCGACCCTGAACTGGGGGTCCTTCTCCAGCAGGAGCCTCAGGCCCCTGTCAATATCGGTCTTGGGTTTGAAGCCCAGTTTGCGCCGGGCCAGGCTGATGTCGGCCACCAGACGGGAGACGCCGCCACTTTGGCCCGCATTGTAGAGGGGGTGAACCTCGCGGCCGGTAGCCTGCTCCACCTTTTTGACCAGTTCGTTGATGCTGAGCTCCCGGCCACTGCCTATGTTGATAATGGTTCGGTTCACATCGGAAGCAGTGGCGGCCGCCACCATAGCCTCCACCACATCATCAATGTAAACAAAATCTCTGGTCTGGGTGCCATCGCCAAAGATGACCAGCGAACCGCCGCTCAGAGCCTGTTTGACGAATTGGGGGATAACCGGGGGGTGAGAGGTAGGCACCTGCTGGCCTGGCCCATAGGCGTTGAAAATGCGCAGGGCCACCGTCTCTATGTCCCATAAGGCCCCGATCGTGAAAACATAGTATTCGGCGGCGATTTTGCTCACCGCATAAGGCGATTGGGGATTGGGAGGCTGGGTCTCCTTCACCGGTTGCACGGCCTGCTCACCATAGACTGCTCCTGAGGAAGCCAGCACCACTCGCTTGACACCCGCATCCCGCATGGCCTCCATGACAGCCACCGTGCCACCGACGTTGACATCGTTATATTCCCGGGGATACAGGACAGACTGCTCCACATAGACCCGGGCTGCCAGGTGGTAGACACAATCTACTTTTTGCAACAGGGTCCACAACTTGGGGACATCCTTCACATCGCCCCGGGTGAAAAGCACCCGTGGGTCTAATCGAGCCGGGTCGCAGCCGGCGCTCAAATCGTCCAGGACACGCACGTGATGCCCTTCCCTGACCAGATAATTGGCCAATGCGGAGCCAATAAAGCCAGCCCCCCCAGTGATGAGAAACCTCATAACTCCCGCCCTCCGTATTGCCTTTTGTAATACTCCCAATACTCCCCCGACTTGATCTTGCGCCACCACCACTCGTTGTCCACGTACCATCGGACTGTTTTCTCCAAAGCCTGCTCAAAGGTGTGGCGGCTCTGCCAGCCGAGGGCCTTGATCTTGTCACAGTTGAGGGAATAACGGCGGTCATGGCCAGGGCGGTCCCTGACGTGTTGGATGAGGCTCTCCGGCTTGCCCAGCAGCTTCAGGATGAGCCGGGCCATATCAATGTTGCGCGTCTCCACCCCGGTGCCCAGGTTGTAGACCTCGCCTGCCTGGCCTTTGTGCAATACCACATCAATGCCCTCGCAGTGGTCCAGAACATACTGGTAGTCCCGCATTTGCAAGCCGTCGCCGTAGAGAGGCAAAGGGATGTCGTCAATGGCATTGGTGATGAAAAGGGGGACGACCTTTTCGGGGTACTGGAATGGCCCGATATTATTTGAGCCTCTTGTGATAGTCACCGGCACACCAAAACTGGTGTAATAGGCGATACACATTAAGTCACCACCAGCCTTGCTGGCCGAGTAGGGAGAACGGGTGACCAGAGGGTCAGTTTCCAGCGAGGAGTATCCTTCGGCGATTTCGCCGTAGACCTCATCCGTGGAGACCTGGTGGTAGCGCTCCAGGCCATACTTCCTGGCCGCCTCCAGCAGAACATAGGTGCCGTAGACGTCGGTCTGGATGAAGCTGCCAGCGCCCATCAGTGATCTATCAACATGAGTCTCCGCAGCAAAGTTCACAAGGGTGTCAATCCGATGCTGGCGCACGACCTGATCCACCAGCGCCTCATCGCAGATGTCGCCTCTGATGAAAGCGTAGCGGCCAGCGAACCCCTCGGCCACGTCCTTGAGATTGTCCAGGTTGCCCGCGTAGGTCAGTTTATCGTAGACCACCACATGATAGTCAGGGTACCGGTCCAGGACATAGCGTACAAAGTTGGAACCGATGAAGCCGGCCCCGCCGGTGACAAGGATATTCCGCATAGGCTTTTTTCTCCTGGTTCATAGCTCGACATTGTTATATTTCAGGGTAGTAGCCCAACCGTGTTGGGCGGTTGGCAGGATCGCAAGCGCCCTGACGGCCAACGCGGTTGGCCTTCTACCCCGATTTTGAGGGTTTTGCGCCATTTTGAGCAAATCTAACAATGTCAAGATAGCGACTGCATCCTATTATACCACACAAGGCAAGATTTTGGGAAGGGGGGCTAGATTTTTGAGAGCATACGTGGTATAATAGAATCAGCCAGAAGGGGAAAACTCTGGCACCCGAGGGCTGTCACCATTAGTTCCGAAGAAAGGAGGAAAAACCCAATGTCTATCATACCGCTGTTGAAGAAGGTGGACATCCTGAACGGCCTATCAGAGAGCCAACTGGAAAAGGTGGCTGAGCTGTGTCGAGAACAAACCTACAACGCAGGGGATCTCATCTTCAGGGAAAACGACAAAAGCTCCGAAATGTATCTTATCCAGGATGGGCATGTGGAAATCACCCTCAACGTGCCCAAGCCAGGTACGGAAAAAAGTATTGTCACCTTAGGGAAAGGTCAAATTTTCGGCGAGATGGCCCTCCTGGATGAGGGTCCCCGCGCCGCCTCTGCCCGCTGTATCGCCGATGGAACCAGACTGTGGGTGGCGGACAGGGCAGACTTTATCTCCTTGTGTGAGAAGGACACACGTATCGGCTTTATCGTTATGAAGAACATCGCTGCCGACCTGGCCTTCAAGCTCCGTCTGATCAACCTGACCCGTAAAGAGCCCGGTTAGGCACCCAGGGAGGTAAGAGCCATGATCTACAAAGTCAGCTTTGTCGTCCAGGGGGGAGGACACCCCGGCGCCATCCAGAATATGGAGAAACGCCCTAAGGAAGGGGATCGGGTGAAACTAGGCGACAAGTTCTATGAGATCGTAGAGGTACTGGAGATCATACCCTCGCGAGGCGAGTTCAGCTACCTTCACGCTACCTGCCGACCTGTTGAAAAATAGCAGCGGGAAGCATATAGCTCCCAGCGTCGTGCCCGTTGGACCGGGCGCCTCTTTGCCCAGACCCATCGTGATAAGCGTTGGAAGTAGGAAAACTGTCCTATTTTTGCTCCGTTATGTTGACTAAGTATTGAAATTTAGCCAATTATAGTGTATAATAAAAGCGTCTGATCGGGAATCATTCCTGCTTCACACTTCGGGCGGGGAGCTCCACACCCGCCAACACACTCGCCTTTGGCGAAAAGGAGGACATGGTTATGAGGAAAATAATGATCATCCTGGCAGCCGTTTCGCTCCTCAGTCTGCTGACGACAACCGTCAGCCACGCAGCCCCTCCAGCCTACGGGCCGGTTTACCACTGCGTAAGGCGTGGCGAGACTTTATCCTCTATCGGACGTCTGTATGGGGTCAGTCCCTACGCCATCGCCCGGGCCAACGGCATCTCAAACCCCAACCGTATCTACGTCGGGCAGGTGCTTCTTATCCCAACCTGTTATCCGTGCCCTCGCATTCACATTGTCGTCCGTGGTGAGACCCTTCTGTCCATATCCAGGTTGTACGGGGTGAGCCCCTGGGCCATTGCTCAGGCCAATGGTATCTTTAACCTGAACCGGATCTATGCTGGCCAGCGTCTGATCATACCCTAGAACATAACAGCAGGGAGAGCCGGAGCAATGCTCCTGTGGTTTGTGTTGAATTGGAGGGAACAAGATGAGGAAGATCTGGAAAGTCGTGTTGTTGCTCGTCTGCCTGTTGGTGGCTCAACTGGTCATGGGAACCATGATGGCAGCAGCCGCGCCGCCTGCCTGTGGGCCGATCTACCATTGTGTCAGATGGGGGGAGACCTTGTCCTCCATTGGACGCCTGTATGGGGTTAATCCCTATGCCATCGCCCGCGCCAATGGCCTGGCGAACCCGAACCGTATCTACGCTGGCCAGGTGCTCCTCATCCCAACCGTCTGCTATCCCTGTTATGATCTCTGCTGTCCTCCCTGCCGCCCATACTACTATTGCTGGTCGTCTTGCTATCTTGACCCCAGATAGCACGGGATTCCCCATACAAACGTATATGCGAACTTAAGGTCTCAGGTATGGCCCTCACGGGCGTATTCCCCAATTGGGGGAAGTCCCTCACTGAAGGGGCAAGGCACCGCCTGGCCCGTACCCTCCCATGGGCTTTTGTCCGGGCGCCGGCCTGCGCCGACGCTGCACCCGACCGCGCAGGCGGTCGGCCGGCGTGAATACGCCCCTCAGGTGTGGTTTCGACCGCTACTCTTCCCCAACCTTTATCTGCACCCGGCCTTCACCCTTCCCCGACCTCTCCCTCTCCGACTCAACGAATTCTTTGACACGGGAGAGGAGGTTGGGGGTGAAAGCCATACCTGCCCTCACTGAACCAGGTTCGCGCATATTCGTTGACACAGAGGAGAGCAACAACAAAAAGGGATGCATTGAGCGGCATCCCTTCTTTGTTATTTAAGCTCACAGGGCTTCCAGGGCCTCAATGATGGCCTCCCTGGTTGCCTCCAAATAATCCAACTCTAGCAAACCGTCCCAAAGCTCTTCTGGCCTCTCCTCCCCCCAATACCAATGCAGCCAATCTTCTTCATCAGGCGCATATTGTTGCGAAAGAATGGAAATGCGGTTCTCCAGATGCCGTAGCCGGTTCTGCAGATAGACTCTCAGGCTATCTTTTTTCAAACGCTCAACGTCTATTTCTGGCAGCGAAGCAAGAATATAGTAAGTAGGATCCAGACCCCGGATCGCTCTGGCCATGTCACCTCCTCGCACAGTGTTCTGAGCTTAGTGGATCATAGCACTTTTCAGCCTGGTGTCAAAATGATGACTCCATCTCCTGCCGCCCTTCTAAAGCCCGCGTCAAGGTGACCTCATCGGCGTATTCCAGGTCGCCACCCACGGGCAGCCCCCGTGCCAGGCGGGTGACGCGCAGCCCCAAAGGAGCGATGAGACGGGCCAGGTACATGGCGGTAGCTTCGCCCTCCAGGTTAGGATTGGTTGCCAGGAGGACTTCCCTCACCGGTTCGACCCTCAGCCGCGCCAGCAGTTCATTGATCTTGAGTTCGTCGGGGCCGATGCCTTCCACCGGTGAGATGGCGCCATGCAGCACATGATAGAGGCCCTTGTATTCCCGCGTGCGCTCTATGGCCAGCACGTCCAGGGGCTCTTCGACCACACAGATGATAGAGTGGTCGCGGCCTTCATCACAGCAGATGGGACAGGGACTGGTCTCAGTAATATTGAAGCAGATGGAACAGAGAACTGTCCGTTCCTTGAGGGCCCGCAGGGCATCAGCCAGGGCCATGGCCTGTTCCCTGGGCGCACGCAACAGGTGGAAGGTCAACCGTGAGGCCGTTTTGGGGCCAATGCCCGGTAAACGGCTGAATTCGTCAATCAGTCTGGCCACAGGCTCGGCAAGAGTTCCCACCGCCACAACGAACCTCTCTACATCAGGCCGGGGATTCTCAGGCCACCGGTCAGAGCTCCCAGCCGTTCAGCAGCCAGTTGCTGCGACTTATCAATGGCCTCGTTGACGGCCGCCATAACCAGGTCCTGAAGCATCTCGACGTCTTCAGGGTCTACCACCTCGGGATCAATGGTGATGGATTGGATTTTCTGGTGGCCACTGATGACGACGGTGATAGCCCCCCCTCCAGCGGTGACCGTGACCGTCTCGTCACCTAAGGCTTCCTGGGTTTTGACCATTTCCTCCTGCAATTTCTGCAATTGCTGAAGCATGGCTCCACCACCACCCCCAGGCATCCTCATCAGTCTCCTGCCTTTGCTCATAGATAGTCCAGTCCCTGAACCCGATAATGTCAGCAACTCCAGCCGTCTGGCGGCTGGATTGCCAATTTCCAGAGCATCAGCGGGCTGGTTCAGGGGCGCCCTCCTTTCTCCGTTACTGAATATCTACGACCTGGGCTCCGTACTTGTCCACAGCCGCCCTGACGACAGGGTCCTCAATGATAGCCCGGTATTTGTCCTCTTTCGGTTCCCCCTTGCCTGGTCCCGGCTGAGAAATCTTCGGGGGTTGAGGGGTCGTTTTGGAGTCGTTTTTGGACACCAGTACGCACTTGATGCGACAGGTACAGCCCAATACCCGACTGAAAGCCTGCTCCACCAGGGCCTGACATTTGGGTTCTTCGATCCGTTCTTTGTGAAAGGCGTAGGGGAACCCCAGGACGATGACATTGCCTTCTACGGCTTCTGGATGGCTGGAGCGAAGCAAAGCCTCAGCCGAGCGGTTGTGGGGCCTTATCTCGGCCAGGATGCGAGCCCAGTTCAGGCGTACCTGCTCCACTGTTACCCCGGAGGCTACAGGAGTTTCCCCGGCCAGGGCAGGCCGTGGCCTGATGTCTCCAACGACCGCCTGGTTTGCCCTGCTAACCTCCACCGTCTGGCCTGCGCGCAGGACGGTCGGCGTGGGGGCGGATGGAGGGGAGGGTGCCTGAGCGTCTGAGACCGGCCCTTTCTCAGCGACCGAAGTTTCATCCAGGGTGGCCTCAATAAAGGCCAGTTCCAGGGGCAACTGGGGCTGCAGGCCAGCCCTGGGCTCGAAGCTGGCCTGATGGAAGAGTCTCACCATCCGGAGCAAGGTGTGGGTTGAAAGCTGTCGGGCCTGGTTCTCCATCTCAGCCAGGACCTCGGCAGTGACGTTAAGGAGGTTCGCCCCATTGCCGGCCTTGATGAGCAACAGACCCCGCAGGTACTCCACCAGTTCGCGGTGAAGTTGGCGAGGGTCTACCCCATCATCCATCATCTGGTTGATGAGATCGAGGCCACCGGCCACATCCCGCTTCACCAGGTGGTCTACCAGCTTCCTGACGGCCTGGGACGAGACGGTGCCCAGCACAGCCTGCACCTGAGCCAGAGTAATCTGGTCATCGCCATAAGAGGCCAGTTGATCCAACAGGCTCTCGGCGTCACGGAAGCTTCCAGCGGCGCTGCGGGCAATCAACTCCAGAGCAGCTTCCTCAATGGCGATTCCTTCTGCTTCACAGATGTGGCGCAACTTGCGACGCAGGTCTTCCAGGGAAGCACGCCGGAAATCAAAACGCTGACAGCGAGAGAGGATGGTGGCCGGTATTTTGTGGGGTTCGGTGGTGGCCAAAACAAAGATGACGTGAGGTGGTGGCTCTTCCAGGGTCTTCAGCAAAGCGTTGAAGGCTTCGTTGGTAAGCTGATGGCTCTCATCTATCACGTAGACTTTGTACCGGGCCTCATTGGGGCGAAAGCCCACCTTCTCGCGCAGAGCGCGGATTTCATCAATACCCCGGTTGGAGGCGGCGTCAATTTCGATAAGGTCCAGCAGACGTCCTTCGTTGATGGCCTGGCAGATGGAACATTGGTTGCAGGGTTTCTCGCCCCCTTCGGACAGACAGTTGACGGCCTTAGCCAGGAGGCGGGCCATGGTCGTCTTGCCCGTGCCCCGGGGTCCAGCAAAGAGGTAAGCGTGAGCGATGCGCCCGCCCAGCAAAGCGTTCCGCAGAGTGCGGGTAACATGCTCCTGGCCAAGCACTTCTTCAAAGGTACGCGAGCGCCACCGGCGATAGAGGGCCTGGGCTGTCATAGTGGCCTCCACAAATTCTCAGAAGGATCAACCATAGTTTATCACTAATGGCTGATTTAGGCAAGTAGAGGGATGCCGGAGACCATCCTGTTGAAAAATAGGGGGAAATGCGGTAAAATAGGCTATCACTGAGGGAGGAGGTACTCCGTGACCATCGTCAAAAGTCGCAACGGGCTTTCTGAGGCCATGGTACTTATCATCCTGCTTCTGCTGCCCTGCCTCTTTTTCTGGCGGCTGCTGGCTCTCAATCCAGCCGATCGGGCTATCATCCCTGCGGGCGATTTCACCGAACAGTACTATCCTCTGCACCTCTTCGTGGCACAGGAGTGGAGCCAGGGGCGTCTACCCCTTTGGAACCCCCATATCTACGCCGGCCAACCGGGCCTGGCTGACATCCAATCAGGAGCTCTCTATCCCCTCAATTGGCTGGTCATTCTGTTGCTGACCCTGGCCGGATTGGGGTTCCCCCTCTGGGCTTTGGAAGCCCAGGTCATCCTTCATTTCTCCCTGGCCAGCCTTTTCACTTATCTCTTCGTCCGTCGTCTGTCGCGTAACCGGTTCGCCGCCACAGTCTCCGCTCTGACCTTTACCTATGGCGGTTATCTGACCTCCTTCCCTGTCCAGCAGGTGACCATCTTGCGAACGGCCGTCTGGCTGCCGCTGATTTTGCTGCTCCTGGACCTGGCGGCGGAGGACAGAACCTCAGGCTCCCGGTTCTGGTTTTACGTGATCCTGGCCGGGCTGGCTTTCGGCTGCTCGATTCTGGCCGGCCATCCTCAGACAGCCATGTATGTTTTCTATGCCGCCGTAGCCTATTTTGTTTTCAAGGGGAAGGAGTCTGGGAGATGGAGAAAGCTGGCTGGCCTTCTGGCCTTTACCCTGATTGCCCTGGGCCTGGCGGCTGTTCAACTTCTCCCCACCCTGGAGTTCATTCGCCTCTCTCCACGCGCCGCCATGGACTACGAAACGGCCTCTTGGGGCTTCTTCTGGCATGAGATGGTAAGCTTTCTCTTCCCCGGTTACTTTGGCGGGTCGCCTCAGTACCTGGGGATTCTGCCCATGATCCTGATAGCCATGGCGATCCTCTTCGAGCGGTGGCAAGGCGACAGGGTATTTTGGACAGGACTGGGACTCACTGCTTTCCTTCTCTCCCTGGGAAGCCACACCTTTCTCTACAACGTGTTTTACATCCTCGGGCCTGGCTTCGGTCAGGTGCGCAACCAGGAGCGAGTGATCTTCCTTTTCAGTTTCAGCCTGGCTATTCTGGCCGGCTATGGAGCCACCTGGCTGGTGAAGCCCATCCCCAGGAGGCTCAGACCCGGCTTCCTTACCTTCTATCGGACGCTGAAACGCCTTGGCCTGGCGGGTCTGGCTCTGACGGCCTTTTTCTACTACGGCTGGCTCCAAAGCTCTCAGGAAGGAGCCGATCCCAACTTTTTCGCCGCAGCCCTGCGGCATCATGTGTTCCATCTCTTCCTGTGGGGCGGGGTCCTGCTCCTGGTAGCTTTGCGTCTGAGCAGGGGGGTTTCACGCCGCTGGCTGAAGGGCCTGTGTCTCGGCATGATCGCCTTCAACCTCTTCACCATCAACTGGCAGTTCAACCTGCAGGAGAGGATAGAGGAGCTTTTTCCTCAGATGGGCATGACGGATTCTCTGCGCTCAGAGTTAGCAAGGGGAGAACCCTTTCGTGTCTCCAGTGCCGGACTGCTGCCGGGCGCAGGTAATGCAGCCATCATCTACGGGTTTTACGATGTGGCCGGTAACAGTCCCTTGCACCTGGCCAGTCTGGAAAAATTTGAGGCTCAGGTGAACGAGCAGCGCAGGTGGCAACTTCTGAACGTGACCTATATCTTTGACCCTCGTGACCTGGACAGGGAAGATCTGGAGTTTGTGTACGTCAAGAGAGGGGTGAGGCTTTATCGGGTGAAGGATGCCTGGCCCCACGCCTGGGCCGTGCACGAGGCGGTGGTAGCCGCCAGCGATGAGGAAACGTGGGCCATCCTCAACGCCCCAGATTTCGACCCGGCGCGGCGTGTGGTTTTGCCCCACGAGCCAGGCATCGCCCTGCCCGGCGGGAATACGACAGGCTCGACGGTGGAGGTCATTGAATATACGCCCACCCGGCTCTCTCTCCAGGTGGACATGGCCGATAACGGCCTCCTGGTGCTGAGCGAAGTCTATTACCCCGGCTGGCGGGCTCGAGTGGACGGCCAAACAGCGCCTATTTACCGGGCCGACTATCTCCTGCGGGCAGTGCCCATCGAGGGTGGTCAGCACAGAGTGGAGGTCTACT
>Ga0068707_1001282_pt1 | contig 17385 bp, 16 predicted proteins | sample YNPNPMetaG_FD_66600 | JGI IMG/M metagenome (GOLD analysis project Ga0068707, IMG submission 66600) | Anoxygenic and chlorotrophic microbial mat microbial communities from Yellowstone National Park, USA - YNP NP MetaG | ecosystem: Environmental > Aquatic > Thermal springs > Hot (42-90C) >...
CCATGGCCTGGTAGTTCTCGGTGTTGGGGAAGGTGGTGACGGTGGGAGCGGCACCTTCCTGCAGGCCGTGGAACATCTCCAGGAAGAGGCGGGCCACGCGCTCGGGGGTGCTGCGCAGGTTGGGGTCGCTGCGGTTGAGACCGAGGAGGTCGAGGATGGCCGCCACGTGCTGGGCGATCTGCCGCTCCACCTTTCCGTCTCGGTCGGGTGCCAGCAAGTTGGAGTCGCGCTCCGAGATCGGGAGGACCCCGTGCGGTTTCTCTGGCTTGGCCTGTTTTGGCATGTCGGCTCCTCTCGCTCCCGGACTCTCCGCCCCGCTGCCGTACCCCAAGCTGCGGGTGCGGAGAGGACGGTATAGGATAGCGCGCGGGTAGGCGACGCCGGGGAGCCGGATCGCTGCCGCCAGGGGGTGGGCGGGTTGCGGATGCTGCTGACGGGTCATCGGGGCCAGCTGGGCCGGGCGCTGTACCGGGCAGCCGGGGCGGTGGGCTGGCCGGTGGCAGGGGTGGATCTGCCCGAGCTGGACATCACCGATGGTATGGCCACCGCGCGAGCCATCCGCGCCTTCGCCCCCGAGGTAATCGTGAACTGTGCCGCCTTCACCGCGGTAGACGCCGCCGAAGCCAAGGAGGTGGAGGCGTTTCAGCTCAACGCTGGGGCGGTGGAGCAGCTGGCGGGGGTGGCGGCGGAGGTGGGGGCGCTGCTGGTGCAGATCTCCACCGACTACGTGTTCGATGGGACGCTGGCTCGCCCGTACCGGGAAGAGGACGAAGCGTGCCCCCTGTCGGTGTACGGGCGGAGCAAGCTGGCCGGGGAGTTGGCGGCAATGGGTGCGCCGCGGTGGCTCGTGGTGCGCACGGCCTGGCTGTTTGGGCACGGCGGGCGCAACTTCGTGGAGGCCATCCGCTCGCAACTGGCAGGGGGGGCCAGGACGCTGCGCGTGGTGCACGATCAGACGGGCTCGCCCAGCTACGCGGAGGACGTGGCAGGAGCTTTGGTGCGCCTGCTCGAGGTGGGTGCCCGGGGGGTGGTGCACGTGGTGAACGAGGGGAGCGCCACCTGGTTCGAGGTGGCCCAGGAGATCGTTGCCCAGCTGGGGGCTGCCGCCGAGGTGGTGCCGATCTCCACCCGCGAGAGCCAGCGCCCCGCTGCTCGCCCGGCCTACTCGGTGCTGGACACGTCGCGGCTGCGATCGCTAGTGGGAGAGTCCCTGCCGCCATGGCAGGATGCGCTCCGGCGTTACCTGGCAGGTGAGGGCGGCGGGTAGCTCCGGCAAGGGGGAGACGATGGCACGGGCACGAGCGGTAGTGACGGGAGGTGCCGGGTTCCTGGGGTCGCACCTATGCGAGCGCTTGCTCGACGAGGGGATGGAGGTGGTGTGTATCGACAACCTCCTCACGGGCAGCATGTCGAACATCGAGCACCTCTTCGCTCGACCCGGCTTCATCTTCGAGAAATACGACGTCACCAACTTCATCCACGTCCCAGGGCCGCTCGCCTTCGTGCTCCACTTTGCCTCGCCAGCTTCCCCGATCGACTACCTGGAGCTGCCGATCCAGACGCTGAAGGTGGGTTCCCTGGGGACCCACAAGGCGCTGGGCCTGGCCAAGGCCAAGAACGCTCGCTTCCTCCTGGCCTCCACCTCCGAGGTCTACGGCGACCCGCTGGTCCACCCCCAGCCCGAGTCTTACTGGGGCAACGTCAACCCCGTGGGCCCCCGGGGGGTGTACGACGAGGCAAAGCGGTTTGCCGAAGCCATGACCATGGCCTACCACCGCTACCACGGTCTTGCCACCCGTATCGTGCGCATCTTCAACACCTACGGCCCACGCATGCGGGCCCGGGACGGGCGCGTGGTGCCGGCGTTCATCTGTCAGGCCTTGGCGGGGCAACCCCTCACCGTCTTTGGCGACGGCACGCAGACCCGCTCCTTCTGCTACGTGGACGACCTGGTGGAGGGGATCGTCCGCGTGCTCTTTTCCGACATTGCCGAACCGGTCAACATCGGCAACCCCGAAGAGATGACCGTGCTGAAGTTTGCCGAAACGATCATGCGCCTGACGGGTAGCCCAGGGCCCATCGAGTTTCGCCCCCTGCCCGTGGACGACCCGCGGGTGCGGCAGCCGGACATCACCCTGGCCCGTACCCGCTTGGGTTGGCGCCCGCGCACCTCGCTGGAGGAGGGACTGACGCGCACCATCGCCTACTTCCGCAACAAGCTCTCGGGCGGGGGGGCTACCTGCCTTCAGCCCGGATCGGGCGGCGCGCCAGCCGGTACACCAGCCAGTAGGTGAGGGTGCCGCCCAGCAGGGCGAGCAGGCCGGCACCCACGAGCCAGCTCAGCACCACCGGCTGGAGCCACTCGGCGGGGTGGCGCCACAGATAGGGGTCGCTCAGCTCCAGCAGGGAGGGCAGGGCAGTGGGGGAGAGGGGCCGACCGGTGAGGGCCGAGCCAAGCAGGGCAGCCACAGGAAAGTAGACGGCCAAGCTCCAGGGGTTGGAGATCAAAGTACCCAGCAGCACGTCCACCTTGTTGAGGCGGAAGAGGGCCGCGGCCACAAGCGCCAGGAGCGTCTGGGCGCCCAGGAAGGGGGAAAGCCCCACCGCCACACCCACCGCCCAGGAAGCGGCAAACCGCGATGGGTCGTCGCCGGCCCCCGTGGCCTCGCGCACGCGCAGCAGGAAGCGTTCCGCCAGCTTGTTCACGATCCCTGTCCCTCGACATTGGTGGGCGGGCGCAGGGCCAGGGCGAGGGCCGGTTCGGCGCGGTCCAGGAGGCGGATCTCGAGGGCGCGGCGCACCGGCAGCGAGAGCTCGGCTAGGTCCGGCTCGTTGGCCCGGGGGATGGCCACCTCGTGGATGCCCGCGCGGCGGGCGGCCAGCAGCTTCTCCTTGATGCCCCCCACGGGGAGGATCTCGCCGCGAAGCGTGATCTCCCCGGTCATGGCGAGGTCGCGGCGCACCGGCCGACCGCTGGCTGCCGAAGCCATGGCCACCAAGAGGGTGATCCCCGCGGAGGGGCCGTCCTTGGGGATGGCCCCGGCCGGTACGTGAACGTGGAAGCTGTGCTTGTCGAAGTAGTCGGCGGGGAGGGACAAGAGGTCCAGGTGCGCGCGGAGGAAGGAGAGGGCGGCCTGCGCCGATTCCTTCATCACGTCGCCCAGGTGGCCGGTGAGGCGCAGCTCCCCCTGCCCCGGCAGGGCCAGCGCCTCCACGTGGAGGATGTCCCCACCCACGGGCGTCCAGGCCAGGCCGGTGGCCACGCCCACGCGCTCTTCGGCGAGCTGCACTTCGGGGAGGAAGCGGTGGGGACCGAGGAAACGCTCCACCACCCGCGGGGTCACGGTGACCCGGGTCTTTTGGCCCTCGGCTACCCGGACGGCAACCTTGCGGCAGGCCGCTGCAATCTCGCGTTCCAAGTTGCGCAACCCCGCCTCGCGGGTGTAGCGGGTGATGATGTGGCGCAGCCCCGCCTCGGTGAAGCGAATTTCCGCGGCGGTGAGTCCGGCTTCGGCGAGCTGCTTGGGGATGAGGTGGCGACGGGCAATCTGGAGCTTTTCCTCCTCGGTGTAACCCGACAGGTGGATCACCTCCATGCGGTCCAGGAACGCCGGGTGGATGGTCTCGGTGACGTTGGCGGTGGCGATGAACATCACCCGGGAGAGGTCGTAGGCCACGTCCAGGTAGTGGTCCCGGAAGGTGGAGTTCTGTTCGGGGTCGAGGACCTCCAAGAGGGCAGCCGCCGGGTCCCCCCGGTAGTCGGCGCCGATCTTGTCGATCTCGTCCAGCACGAACACCGGGTTGGAGGTGCCGGCCTGGTTGATCCCCTGGAGGATGCGGCCAGGCATGGCGCCCACGTAGGTGCGGCGGTGGCCGCGGATTTCCGCCTCGTCGTGCACGCCTCCCAGCGACAGGCGCACGAACTTCCGCCCCAGGGCGCGGGCAATGGAGCGACCCAGGGAAGTCTTGCCGACGCCCGGTGGGCCCACGAAGCACAGGATGGGGCTTTTGGAATCGGCCTTGAGCTTGCGCACCGCCAGGAACTCGAGGATACGCTCCTTGACCTTGCCGAGGCCAAAGTGGTCCTCGTCCAGGACGCGGCGGGCGTTGGCCAGGTCCAGGTTGTCCTCGGACATGCGCTGCCAGGGCAGCCCCGTGAGCCAGTCCAGGTAGGTGCGGATCACCGAGGCTTCGGCCGATTCCGGGTTGGTGGTGCGCAGGCGCTTGAACTGCTTCTCCGCCTCCGCCTGCGCCTCTTCCGAGAGACCCTTGTCGGCCAGCAGCTTGCGGTAGCGTTCGATCTCCTGCTCGAAATCGTCCTGCTCTCCCAGCTCCTTCTGGATGGTCTTGAGCTGCTGGCGCAGCAGGTACTCGCGGTGCGACTTGTCCATCTCGCCCTGCACTTGCGAGGTGATCTGCCGCTGCACCTCCAACAGCTGCAGCTCGCGCTGCAGGAACTCGTTGGCCAGGCGCAGCCGTTCCCCCAACTCCGTGGCCTCCAGCACCGCTTGGGCGTCGGCGGGCTTGAGGTCGAGGTTGGAGGCAACGAGGTCGGCAAGCCGCCCCCCGTCCTCCAGGGAAGCGGCAATGAGCAGCACCTCGGGGGAGACGGGCTTGCCCAGCTCGGCGGCGCGTTCGAGCCCGGCGCGCAGGTTGCGCAGGAAGGCCTGGTGCTCCACGTTGTCGGGCGAGGTGGCAGGCTCCGCCAGCCGGGTGATCTTGACCCGCAGGAAGGGCTCCTCCTGCACGAAGTAGTCGATACGGGCCCGCGCCAACCCCTGCACGAGGATGCGGATGCGGGCATCGGGGAGCTTGATCATGCGAACGATGACCGCCACCGTGCCCACGGTGTACAGGTTGGCTGGTGTGGGTTCCTCGACGTCGCCGTCGCGCTGGGTAACGAGCAGGAGGAGCCGGTTCTCGGCCAGGGCCTGGTCCACGGCCGCCACCGAGGGCGGCCGGCTCACCGCCAGTGGCACCATCACGAAGGGGAAGAGGACGGTGTCCTTGAGGGCCACGGCCGGCAGCAGGTCGGGGATGGCCACAGCTTCTTCTTGCTTCGGAACGTTCGTCTCGTGCGTCTCGCTCATGGTTCCTCTGTGCTGATGGGCAGGATGTGGACGCGGTTGCGACGATCCTCGATGCGGGGCAGCTCGATGCGCAGCACGCCTCCGCCCAACTGCGCCCGCCCTCGCACGGGATCGACCGGCCCGGGAAGTTCCACGCGCACCGCGAACCGGCCCGAGGACCGCTCGACCCGCAGGTAGCGTTTCCCCGCCGAACGGTGCGGCTCCGGCGCCTTCCACCCCGTCACTTCCAGTTGGCGGTCGCGCAGCGACACGGTGATGTCCCGGGCCGGGACGCCGGGCAGGTCCACGAGGATGTGGAAGTGCTCGGGGCAGGCCACCAGGTCCACGGGCGGGGCCCAGGTCCCGCTCGCCTCCGAGAGGGCGTGGGCCAGCAGTTCGTCCACTTCCCGGGCCAGGGCCTCGATGAGCGGTACGCTGGTGCGTCGGCGTTCCACCGTCACCCCCTCGGGGAGGAGCGGAGCTTCTCCAGTTCCACTAGGAACTGCTCCACGTCTTCGAAGCGTCGGTACACACTGGCGAAGCGCACGTACGCCACCTGGTCCAGTTTTCGCAGCTGCTCCATGAGAATCTGACCGATCTCCTCCGAACGGATCTCCCGCTCGTCCTTCCGGTTCACCGCCGCTTCCACGAGATCCGCGGCCTCCTCCAGTTCGCGCAACCCCACTGGCCGCTTTTCGCAGGCCCGCAACAGGCCAGCCAGAACCTTGCTCCGGTCGAAAGGTTCCCGACGCCCGTCCCGCTTGACCACCAGCGCCGGCACCTCCTCCAGCCGCTCGTAGGTAGTGAACCGCCGCCCGCAGCGAAAACACTCCCGACGCCTGCGAATCTGGCTCCCCTCGGCCAGTTCCCGCGAGTCCACCACGCGGTCTTCCAGGTTGCCACAGAAGGGGCAGCGCATCTACGTCCCTCCCGGGGGGCCGGTGCGGGAACCGCTGGGGGCCTCGCCCAGGGCGGCTCCGGTTGCGCCCAGGTAGGCGAGGCCAATGACCGTGATGGGGAAGAAGCACACCCCGTGGTGCACCAGGGCAAACGCCGTGGCAGTCTTGAGATCCACACCCAAGAGGGCGGTGAGGGCAAACTGGACGGCGGCGTGGAACCCGCCCACCCCAGCCGGGGTGGGGACGGCGAGGCCGAGTACCGACACGCCCAGCACCACGAAGGTGGTGGAGAGGGGAAAAGTTTGGCCAAAGGCACGGCCGGTGAGTTGGATCTGGAAGCAAACTGGCAGCCACACGCAGGCGCTGGCGAGCCCCACCGCACCCAGCGTGCGCGGGTCCTTGACGGCGCCCAGGCCGTCCAGCAGGTGCTGGAGAAAACTCCTGGCACGTTCGCGAAACCGCGCCGGCACCCAGCTCAAGAGGGTCCGCGTGACACCCTCCGGGTGGCGCAGGAGCAGGGCAAGGAGGGCAATACCGGTCAGAAGCGCCGCGGCAGCCAGCGCCGCGGCTCGGACCAGGGCGGGGAGTGCCGAGGTCAGGAGGGTGTGGCGCGAAAGGGCGACCCCCACGGCAAAGAGGGCCAGCACCGAGGCCAGGTCCACGAGGCGTTCGGTGAGGATGGAGGCGAGGGTGGCGGCCGCCGGCAGGCGCGCCTGGGAGGCGAGGAGGAGCGGCCGGACCAGTTCCCCGGCTCGGGCGGGGAAGATGGTGGAGGTGGCAAAGCCAGCGGCGGTGGCGCCCAGCAGCTGGAGGGTGGGGGCGCGTCCAACGGGCCGCAGCAACAGCCCCCAGCGGATCGCCCGCAGGGCGTAAGACAGGAGCGCGGCGGCCACCGCCAGGAGCAGGTTGGCGGCGTCCACCCGGGCCACGGTGGCCAGCACCTCCGCCAGGGGGGCGCGGTGCAGGAAGTACCCGAACAGGCCAGCGGCCAGCAGCAGGCTGGCCAGGAGGCGAAGCGCGCGGGAGCGAGGCGGTCGCACCACGGGGGCAGGGTAGCGGGTGCCGGCGGTCCGGGCAACTCCTTCGAGCCGGCCCACGGCAGTGCCGGCCAAGGCAGGCGGGCAGCGTTTCGCGGCCAAGAATGCGGCCAGTGCAGGCCGCGAGCCGTTTGGAGTGCTGCGCTATGCGCTCCCTCTTGACTTTTTCGGGTATCGCCCCTATGTTGGCACAAAGGTGTTCGTGTGCGGGTGCAAACTCTTCGGGAGGAACGGTAATGCGCGGAACAGTGCGGGGACTTCTTCTGCTCCTGGCCGGCGTCGTTGTCGCCGGTACCGCGGTCGCGGGCATCAACGATCACGGTGTGACGCAGCCCACAAGCCAGGCCATCTTTGGCATCGACACGCCGGTGCCTGGCGCAACGGTGTTCGGTATCGTCGAGGTGCGGGGGTTCATCCTCGACCAGCGGGGCGTGGCCAGAATCACGCTCCTGGTGGACGGGACACCGCTCCACGACGCCGACATCAACCAGCCGCGCGACGATGTTCGTCGCAAGTACCCCCGGTTCCAGGGTGAACCGTTCCCCTTCGAGCCGGGGTTCGTCACGTCGTTCCTGGCCAGCAACTTCACCGACGGTGCGCACACCGTGGCGATCCGGGTCCTCTTTAGCAACTCGGACCAGGAGGTCCTCGGCGAGCGCACGGTCACCGTGGACAACAGCATCAACCAGGCGCCCCTGGGCGCTCTGGACAGTCCGCGGGACCCGGTCATCTACGGCATGCACGACGTGGTGTCGGGGGCGTACCCCATCGTCGGGTGGGCCATCGACGACCAGGGGATCCGCACCACCACCGCCCCCGACGGGCACCTGCGGGCGGACATCGAGGTGATGGTGGACGGCCGTGTGGTGGGGCAGTCGCTGTACGGGCTGCCGCGGCCGGACGTGGCCCTGGCGCACCCCGACGTGGCCGCGGCGGCCAATTCCGGGTTCCAGATGAACTTGGACACCACCCGCTTCACCAACGGCATGCACGAGATTGCCGTGCGGGCGTGGGACACCCTGGGCCACAACCGGATCATTGCGCGGCGGACCATGGTGTTCGACAACAACTACTCGACGCTGGGTCCGTTCGGGCGCATCGATTACCCCATGGCCAACGGTCACCTCTACTCCACCTCCTGCGTGGGGGGCGAGCCGCCCTCGGGCATCGAGTACGACGTGGGCAACCGCATCGAGTGGGTAGCGGGGTGGGTGGTGGATCAGAACGACCAGGACCGCTTCGCTGGGGTCAAGTACGTGGAGCTGCTCCTGGACGGGGTCATCCTCAAGTCCACCTCGCGCGACTGCGTGTTCCTGCCGCAGTTCTACATGGATGTGAACTGCTACGGCAAGGAGCGCCCCGACATTCTGTACCAGTACCCGCAGTTCGGGGCTGACGCCAAGTACGCGGGCTTCTTCTTTGCCCTGGACATCAACTACCTGGTGGCGTTGCCACCGTACGGGCTGGGTATCCACAAGGGACTCCACTACCTGGCCATCCGTGTGGGGACCCAGGATCCGGATCGGCCGCCGGTAATCATCGACACCATCCCGGTGATTCTGGAGTGCCCGGAGTGGGGCGGTTACCCCTCCTTTGGCGAGCTGGAACACCCGGTGAACATGGAGGACCTCCAGGGGGTGGTGCAGGTGACCGGGTGGGTCTACGATCCGGACATGGTACGCACCATCAACGTGTACGTGGATGGGATTCTGGATGGCTCCCTGCAGTATCCCAACCCGAACATGCTGATCCCCCGTCCGGACCTGGAGAAGAGGTACCCCTTCTACCCCAAGTTCGTGTTTGCCACGGCCGGTTTCCGCTATGACCTCGACACCAGCAAGTACGTGGACGGGGTCCACCAGCTGGTGCTGGAGACGGTGGATGCCGGGCTGCAGCACAACTACTGGGTGCAACGCCCGGTGGTGTTCAACAACCACAACTGACGTTGCCGAACCGAGACAGCCGCCCCGGCTCTGGCCGGGGCGGCTTGCTGTTTTTCGGGTGCGCTACCATGCGTGTGGAGGTGGCGAGGGATGAAGGCGTTGGGTTTCGCTCGACACGGATCCACGGCGGAGCTGGAGCTGTGTGAGCTCCCGTCTCCGACGCCGGGGGCGGGCGAGGTGCGGATCGCGCTCCGGACGGCCGCTCTCAACCACTTGGACCTCTTCGTCCTCAACGGCCTGCCCGGTCTGGTGCTGGAGTTTCCCCACGTGGGCGGGGCCGACGGGGCCGGGGTGGTGTCGGGTGTGGGGGCCGGGGTGCAGGGGTGGCGGGAGGGGGACGAGGTGGTCTTCAACCCGGGTCTGTGGTGCGGGGAGTGCGAGTTTTGCCGCCGGGGCGAGGAAGCCCTGTGCGTCCGGTTTGGCATCGTGGGCGAGCACCGGCGCGGCACCCTGGCGGAGGAGGTGTGTGTGCCCGCCGCCAACCTGGCGCGCCGACCGCGGCACCTCTCCTGGGAGGAGGCGGCCGCCTTCCCCCTCACGTTTCTGACCGCCTGGCGCATGCTGGTGACGCGCGGGCGCCTGGCGGCGGGGGAGACGGTGCTCATCCACGGGGTGGGTGGGGGGGTGGCGCTGGCTGCCCTGGCCATCGCCAAGCGCCTCGGGGCGCGGGTGTTCGTCACTTCCTCCAGCGCGGAGAAGCTGGAGCGGGCGCGGGAGCTGGGAGCGGATGCCGGCATCAACTACACCGAGGCCGATGTGGCCAGGGAGGTGCGCTCGCTCACCAACAAACGAGGGGTGGACGTGGTGGTGGAGACCACCGGTGCGGCCACCTGGACGAGCTCGCTGCGCGCCTGTGCGCGGGGGGGCCGGATCGTCACCTGTGGCGCCACCACCGGACCGAATCCAGCCGAGGAGATCCGCCTGGTCTTCTGGAACCAGCTCTCCATCCTCGGCTCCACCATGGGCAGCGCCCGGGACTGGGCGCAAATGGTGGAGGCGGTGGAGGGGTGGGGGTTGCGCCCCGTGGTGGATTCCACCTTTCCCCTCGAGGCCGGGCGACTGGCGTACGAGAAGCTCGCCAGCGGCCGGCAGTTTGGAAAGATCGTGGTGATCTGCGGCAATTGAGTGGAGAACCGGTTCCAGCCCCGCAGGGTAGGGTGCCCGAGGTGAGGGAGAGGGAGGGGGTGCGGGTCCTCGAGCGCAGCCAGCACTGTCTCTCGCGCTCGGAGATTTCGGAAAACGCCCTCAAGGTGCTCTACCGCCTCCACCGCAGCGGTTTCACCGCCTACCTGGTGGGGGGAGCGGTGCGCGACCTGTTGCTGCGCCGGCGCCCCAAGGACTTCGACGTGGGCACCAACGCCCGCCCGCAACAGGTGCGGCACCTGTTTCGCAATGCGCGCTTGATCGGAAGGCGGTTCCGGCTGGCGCGGGTAGTGTTCGGCAACGAGGTGGTGGAGGTGGCCACGTTCCGACGCTCGCCCGAGCCGCCGGAGATGGAGGACGGGGAGACTAGCGATGTGCTCGCCCCACCCAGCGAGAGCGAGGAGTTCGGCACACCCGAGGAGGACGCCCGACGCCGGGATTTCACGGTGAACGGCCTGTTCTACAACATTGCGGACTTCACCGTCATCGACTACGTGGGCGGTCTGGAGGATTTGGAGGCAGGCCTGATCCGCACCATTGGGCCGGCGCGGGAGCGCATTGGCGAGGACCCGGTGCGCATGATGCGGGCAGTGGAGTACGGGGCGCGCCTGGGCTTCCGACTGGACGGGCCGCTGGAGGAGGCCATTGGCGACATGGCGGCCGAGATTCACCGCGCAGCGCCCGCCCGCATCGCCTACGAGCTCATGGAGAGCCTGCGCGGCGGCCAGGCGCTGCCCATCTTCCAGGCCTTCGAGCGGCACGGGTTGCTGCAGCAGTTGCTGCCCGAAACGGCGCGGACGGCCGCCTCCCCCCGCGCCGGCCTGCTGTGGGGACTGCTGGGACGGGCTGACGCGTTTGCCCGTGCTGGCTCGCCCCTGCCCGAGGCAGCACTCTGGGCGGCGCTCTTGGCGCCGGAGCTGGTGGGATGGTTAGGGGCGCAGGGGGCGGACGGGAGCGCCTTCGAGCGGGCCGTGCGCGACCTCACCGGGGCGCTGGCAACCCGTCTCGTGCTCTCGCACCACACGGCGCACCTGGTGCGGAACACCTTCCTGTGCCTGTGGCGGCTGGCGCTGCCGCCGCGGGGGGGCAAGTTCGTGCTGCGCACCATGCGGCAGGAGGGGTTCGAGGCGGCGCTGCGGCTGGCGCAGGCGTTGACGGAAGACGGGGCCTTCCCGCGGCACAGCCTGTCGGTGTGGCAGGAAGCGATCCAGCGAGCCCGCTCGGGCCTGCCGCCCGTGCCGGAGCGGCCGGCCCCCGGGCGACGGCGGCCGCGGCGCCGGCGGGGGCGGCGGCAAAACACGGCAGGGGGAACGGCATGAGCGAGGAGGTGCGGGCGCGGGTGGAGTGGCTGCGCAAGGAGATCCGCCGCCACGAGTACCTTTACTACGTGCTGGCTCGCCCGGAGATCAGCGACTTCGAGTTCGATGCGCTGATGCGCGAGCTGGCAGAACTGGAAGCCCGCTTTCCAGAGCTGCTGTCGCCCGATTCGCCCACCCAGCGCGTGGGAGGGGCGCCGCTGGAGGAGCTGCCCCAGGTGCGCCACGCGGTTCCCATGCTGTCGCTGGACAACTCTTACGATGAGAAGGACCTCACCGAGTGGTACGGACGCGTGGTGCGGCTCCTGGGCCGACCGCCCCGGGGGCTCGTGGCGGAGTTGAAAATCGACGGGGTGTCGTTGAGCCTGGCCTACGCCGACGGGGCGCTGGAGCGGGCCGTAACGCGGGGCAACGGCGAGGTGGGGGACGAGGTAACTGCCAACGCCCGCACCATCCGCACCCTCCCCCTGCGCATCCCGTTTACCGGTGGGCCCGTGGAGGTGCGGGGCGAGGTGTTCATGCCCCGGCAAGTGTTCGCCTCCCTCAACCGGGAGCGGGTGGCAGAGGGGGAGGAGCCCTTCGCCAACCCCCGCAACGCCACGGCCGGCTCGATTCGGCTCCTGGATCCGCGGGAAACTGCCAGGCGGCGGCTGTCGTTCTTCGCCTACCAGATCGTCAACGCCCCGGAGCTCGGCCTCCAACGGCACAGCGAAGCACTGGAGCGGCTGGCCGAGTGGGGGTTCGCGGTCAACCCGGGGTGGAGCCGCTGCCGCGACCTGGGGGAAACCCACGCCTTCCTCGAACAGTGGCGGGAGCGCCGCGCCCAGCTCACCTTCGATACCGACGGCGTGGTGGTGAAGGTGGATCATTTCGCCGAGCAGCAGGAGCTGGGGGCCACGAGCAAGTTCCCGCGCTGGGCCGTGGCCTACAAGTACGCGCCGGAAGGGGTGCGGACGGTGGTGCGCGACATCACCGTGCAGGTGGGGCGAACGGGGGTGCTCACGCCCGTAGCCGTGCTGGAACCGGTGCGGGTGGCGGGGAGCACGGTGGCGCGCGCCACCCTGCACAACGCCGACGAGGTGGCCCGGCTGGACGTGCGGGTGGGTGACACCGTGTGGGTGGCCAAGGCGGGGGAGGTGATCCCCAAGGTACTGGCCGTGGATCCGGCGCGAAGGCCAGCGGGGGCGGTCCCCTTCCCCTTCCCCGAGCAGTGCCCGGCGTGCGGGACGCCCGTGACCCGCGAGGCGGGAGAGGTAGCGGTGCGCTGCCCCAACCGCTCTTGCCCGGCGGTGCGCCGGCAGCGCTTGCTGCACTTCGTTTCCCGCGCCGGGCTGGACATCGAGGGGCTCGGCAAGCGCTCGGTGGAACAGCTCCTGGACGCTGGCCTCGTCTCCGATCCCGCCTCCCTGTGGGACCTGCGTGCCGAGGAGCTGGCAGCCCTGCCGGGGTGGGGGGAGCGGTCGGCGGCCAACTTGCTGGCCGAGCTGGCGGCCGCCAAGTCCAAGCCGCTGTGGCGGCTGTTGGTGGCCCTGGGTATCCGCCACGTGGGGGAACGGGCCGCCAAGTTGCTTTCGGAACGCTTCTCGTCCCTCGAGGGGATCGCCGCGGCGAGGGCTGAAGAGATCGCTGCCATCAGCGGGCTCGGTTCGGTCATCGCGGCGAGTGTGGTGGAGTTCTTCGCCGATCCCGAGGGGCGTGAGCTGGTGCGGCGGCTACGCGAGCGGGGCGTGGATCCGCGCGCCGAGGCGAGCGGTGGCGCCGGTCCCCTTGCGGGTTTGAGCTTCGTGCTCACGGGCACCCTTTCCAGGCCGCGGGAGGAGGTGGCCGCTCTCCTGGAGGGGGCGGGGGGGCGGGTGGTGGATTCGGTTTCGCGGCGCACCAGCTTCGTGGTGGCGGGGGCCCAGCCGGGCTCCAAGCTGGAGAAGGCGAGGGCGCTGTCGGTGCCCGTCATCGACGAGGAAGGGCTGCGGCGCCTGCTGGCGGAGCGGGGTGTGACATGGTGAACAGTGCCCACGTGGTGGTGGTGGACGACGACGAAGGCTCGCGAAGAGCCATGGCCATGGGGCTGCGTCGGGTGGGGTGGGAGGTGGTGGAGTTCGACGGCGGTGAGGCGGCCGTGGAGTACGTCGCGGGAGGCGCCCCCATCGATGTGCTCGTTACCGATGTGCGCATGCCGGGCATGGATGGCTACGAGGTGCTGCGGCAGGTGCGGGAGCGCCGGCCAGAACTGGGCATCCTCATGGTCACCGCCTTTGGCGACGTGGAGGACGCGGTGCGGGCGCTCAAGGCGGGGGCTGACGACTACCTCACCAAGCCGGTGAACCTGCTGGAGCTGCGCAAGCGGGTGGAGCACCTGCTGGAGCGGCAGAACCTGGCCCGCAAGACCCAGGAGCTGGAGGAGCGGCTGGAGAAGCTGCTGGGCTTCGACGCCATCATCGGGCGCTCGCCAGCCATGACGGCGGTGCTGGACCGGGTGCGGGTCGTGGCACCTGCCCCCACCACCGTGCTGATCACGGGCGAGTCGGGGACTGGCAAGGAGCTGATCGCCAACGCCATCCACCAGCACTCGCCGCGGGCCTCGGGTCGGTTCGTGGCCCTCAACTGTGGGGCAATACCTGGCGAGATCCTGGAGGCGGAGCTGTTTGGCCACGAGCGGGGCGCCTTCACCGGTGCCCACCAGCGCCGCATCGGCAAGATCGAGAGCGCAGCGGGCGGTACGCTGTTCTTGGACGAGATCTCCGAGCTGTCCGCCGATCTCCAGGTCAAGCTCCTGCGGGTGCTGGAGGAGCGCCGCATCGTGCGGGTGGGGGGGAACGAGGAGATCCCCGTGGACTTCCGCCTCCTGGCCGCCACCAACCGGGATCTGGAGGAGGAGGTGGCTGCCGGCAGGTTCCGGCAGGATCTCTACTACCGCTTGAAGGTGGTGACCATCGCCCTGCCCCCCCTGCGCGAGCGACGCGAGGACATTGCCCCGCTGGTGACGCACTTCGTGGAGCGCTTCAACGCCGAGCTGGGGCGCGAGGTGCGGAGCATCTCCCCGGAGCTGCTGACAGCCCTGCGCGAGTACGACTGGCCGGGTAACGTGCGGGAGCTGCGCAACGTGGTGGAGAACATGGTGCTCTTTGCGCGCCGCGACACCCTCACCCTGGCGGACCTGCCGGAGGAGGTAAAGGGAGGGGCGCGACGCGGGGTGGTGCGGGGGGAGGGTGGGGCGGCCGCTGGCGAGTGGATCCCGCGCACCATGGAAGAGATCGAGCGGGAGGCGATCCTGCGCACCCTCGAACTCACCGAGGGCCACCGGGCCAAGGCGGCCAGCCTGCTGGGGATCGGGTTGCGCACGTTGCAACGCAAGCTCAAGAGCTACGGCATCACCCAGGAGCGGTAGAATCGGCGCGGAGGGGTCATGGAACTTCCCACAAAGGTTCGTATCTACAGCCAGATGCTGGGGCTTTCGGGCAATCCGGGCATGCTCATGGGGGTGCGGCCCGAGGGGTACTACGAGCTCCAGATTGCCAACAAGGAGGGGGAAGTCCACGTGGTACTGCTGCCCATTGCCCAGACGGGCCTCATCTTTTTCGAGCCGGAGCCGCGCATCGAGGCCATCGGCGACGTGGAGCGGTAAGGGCAGCGCGGGCTGACCCCAAGACCAGAGCGAGGTGGCCAGTGCCGCTCACCCCGTGGGCGCGGGGAGCGGCAGGAGACAGGCATCGGCCAGGATGGTTGCGTGATCGAAGGCGAGAACCACCTTGTCGAGTTGGGCAAACCAGGCCGCCTCGGCCGCATCGTCCCCGTGCTGCAGGCTCCCCGCCCGCGGGCGGCACAGGTAGGCCACCGAGACGGTGGGGCCGCGAGGATCGCGGCCGGGGCACGAGTAGACGCCCAGCAGGGCCACGATGTCCACCTCCAGCCCCGTCTCCTCGCGCACCTCGCGCTGGCAGGCGTGGGGGCAACTCTCCTGGGGTTCCACGAACCCTCCCGGCAGCGCCCAGGCCCCTTGAAAGGGCGGATGGCGCCGCCGCACTAGCAGCACACCGCGCTCCGGGTCGGTGATGACGGCATCGACGGTCAAGGCCAGGGTGGTGGCTCGGCTCATGGGGGATCTCCTGGGGTCGTGGTGGCTGCTGGCCCACCGCTCGCCCCCTGCCCGGCGGCGGCTGCGAGCTTGGAGAGGAGGCTGGAGGTGGGAACCCCGGGGGTGTCGGGGCACTCCCAGCGCTGGTCCTCCCGTTCCTCCGCCACTCGCGGAGCTTCCGCCCCCAGGGCAAACGGCACCACGGTCAGGCGCCGGTAGGTGATGCTGTGGCGCACCGCTGGCAGGGCTTGGAGCGAGCCAGCAAACCCTAGTGAACGGGCCAGCTCCCGGGCCACGGCGCAGGGGTCGGCAGCGGGGGGCAGCACGGGCCGCAGCGGCGGCAACCACAGGCCGGCGAGGAGCTCGCCGGGTGGCCGGCGTTGCAGCAGCACGGCCCCGCTCCGGCTTCGGATCCACACCGCCACCCACAGCAGGGACGTCACCGGACGGGTGGCCGGCACGGTGGGGAAGCGCTGGGGCTCCCCCAGCTGGAAAGCCCGGCAGGAACCCTTGAGGGGGCAGTCGGGGCAGCGCGGCGAGACGGGGCGGCAAACCTGGGCGCCCAGGTCCATGAGCGCCTCGAAAACTTCCGGCGTGCCGGCCTCGAGGTAGAGCGCTCGGCCCAACGCTGCAGCGTCACGCCGCAGGCTTGCAGCCCGTAGCGGTGCCTCGTGGGCCAGGAGGCGGGCGGCGATGCGGAGGAGGTTGCCATCCAGGGGCGGTTCGCTGCCGCCAAAGCAGAAGGCGGCAAGGGCAGCGGCGGTGTAGCTGCCAAGCCCCTCCAGGCTCTGGAGTTCGCCTGGGGGGGGCCAGCCGCCGCGGCGAAGGAGGGTCCGGCAGGTGGCGTGGAGGAGGCGGGCGCGGCGGTAGTACCCCAGCCCGCTGAAGTGCCGCACCACCTCCTCCTGGGGAGCGGCGGCGAGAGCTTCAAGGGTGGGGAAGGCGGCCAGAAAGCGCTGGTAGAAGGGGGCGACGCGCGCGGCCTGGGTCTGCTGCAGCATGACCTCCGCCACCAGCGTGCGGTAGGGGTCGCGGGGGAACGGCTCGCGCCAGGGGAAGGGACGCGCCGCCGCTCGGAACCAGCGCAGGAGTCGCGCAGCCGGGCCTGCCACGGGGAGAGCATAGCGCGGCGGAACGGGTAGAATGCCGCCATGCACGCGCGAGTTGACGTCACATGCCCGGAGTGTGGGGGTTCCGGCTGGAAGATCGAACGGCGGGACAGGTGGGAGGTGGCGGTTCCCTGCCCGTGCACGGCCAAGGTAAGTGTGGAGCGACTCCTGGCAGCGTGTCGCATCCCGCCCCGCTACGCCGCCTGCACCCTGGACAACTTCGAACTGTGGGACGCGAGCAGTCCCTCGCTGGGACAGGCCAAGCGCAAGACGCGGGAGTTCGTGGATGCATACCCGGCTGTGACGCGCGGCTTGCTCTTCATGGGCCAGGCAGGGGTGGGCAAGACGCACCTGGCCGTGGCGGCGCTCAAGGAGCTGGTGACCGGCAAGCAGGTGCGGGGGCTGTTCGTGAACTTCCTGGAGCTGGTGCAGGAGTTGCAGCTCTCCTTCGACGGTTCCGGCCGCAGCCGCGAGGAGATCCTTCGGCCGGTGGCCACGGCTGAGGTGCTGGTGCTGGACGAGCTGGGCGCCGGCAAGCTCACGGCCTGGGTGAGCGACCTCATGTACTACGTGGTGAACGCGCGCTACATGGAGCGGCGCATCACCCTGGTGACCACCAACTACTCGGATTTCCCCAAGCGGCAGGGGGAGGAGAGCCTCACCGACCGCATCACCGCCCCTGTTCGCTCGCGGCTCTTTGAGATGTGCGACCGGATTGACATGCGAGCGGCGGACGATTACCGCCGCCGGCTGGCGGAACGACGCGGTGCGTCGTAACGGCCGGTTGGGCTGGCTCG
>Ga0068707_1001283_pt1 | contig 17373 bp, 7 predicted proteins | sample YNPNPMetaG_FD_66600 | JGI IMG/M metagenome (GOLD analysis project Ga0068707, IMG submission 66600) | Anoxygenic and chlorotrophic microbial mat microbial communities from Yellowstone National Park, USA - YNP NP MetaG | ecosystem: Environmental > Aquatic > Thermal springs > Hot (42-90C) >...
ACCCTGGGCAGGAGGCTGATCTGGAAGCCCAAATCCGCGAACTGCGCCACTGGACTCACCGTACCCTGAAGAAGGCCACTGAGGATATCGAGCAGTTCAAGTTCAACACCCTGCTGGCCAGCCTGATGGAGTTCAACAACTACCTGATCAAGGCCAAGGAGACGGCCGTTTATGGCACGCCAGCGTGGGAGGAGGCGGTAGACACCCTGCTGCTCATGCTGGCACCCGAAACCCCCCATATCGCCGAGGAGCTGTGGCAGCGCCGGCATGGCAGCGCCGAATTCCGCGCCGAGGCGAGCATCCACGTCCAGCCCTGGCCGGCCTATGACCCCGAATTGGCCCAGGCAGCGACAGTCACCCTGGTGGTGCAGGTCAACGGCAAGCTGCGCGATAAGCTGGAGGTGCCGGCCGACATCAGCGAGGAAGAGGCGCGCAAGCTGGCCCTGGCCCGGCCGGCCATCCAGAAGTGGATTGAAGGCAAGACCATCCGCAAGGTGATCTTTGCCGGCGGCAACCTGGTCAACATCGTGGTGGGATGAGCCTGGACGTGCCCGGCACCCCACAGGTGACTGGCATGTAGAAAGTGCACAGGACATGAGCAGATTGCAAGAACTTGAGGAACTGCTTGAGAACCTGACACGCTCAGAAAAGGCGCAGCTTCTGACAATGGTTCTTCGTTGCAGAAAGAGAGCATATCATGCGTGAGGTGATCTCAACCACGGCCGCGCCGGCTGCCATTGGCCCCTACAGCCAGGCAGTGCGGGCCGGCGATTTCATCTTCTGCTCCAGCCAGATTGGCCTTGACCCCGCGACCGGTGCGTTGCGCGCTGGTGTGGAAGCCCAGGCTGAACAGGTGCTGGATAACCTGGCGGCCGTGCTGGCCGCGGCAGGTGCCAGCCTGGCCGATGTAGTGAAAACCACCCTCTTCCTGGCCGACATGGCCGACTTTGCCGCGGTGAACACTATCTATGGCAAGCGCTTTGGCGACAACCTGCCGGCCCGTTCTACGGTCCAGGTTGCCGCGCTGCCCAAGGGCGCGCTGGTGGCCATCGAAGCCATCGCCTATGCACCCCCGCGCTGAGCGGATACGGCTTTCATAACTATTCAGCGGTGACTGGAAGGGCCACGCCGAGGGCTCGCCCGAGGCGTCACCCTTTTTGGGCCTGCGCCGACCTTTCCCATGATGCATACATGAAGGGTGTCGGCCTCCGCCGACACCAGGCACGCAGTGCCCAGAAGGGGCGATTTCCATCGGCCTGAATAGTTACCGCCAGACTACAGTAACCTTCCTGCACCCTGAATACTGTGGAGGAGAACATGGCCCTCTTGCTCACCCGTGCCGACGTGGAGTCGGCCCTTACGATGGACGATGCCATTGCCGCTGTGGAGGAGGCGTTTCGGCAGCAACAACTGGGGGGCGTACAACTGCCCCTGCGCACCCCCATCCGCATCCCTCACTATCATGGCCTGGTGCTCTTCATGCCGGCCTATATCGGGGGCCAGCTGGATGCCCTGGGCATGAAGGTTGTCACGGTTTATCCCGACAACCCAGCCCGACACAACCTGCCCACCATCCTGGCTACAGTGTTGTTGAACGACCCCCGCACCGGCCAGTTGATAGCGATCATGGATGGCGCGTATCTGACGGCCATGCGCACTGGCGCGGCCAGCGGCGTAGCCACCAAATACCTGGCTCGCCCCGATGCCAGGGTGGTCGGTATCTTCGGGGCTGGCGTCCAGGCACGGACGCAGCTCATGGCCATGTGCGCGGTCAGGCCGATCAGCGAGGCGCGTGTTTACGATCCGGTGCCAGAAGTGGCCGATAAGTTCTGCGCCGAGATGGCCGCCCGCCATAAGATCACGGTGCGGCGGGTCTCAGACCCACGGGATGCAGTTGTGGGGTGCGATATCGTGATCACAGCCACCACCAGCAAGGAACCGGTGTTCGCCGGCGCGTGGCTGGAGCCGGGAACGCACATCAATGGCATCGGCTCTCACTCCCTGGACGCGCGCGAGCTGGACACAGAGGCCGTCCGCCGCGCCAGGGTGGTGGTGGACCTGCGCAGCGCGGCCCTGGCCGAAGCCGGCGACCTGGTTATTCCCATCAACGCCGGTGAGCTCAGCGCGGACCACATCTACGCTGAGTTGGGGGAAATTGTGGCCGGCAAGCCAGGGCGCAGCAACGAGCAAGAGATCACCCTTTTCAAGTCGGTAGGTCTGGCGATCCAGGATGTTGCCACTGCCATGAGGGTGTACGAACTTGCCCGGCGCAAAGGCATTGGCCAGGAAGTCAACCTGTGACTTCTACGGGGCCAGGGTGGCCTTCGTGGGCTGGCCAGCCAGAGCTGAAAGCCGATTTCGCCCCGGGTCGGAGAAAAAAGAGGGGGGCCTGCCCCCGCGCGCGGGGCTTGCGTTTTGGCCCAACCTCCACTATAATTTAGTTACCCCACTGACGGAGGAGGAGTCGCTGCCCCCATGAAAAGCCCAGGTGTGTCGCGATCGGCCCAGGCCCTACAGGATGTCGAGTCTATGGACGCGGTGCCCCTGGATGCACTCGACTTCCCTCAACTGCGTCCTGGCGACATCGTTGACGGCCATATTATCAGCGTCAGCCCTACAGAAATTCTGGTGGACATCGGCTACAAGGCCGATGCGGTAGTGGACAGTCGTGAACTGGCTCGCCTGGATCCCGAGTTCCTGGCCAGTCTGGCGGTGGGCGACCCTGTCACAGCCTACGTGCTTCAGCCTGAAGACCGGGACGGCAATGTGGTGATCTCGTTGGCCCGGGCACAGCAAGAACAAGACTGGCGTCTGGCTGAGGAACTGCTTGCCTCCCAAGAGGTCTTCGAGGGAGTAGTTACAGGGTACAATCGCGGCGGGGTAATCGTACGGGTAGGCCGTGTGCGCGGGTTCGTGCCTGCCTCCCAGCTTTCCAGCCGATGGCAGGCCCGGCAAGATGCCCAGGCCGACCCTGAGGAGCGCTGGGCCAGCCTGCTCGGCGAGAAGCTGCAACTTAAGGTCCTGGAACTCGACCGCCAAAGAAACCGTCTCATCCTTTCAGAACGCCTGGCTTTGCGGGACTGGCGCCGGGACCGCAAAGAGCAGCTGTTGTCACAGCTCAAAAAGGGTGATGTCCTCAAAGGGGTCATCACCAGCCTGACCGATTTCGGCGCCTTTGTAGACCTGGGCGGGGCCGACGGCTTGATCCACCTCTCAGAGCTGGCCTGGCATCGCGTGGATCACCCGAGCGAGGTAGTGCATGTCGGGCAGAAAGTGGAGGTCTACGTCCTGAACGTGGACGAGGAGCGCAAGCGCATTGCCCTGAGCTTGCGCAAAATGCTCCCCGAGCCCTGGAGCCTCATCACGGAAAAGTATACCCTTGGCCAGGTAGTCAGTGCAACCATCACCCGGCTGGCGAATTTCGGCGCGTTCGCCAAGATCGAAGAGGGGATCGAGGGGTTGATCCACATCACAGAATTGGCAGACCACCGGGTGAACCACCCCAAAGAGGTGGTGCAGGAAGGGGATCAGGTGCAGGTGCGTATTATCCGGATAGATTGCCAGCATCGTCGCCTGGGTCTGAGTATGCGCCAGGTGGCGGAAGAGAGCTATGTAGATGTAGAATGGCGTGAGGAAGCCGAGGAGGAGCTGGAGAAAGGCGAAGGCAAGCAACCGGTCGCTAAACACGAAGCCGTGCTGGCTGCATTCGAGCCGCAATCCTGATGCCCTGTCGAGGTCACTCCTGGTGCCAACATTTTAGTTCAGGGGGCGTAACGCTGCGGTTTACAGATAGGCACTTCATCGGCAGGGCATTGGTACAGGCCTGTTATAACGATCAGAGGCACCTGGGATTATCCTGGTGCACTGATCCAAAGGAGTAGAGGCCGGGCGGCTCTCTACTCCTTTGTGCTTCTGAGGGGTATAGCCAGGTGGGGCGATCTGGCGGATCTCCCCTCTCACTGCCTGAATAGTTACCATCGCTTTTCCCCATCATGCCTGTCTGGCAAGGGATGCAGGCTTACGACGCTCTTGGGAGCTTATGGTATAATTGGATGGTGGGGTGACACGCAAGCATCCGCACGGGAGATAGATCGTTGGAACGGTGATGCCTATCGGTGATGCGCAAAAGGACGGGTCATTATGGCAGACAATCTGGAACGCTTCACGAAACATGCTCGCAATGTGCTGCAGATTGCCCAACAGGAGGCGGTGCGGCTTAACCACAACTATGTCGGCACCGAGCATCTGCTGCTGGGGCTGGTGAAAGAGGAAAACGGGCTGGCCTCAAAGGTGCTGCGAGAACTGGGAGCTTCACCGGCTGATATTATCAGGGCTGTAGAGCGCATGGCCCCGCGCAATGAGCGACCACCTTTTGGCAAGCCGACCCTTACCCCGCGCACCAAACGGGTTATCGAGCTGGCCGTTGAGGAGGCCCGGCTCATGGCCCAGCCCTATATCGGTACTGAGCACCTGTTGCTGGGCCTGATCCGAGAATCAGAAGGGATCGCGGCCGACGTACTGCGGCGCATGGGCGCCAGCCTGGAGCAGATCCGCATCCACACCAACCGGGCCATCCTGGAAAGCCAGCTGCAAGAGAAAGCCAGCCGCAAACGCGAGAGCAAAACTCCCCTCACCGACCAACTGGGCCTCGATCTAACCGCGCGCGCTGAGGAAGGCAAACTGGACCCGGTCATCGGCCGCGAAAAGGAGATCGAGCGCGTCATCCAGATCCTCAGCCGGCGCACCAAGAACAACCCCGCTTTGATCGGCGAGCCAGGCGTAGGCAAGACCGCCATCGTCGAGGGGCTGGCACAGCGCATCGTCAACGGCGACGTGCCTGAGCCGTTGGTGGATAAACGAGTTCTGATGCTCGACGTGGGCGCGCTGGTGGCTGGCACCATGTATCGAGGCCAGTTCGAAGAGCGGCTCAAGAAGGTGATCGAAGAGATCACCAATGCCCGGGCCATCCTCTTCATAGATGAGGTCCACATGCTGGTGGGAGCCGGTGCAGCCGGCAGCAGTGTGGATGCAGCCAATATCCTCAAACCGGCCCTGGCCCGCGGTGAGCTACAATGTATTGGCGCCACCACCCTCGACGAGTACCGGCGCTATATCGAAGGAGATGCTGCCCTCGAACGCCGCTTCCAGCCGGTCCTGGTCGAGGAGCCTACTATCGAGGAGACCATAGAGATCTTGCGCGGCGTGCGGCCAGCCTACGAAAAGCACCATCAAGTGCGCATCTCCGATGAGGCCCTCAGCGCCGCCGCCCGCCTCTCGGCCCGCTACGTGCCCGATCGCTTCCTCCCCGACAAGGCGATTGACCTGATGGATGAGGCGGCCAGCCGGGTGCGCATGTATAAATCTCCCTATGCTACCAGCCTGCGCGAAACCTTCCGCGAGCTGAAGAGCACCCAGCGCCAGAAGGAAGAAGCTGTCGAAGCCAAACGCTACGATGATGCCCTGGACCTGCGCTATCGGGAGATTGAGCTGGAACGCAAGCTGGAGCAGTTGCGCAAAGGGTGGCAAGAGCTGGCACCTCAGCCCACCGTGACCGAAGAGGACATCGCCGAAGTAGTGGGCATGTGGACCGGCATCCCGCTCCAGCGTCTGGTGGGCGAAGAGACTACCCGCCTCCTGGAAATGGAGAACTACCTGCATCGGCGGGTGGTAGGCCAGGAAGAGCCCGTGAGAGCCATTGCCAAGGCAGTGCGCCGGGCCCGCACCGGCCTGAAAGACCCCAAACGCCCCATCGGCACCTTCATGTTCCTCGGCCCCACCGGGGTAGGCAAAACCCTGCTGGCCAAATGCCTGGCCGAATTCCTCTTTGGTTCCGAAGATGCCCTGATCAAGCTTGACATGAGCGAGTTCATGGAGCGGCACAACGTCAGCCGGCTGGTGGGTGCCCCTCCAGGCTACATCGGCTATGAGGAGGGCGGCCAGCTGACCGAGGCAGTGCGCCGTCGCCCCTACTGCGTGATCCTCCTGGACGAAATCGAGAAGGCCCATCCTGAGGTGTTCAACATGCTGCTGCAAATTATGGAGGATGGCAACCTGACCGATGCTAAGGGACGCCGGGTGGACTTCCGCAACGCCATCATCATCATGACCTCTAATGTAGGGGCTGGCCTGATCAAGCACGGCGCGGCCCTGGGCTTCCCTGTCGCCCGCGATGAGGCTCAACAGCAAGAAGATGAGTACCGCGTCATGCGAGACAAGGTCATGGAGGCCCTGAAACGAACCTTCCGCCCCGAATTCCTCAACCGCCTGGACGGCATCATGGTCTTCCGCAGCCTGACAAAAGAACAGATCAAGCAGATCGTGGACCTGGAGCTGAAGCGGGTGGAGGACCAGTTGAAGGAACAGAACATCAGGCTAATGGTAGATGAGGCGGTCAAGAGCCTGTTAGCCGAGGAGGGCTATAACTCAGAGTATGGTGCCCGGCCACTACGCCGGCTGATCCAGGACAAACTGGAGGACCGCCTCAGCGAGGGGCTGCTCAGCGGTGAGCTCAAACCCGGTGATACGGTGAAGGTGCTCCTGGGTGAGGGTGGCCGGCTGGAACTGGTTCCGCAGCGATCGGCTCAACCCGTGAGCTCGCCAGAACTCGTGGGCATGGTGTCGGGTTGAGGCTCCTCTGGAGAGACGTTTATGAGAGCCGCGTGCGTGCCGCATGCGGCTTTTGTTTGATTATGAAATGCAACTGCCGTTTCCCCTGAACTCCTTGCCCCGCCCACCGGCGCCCGGGCTTGCTTCCTGCCAACATGGCACGGACGCAGGCGCGGGAGCTGGCGCCGTACGCGAGCAAGTGCTGCAGCCCCTTCACCTCCAGCCAATAAGCAAGATGTCCTGGTTGCGCCTGGTGGGAGCTATAGTGGTCTTCGCCTGGCTGGCGATAGCTCTCTGCCTGGCCGGCCGGTCCGCCACAGCCGCGTTCTCCCTGCCGGCTGCATTGCCCCAACCCTTTGTGCCGGGTGAGGTGCTCATCGGCTGGGATCCCCAGGCGGGGGTGATCCCGGCCGGGGCCAGGCCGGCCGGCTGGGATGAGGAGCGCACCAGCGCCGACTGGCAGCAAGCCGCCCGTACCCTGGCCACTCTCACCGGCCTGAAGGTGCTGGATGTCCATCCCGCCGATGGCACGGCCCGTCTGGCCGTGCCCGCCGGCCAGGAGGCGGAAGCGATCGCGCGGCTGGAGCGGCTGCCCTGGGTCAGCTATGCGGAGCTGAACTACCTGGTCTATGTGCGCACTCCCGAAGAGAGTACACCCCATCCTGAGCCTCTGGCTCCCCAAAGCAGCTCATTCTATCCCAACGACCCCTTCATCGGGGACCAGTGGAATCTGCGGCGGGTGGGGGCGCCGGAAGCCTGGGAAGTGACTCTGGGCAGCTATTCGCTTGTGGTCGCCCTTGTGGATTCGGGTATTGATCGTACCCACCCGGAGTTCGCCAACCGGCTGCTGCAGGGTTACGACTACGTCAATGGCGACAGCGACCCCAGCGATGACTTCGGCCACGGCACTCACGTGGCGGGCATCCTGGCCGCAGCCGCCAACAACTCGATCGGGGTGGCGGGCCTGGCCCCCAACGTCAAACTCCTGCCCCTCAAAGTCTTGGACGCTAACGGCAGCGGCACTTATGACAACATTGCCACCGCCATCCGCCGCGCGGCCGACAGCGGTGCCCAGGTGATCAATCTCAGCCTGGGGGGCTTCGCTGCCAGCAGCACGTTGAAGGGAGCTGTAGACTATGCCATGGCCCGCAACGCGCTGGTAGTGGCTGCCGCCGGCAACTGCGCCCAGGGCGGCTGGGCCTGCAACTACCTGGTCAACCCCGACTACTATCCGGCTGCCTATCCCGGGGTGCTGGCCGTCGCCGCCTCTGACCACTACGACAACTGGGCCAGCTACTCGGGCTATAAACCGTACATCGCGCTGGCGGCACCTGGCGGCACTGCCGGCGATCAAATATGGAGCACGGTGCCTGGGGGCTACGACTTCCGCTACGGCACCTCCATGGCCACGGCCCTGGTATCGGCGGCCGCGTCCCTGGTGTGGACTATGGCCCCCACCGCCACCTATACGCAGGTGAGCGAGATCCTCAAGAGCACGGCCGAGCAGGTCGGGGGCTACCCTTATGTGGGTGGGCGCAACGACTACTTCGGCTATGGCCGGCTGAACGCCGGCAGGGCCGTACGCCGGGCATATCCTCCATCACTGAGGCCGATCACCGAGACCCAGTTCTTCCTCCTGGGAGGGCCGGTTACCCAGCAAAGCATCCGCCTGGCGATACTGAACCCCAGCGATCAGGCGATCTGGTGGCAGGCCAGCGTGATCACCGGCACCTCCTGGCTCAGCGTCACGCCCACCAGCCAGTCCACCAGCTACAGCAACCCAAGCACTCTGACATTGCGCGCCGGGCCCACCTCCCTGCCGCCGGGCAGCTACACCGGCACCGTCCGGGTGCAAGCGCTCTATCCGCCCGTCGGCAGCTTCGACATCCGGGCTCAACTGCTGATCACCAACACGGTACGCCGCTCATTTGTGCCTCTGCTGCCGAACCGGGTACTGCGGGCTGCCTGGATAGACCCCTCTGCCGGAGGCCAGCCCCTTAACCTGGCCAACAACAGCAGCCGGCAACTTCTGCTCCCATTCCCTATCCCCTTCTACGGCCGCACCTACAGCTCCATCTGGGTCTCTGACAATGGCCTGGCCTTCTTCGGCCAGCCGACGGCCAGCCAGTACAATCAGAACAGTTGCCTGCCCAGCGCGGCGGCGCCCAACGACGCCATCTATGCCCTTTGGCAGGACTGGAACCCAGACCTGGGTGGGCAGGTCTACGGCCACCAGGCCGCTGAGGACAGCTATGTTATCACCTGGTATCAGATGCGGCGTAACATGTGGGACTTCCCTCATTCATTCCAAATTGTGCTTCTGCGCGACGGCCGGATACTGCTGCAATACAGGACTTTGGGCCCCCTGACCTCGGGCACTATTGGCATCGAGAACTTCGATGGCACGGTTGCCACGCAGATCTTCTGCAATGGCAGCGGTCGTCTCGTGGCTGACGGCGAGGCAATTAGCCTGACAGCCGAGCTGCCCTGGTGAGCGGAGATGCAGCGTTCTGCCGCGCGCAGATATCGAGAGACAAGATGAAAAGGCAATTCCATCCTCTTCTTGTTATCCTGGCCCTTTTCCTTCTGGGCTCCTGGTCGCCGGCCTGGGCGATAGACGAAGGGGATGGGCACCTGCCAGATAGTGGTCAACCGATGGGGCTGCGCGGGTGCCCTGCGCCACCGGCTGGCAGCACACCGGAAAGTCAGGCCCAGGCCCTCATCGCGGCGGTCAACCAGTTCCGCCAGGCCGCCGGCCTGGTTCCAGCCACCTACCATCCACTGCTGGCTGCCGCGGCTCTGGCACACAGCCAGGACATGTCGCAGAATGACTTCTTCGATCACATTGGGTCCGATGGCTCCACACCTCGCGAGCGCGTGCTGCGGGCCGGTTACAGTGCTACTCTGGTTGGTGAGAACCTGGCGGCGGGACAGCCTGACGCTGCAACGGTTATCTACCAGTGGTCGCAAAGCATCGTGCATCGCACCGTGCTTCTGCTGCCAGAGCTGCGCGATGTCGGGGTGGGCTATGTCTACGATCCCCACGATCAGCCCAATGTGGACCTGGGAGGCGGCCAGAAAGGCGGCCCCTTCTGCTTCTACTGGACGCTCGACGCCGGCTACCAGACTGGTTCCCCTCTGACGCACCGTACCTTTCTGCCCATGCTGGTGCGATAGCTCGCATCGCTGGGACCGCGTCTTCCCAGACCTCGCCCCTGGGCTCCAGACCTCCATTCTGAGCCCCTGCCAGTAGCAAAGTACCATTGCTTTTCCCCAGTCGAGCACTTATAATTGTAAAGGACTCGTAAAGGCTGATAGTGATGTTGGGCCGATCCGGCGGATCGTCCCTTCGCCGACACCCTTCATTTATGCATCAGGAGAAAGGTCGGCGAAGGCTGACCACTGGCCCAAAAAGGGTGACTTCCAGTCACCGCCGAATAGTTACTGGCGAACTAAACTACAGCTACGGTCAGGAGGGCGAGGATGATGAGATATCCGAGGCCTTTCAAGAGAGGATTACTGCTCCGTAGCATAGCTGTGCTGGCTTTGGTCCTGGCCTGGAGCCTGGGCTGGACCATGGCGGGTGGTAGCTTTGCTCACGCCGCGCCAGCCGTTCCCGCGCGGGGTGCACTCAGCTTCCAACCATCTCTTGATAGCCATGAAGTGGGTGCCCTGGAAGAGATCACCCTGCCCGCCTCGGCGATGGCGGCTGACATCGGTCCAGATGGCAGCGGGGCTGACCTGGCCCACCAGGTGGTCTACCTGACAAATCTGGAGCGCGCTCGCTATGGGCTGCTGCCCCTGAAGGCCAACGATAACCTGATGGCCGCAGCCCTCAGCCACAGCCGCGATATGGCCGAAAACGATTTCTTCGGGCACACCAGCTCTGACGGCGGCACGCTGGTCAACCGCTTCGTGGCTCACAACTATCTGAATTGGGTCGCCGGCGCGGAGAACATTGCGGCCGGGTTCAGCACCGCTGACGCCGTCATGGCGGCCTGGATGGCCAGCAGTGGCCACCGCAACAACATCCTGAACCCGAACCTGCGCGAGATAGGGGTCGGGTACTTCTACCAGCCGAACGATCAGCCCAATGTACGCCTGCCCGACGGCAGCCTGGGCGGGCCTTACTTCCACTACTGGACCCAAGATTTCGGCGCACGCTACAACGTCTACCCGGTGATCATCAACCTTGAGGCTGCCACCACCACGACCCGCCAGGTTACGCTGGCAATCCATGGCCAGGGCTGGGCGCAGCAGATGCAGGTCTCCAACCGGCCCGATTTTGCCGGTGCCCAGTGGGAACCTTTTGCGCCAACCAGAGTGTGGCAACTGGAGCCGGGCAACGGCACGCGCACAGTTTACGTGAAGCTACGCAACGCGTATGGCCAGGAGGTGATCAGCAGCGACGAGATCGAGCTCGTTGGCCAGCCCGAGCCCACGGCCACACCGCAGCCAACATCAACGCCAACCGCGACACCTACACCCGTGCCAACGGCGACCCCCACGCAGACGCCGGCGGTTACCCTGCCAGCCGCCAGGGTAACCATCAACAACGGCCAGCCGTTCACCAACCAGACACGGGTGACATTGAATCTGGAGCTGCCCGCGGCAGCTCGCCAGCTCGAGATCGCCAATAACCCTGGGTTCAGCCCTGCCCAGACCTTGCCGGTGCAGCCACAGGTCACATGGGAGCTGGACGGGGGGTTGATCGGGGTGCAATGGGTGTATGTGCGCTACCGCGATGCATATGGTGTGGCCAGCCCGACCAGCTCTGCTCAGATCATCTACGACCCGTTGCCGCCGGTGGGGCAGGTCAGGATCATCGCCAACAACGGCCTGTCGCTGCTGGTGGACGTTACGGCCAGGGATTCGCTGAGCGGGATCTCGGCCATGGCCGTGGGCCTCAACCCTGACGACCTGAGCTGGCAATTCTACATGAGTCCGATCAAGCTGGCCGTGCCCGCTGGCAGCCAGGCCAGCGAGCCAGTGGTCTACGCGCGTTTCCGCGATCAGGCCGGCAACGAGTCGCCGCTCTATCGGAGCGACCAGCCGGCAAGCCAGCTCCAGGCATTTATCCCCCTCGTGACCCGCTGATAGCCCGCTGATAGCCCATTGATTGCCCCACGCGGCGGCAGGTGACCCTCGGGCCGGCGCCTGGGATGGGCACTATTCCACCTGGGCGGTCAGGCTGCCCCAAGCTCTGGGCTGAAAGGGCGAAGCCTTACGGGCTAGTTAGCCGCCAGAGCGCCACCCCACGTCCACCAGCCTCAAGAGGGGCTTTGCTCTCTCAGCGCGGGGCTTCAGCCCCGCCCATCTTCGGTCAGGAGTGCCTGCCATTCTCATGCCGTTATCCACCTTCTCTGCCGCGTCGTTTGCGCGTAGCCTGCGTCTTCATAGGTGGTAAATATCCAGCCTTCACCCCACCCACAGCCCTCGCGCGGCCGTCTGCGGACAGGCGGGGGGAGGGGTGAGGCACGGGTTCCGCGGCGGCCGCGTAACCAATGCGGACCCGGGTTGGCGGTACAGGTGTGTCTGCAAGCCAAAGGAGGAGAATCATAATGAAGCTCAGGATATGGATCAGCATCCTCGGATTCGTGCTCTTAGGCATGGCCATATGGGTCGTATCCCCCGGCAGGGCGATGACGCAATCTGGTCCTGTGGCTGTGGCGCCAGACTCTTCTCCTCTCACTACTCCGTGGCGCTCGTCCGGCCCCTATGGAGGAGATGTCCAGGCCCTGGCACTCTCCCCCGACTTTGTCCATGATGGACTGGCCCTGGCCGGCGGCTGGCGCACGGGGCGCAACCGCATAACTGGCGGCTACGGCATCGCCCGTACTACCGACGGTGGGGCGACCTGGACACTCCATTCCACCGTTCCCTTCTCCGACGGCATAGCCGTCTTTGATCTGGCAATCTCCCCCGATTTCGTGCACGACGGCATGGCCTTCGCGGCCACCGATGCCGGTCTGCTGCGCAGCACCGATCGCGGAGAGACCTGGGCTCCGCTCGGAGGCGGGTTACCGGAGGCCGGCAACGACCAGAGCGCCGACGATATCGCCTGGGTACGCCTGTCACCGAACGCGGAGCCGGCCAGCGTCACCTCGAGCCGTGAGCGCATGGCCGCCCCTGCATCCTCTTCACGCGTTATCCTGGCTGCCCCCCGTAACGGTGGCCTCTTCCGCTCTACCGATCAGGGCCTGAGCTGGACCCAGGTGTTGACCGGTGCAGTTGTATCCGCGGGCGCCTTCTCCCGCGACTTCTCCCTCAACCAGATCGCCTTCGCCGGCCAGTTTGACGGCGTCGGTGCCACACGACTGCTGCGCTCCACTGACGGGGGCACCACCTGGGCTCTCCTCCTCAACCTGCCTGGCGTCCAGGTGAACGATATCCTGGAAACCATCGAGGGCAGCCTCCTGCTGGCCACCAACGACGGTGTCAGGCGTCTGGTCCCCGATGATAGCGGCTATCACGAGGAGCCCAGCCCGGGCCTCAGCGGACCGGTCAACCGCCTGGCCCTCGCCGGCGATAACATCTATGCTGCAGCGCAGAGTGGTCTCTTCGTCTCCCTCTCCTTTGGCCGGGGATGGGAGCGGGTGCCCGACACTCCGGAGACCCCCTTCCGGGCGGTGGCGCCCTGTCCCCTTTGGGGGTACTGCCATGCCGTCATGGCCGGAACACATACCGGCATCCTGGCCACCCCCGACGACAACTGGCAGCCCTGGCGCTGGCTGCCGGGACCGCGACCTCTGGAAACGCGTGGGGTGGCTGCCTCCCCTGCCTGTGCCAGCGACGGCACCCTTTTCGCGGCCACCGATCACGGTATCTTCCGCAGCACGGACCGCGGCATGAGCTGGCAACTCATGGTCGCCGGTGACCCGCCGGGCAACGACTATATCTTTGCCAACGTCCGCATCTCAACGGGATACGCCAGCGACGGCACTGTGTTCGCCACCTTCGAAGACCGTGCTCTCTATCGTGTTGGGCTCTACAAGTCCACCGATCGCGGGCAGACCTGGACTGTCCAATACGGGATCGGAGGGGGCCGGGCCCTGGCCCTCTCCCCGGCCTACCCCAGCGACCAGACCCTCTTCGTTGGCCTGGGGGATGTCGTCTACAAGTCCACCGATGGCGGCCATAGCTGGCAGACCTATCCCCTGGCTGCACCGGAAGAGGGCTTCTTCGTCTTCGAGCTCAAGGCCTCCCCAGCTTACGCCAGCGACCGCACCCTCTATGCCACAGGGTTTGGGCGGGCGCGGCGCAGCACAGACGGTGGCCTGACGTGGCAAGCCCTGAACACCTGGGGGCCCTCCTATGGGCTGGCTATCTCGCCCAACTACGCTGCCGACGGCACGGTCTGGCACACCTATCGGGAGATAGAAGGAGTTGGCGATGGCACCCCGTCCAGCGCGGTGCTTCGCAGCACCGATCGGGGCGCGACCTGGAGCTTCGCCACCGCGGGGTTGCCAGGCGCGTACGAACCTTTCCCACTGGCCCTGGCGGTCTCGCCTCGCTATGCGACAGATCGGGCCCTCTTCACTGCTCTCATAGGGCAGCCTGTCATGCCTTTGACCCACAACCTCTACCGCGGCCTGGCCGGCGGCAACTTCTGGGTGGACCTGGGGCCGGCGCCGGGCAACCCCAATGTGTACGACCTGGCAGTCACGGCCCGCGCCGGGGCTGGACTGACCGTCCATTTGGGCACCGCGGCCGGTGTCTGGCACTATGAGGCGCCTTGTGAAGAAGGACTGGCCAACGGTGGCTTTGAGGTAGATGCCGGCTGGATCATGCCCACCACGCCAGCTACGGCATCCTACAGCACCCGTATTGTCCACAGCGGCCAGCGCAGCCTGCGCACCGGCATCCACGGCACCCCCGACATCTACAGCTACTCCTCGGCCAACCAGCCCGTGACCATCCCAGCCGAAGCCGTCACCGTCACCCTGAGCTTCTGGTGGTACCCCATCTCCGCCGAGGGGCCCCTGGCTGCTGAGCTCGCGGCCGAGCCCGACCTGGCCACCCTGCAAGCGGTCGCCGACGGCACCCTGCCCCAGGGCGTGCTGGCCGGCGACCGGCAATATGCCCTCGTGCTGGACATGGCAGGCAACATCCTGCGCTCTTTGCTCTGGACCCGCAGCAACGCGCAAAGCTGGCAAAGCACCAGTTTCGACCTGTCGGCCTTCCGCGGACGCAGTGTGCGCATCGCGTTTGGCACCTACAACGATGGCGATGGCCGCAGCACCGCCATGTACGTGGACGATGCTTCCTTGACCATCTGTTGGGAAGCGCCCCCCGAGCCAACGCCCGTCCCGACCCCCACTCTGACGCCGACACCTGTGCCGCCGGTCGCCTGGGCCAACCTGCCACTGATTCTCAACCGGCACCGGGCCCCCACCCCGGTGCCCCCAACTGTAACGCCTACCCCTACCCGCACGCCGACCGCCACAGCCACAGCCACGGCGACCCGTACCGCGACCAGCACCGCCACACCCACCCGCACCCCTACCCGCACGCCGACCGCCACCCGCACTGCCACACCAACCTCGACTCCCACCGCCACGCGCACGCCAACTCCCAGCCGCACGGCCACCCCTTCGCCAACGGCCACGCCGGAATTCCTCCACAACCGCTGGCTGCGCTCCCTGGTCGTCGCGCCGGGTGAAACTGGCCGGCTGGTAGGGCTCACCAACGAAGGGTACCTGATGAGCAGCAGCGACCGCGGGGAGACCTGGGAGACAGTGCCCATCCCGGCAGAAGTGGCCGGCACACCGCTTGCCCACCGCGGCTATGTGGGCATGGACTACAACCATCCCCAGACCCTGTACCTGGGCGCGGTCAGCCAGGGGCTGTGGCGCAGCACTGATGGCGGCCTGACATGGCAGAAGATCCACACCCTTCCGGTGGGACCGGTGTCCGTTGGCCTCACGAACCCGGACACCCTTTGGGCGGGGCTGGTGGGGCCGAATGAACTGAACGCCGTCATCGCACGCAGCGACAACGGCGGGCTTTCCTGGCAGGCCACGACGGGGGAACTGATGGAGGACCCGGTCAGCCCGATCCTGAGCGACCCCCGGGCACCTAACGTGGTATACGCGGTTACAGCGAGTGTGCGCGGGGGTGCCATGCTATCGCGCACCTTCGACGGCCAGTGGCAGCGCATCCCCAATGCGCCCTTCGGCACCCCATTGGGCGGAGGCCCCGGCCTGGGGCTGGCGCTTGACTCCGGCACGCGAGGGCTTTACATCGGCGGCACCGACGGCACCTTGTACGTGAGCTACAACGCCTACACGCCCAACCTGAACGATGTAGTCTGGCAGCCCGTGCACACCTTCACCCCAGCCTATCAGCCGATCCCGCTGGCGGTAGGCGGTGGTCCAGGGGATGGCGCGCTCTACGTCACCCTCTTCGACTGGAGCTGGCGAGGCCGCACCGTGCGCAGCGATGATGGCGGCCGCACCTGGATCCCGCTCACCATCCCACCCCCGGCCGGCATCACCCCCACATCCACCCCGACCCGAACCCGTACATCCACCCCGCAGCCCACCGTCACGCCCACCCAGACGGTAACCCCGGGGCCTGCCTGCTATGAAGGGTTGATCAACGGCGACTTTGAGTCCGATGCGGGGTGGGTCATCCGACCGAACCCCGTGCTGGCCACGTACGTCACCGCGCCGGTGCATGGCGGTGCACGAAGTATGCGCACCGGTATCCCGGCCGGGGGGACCAATGTGGAAAGCTACTCGCCCATCGAGCAGGCTGTGAGCTTCCCCGAACTCCCTGCCCCGAGCACGAGTTCGACCATCCGGCTGAGCTTCTGGCGTTACAACATCTATGGAGACACTCTGGACCGGCAGGTTGAGGGGATGGAACTTGACAGCCTGCCGCGGCACGAGGCCGAACTGGCCGCCACCGCCTTCGCCAGCGACTTCTTCTATGTCATCGCCATCCATCCTGATGGCACCATTGACTGGCTCCTGGTCGAGCGCACCCATAATCCGTCCTGGCGCCAAATGACCCTCGACATCAGCCGCTATGCCGGCCAGCGCATTCGCTTTCAGTTTGGCACCTACAACAACGGCCTGGGAGGGTTTGCCCGCACCTACGTTGACGACGCGAGCATCCAGATCTGCCCACCAGCCGGTGCTCTGGTCCTGCCGGCCGGCTGGGCGCGCCGTGTGATCGGCCGGCCGCCTTCCAACACTCTCTACGCTGACGTCAACGGCACCCTGTACCGCTCAGATGATGCCGGAGGAAGCTGGTACCGCACGGGCACTGCCCGGCCCGAGCATACCATCCTGGCGGCCGATAGCAACATGCTGTATGCCGGCGATGGCTACCCGTGCTACATGGGTGGCCCTGCTGTGCCCATGTGGCGCACCACCGATAGCGGAGCCACCTGGCATCAGTTGCCGGCCGGGCAGAACCTCAAGCCGCTGGCGGCCCACCCCAGCGCGGCGTGGCTCTACGCAGCCGGCTGCGACGGCCCCTATCTCAGCACCGACGCCGGCCTGACCTTCACCCACCAGCCGCATCCTCTCTTCGGTATCTACGATGTCAAGTACATCGCGCCGGCCAGCGCGGCCTGGACCCAGGTATGGGTAGGGGGCATCAGCGAAGGGGGAGGGGGCGCGGTGCTCGTGAGCCGCGATGCAGGCCAGAATTGGGCCATCTCCTACCCCAGGATGGGCGATCCGCTGCCTGGCTGGTTGGGAGCGGTGATGGTGGATCGCTCCCTGCCCGCGCGCGTCTACGCGCCGGCGCTCTACG
>Ga0068707_1001284_pt1 | contig 17367 bp, 19 predicted proteins | sample YNPNPMetaG_FD_66600 | JGI IMG/M metagenome (GOLD analysis project Ga0068707, IMG submission 66600) | Anoxygenic and chlorotrophic microbial mat microbial communities from Yellowstone National Park, USA - YNP NP MetaG | ecosystem: Environmental > Aquatic > Thermal springs > Hot (42-90C) >...
TGGGCTCTTGCCGCCCGAGCGCCTCCGGGACTGCGGGGAAACAGAACAGAAGGGCCGATCCTCGAGTGATGGCTTGGCCCGTGATTGCCTGACCCGCAAGGCGCCGCGTTCCTTTCCGGCAAGCCTTGGCCTTCCTTCGCCAGCTTTACCCCATGCCCGGAAGATCCGGGTTTGCCCGGTGCCTCCCCGTGTCTCTTGGACGAGTGCAGCTTCTGCGCTCCGTTTGCACAACCTGCGCGCCTGCTTTTTCTGCGGAAACTCGTAACTGTCAGCAAAATGAGCCACGCGAAGCTTGGCCCTTCGAATGCTTCCCGCAAGGCGAGATCGCGGGGGAGACGGAAGAATGAAACAGTTCGCCACACGGATCCTGGCGCCGGCAGTCGTTACCGGAGCGCAACCGCCCCGTTCGTTCCCGTCCGTGGCCCCGGGGCGAAGAGCGCATCGGCGGATGACGCCGGAGGGCCGCCGAACGGGACCAGTCGCGGAACCGGGCCCGGCGGCCGCCGGAGCGGCGGAGACTGCGATCGAACCGGAACCAAGGCCGAGCCTTTCTCCGGCATTGCGGTCTGGTGTGCGCGACGGCAGACGCCGCCACCCGAATCGGGCTCGGATCCCGGCGTGTCACCCCCGCTCTTAAGGAGGAAACCTGCGATGCTCGTTTCGCTTGCGACTGCTCCCGGAGACTCTGCCAAGGCGCGGCTGGCCCGACGCATCCGCACCCTCAGGCTTGTCCGCCACGCCGTGATGCTCTTCTTTTTCGTTTTTCTGTTGCATGTGGCCTGGGAGCATCAAAGCAAAGGCGGCGGCCCGCGGGGGGCGCCGAGCGTCGAGGCGTATTGTCCTTTCGGAGGCGTTGAGAGCCTCTATCAGTTCCTCACGACCGGCGGTTTCGTCCGCCGGATTGAGCCTTCGGCCATGATATTGCTGGTGGCAGTGGTTCTGCTCACGCTGCTTTTCAGCCGTGGTTTTTGCGGCTGGATTTGCCCGTTCGGCAGCTTGCAGGAATGGCTCGGCAAGCTGGGGCGGAAAATTTTCGGTTCGGCATTCAACCGCACGGGGCCTCTGGAGAAGGGGCTGCGCTCTCTGAAGTATGTCGTTCTGGCCCTGATTATCGGCTTTACCTGGCGCCTCGGGGTTTTGGTCTTCCGCGAATACGACCCCTTTCTCGCCTTCTTTCACCTTGGGCGTAACGTCGGGGAAATGCCCTATGCCTACGCGGCTCTGGCCGTCGTCGTGCTGGGCTCGCTGCGCTATGAGCGGTTCTTCTGCCGGTATGCCTGCCCACTCGGGGCTGTCATCGGCATCCTGGGCAAGATCGGGCTGACGAAAATCGCACGATCGGACAAAGGCTGCAAGGGCTGTAATTTGTGTCAAAAGAGTTGCTGGGCCGGCGTGGATATTACGGGCCGCAGCACCGTAAACGACATCGAGTGCAATCACTGTCTGGAGTGCGTGGCCCATTGCCCCAAGCCCGAGGTCTTGCGCCTGCGCGGTCTTCGGATGTCGTTCTCCCCCGGTGTCTATGGCGCCGCGCTGGTGGCCGGACTGATGCTGTTCATCGGCGTCAGCCGGCTGTCGGGCTACTGGCGCACGAAACCGGCGACAGTCTCTCTTCTCAATGCGAAAGGGCAACCCGATCCGGGCCAGATTCGCGGCTGGATGACGCTGGACGAGGTGGGCCGAGGCTACGGCCTGCCCCTCGACGAACTTCGCCGCGCTGCCGGCTTGCCCCCTTCGGTACCTGGCGACGTCGCTCTGAACCGTATTGCGGAGCGTTTCCGGGTCGACTTTGAACCCGAACAGCTTCGCGAAACCGTTGCGGCGCTGCTCGAAAGCCGCAAACGGCCCGGTTCTGTTGCGCCTGCAAAGGCTGACGGGCCGGCTTTGGCCCCCGCGAATTCCGCCCGCCCGGCGCCCGGCGGCGCCCGGCCCGGCGCGCAGCCGGCCAGGGAACCCGCGCATGCCGAGGAGGCGGCATCGCCTTCCGGCCCCGGGGCAAACCGCGATGAGCCGTCCGTTCGCGGGGTCATGACCTTGAACGAAATCAGCCTGAAAGCCGGCGTCCCGGCGGATTGCATTCTCGACCGCCTCGGCATTTCGGGCGTCAATCCGCGCGTGCCCGTGCGGGAGTGGATCCACGAATTCGGAAAAACCATTCAGGACGTGCGCGGCGCCGCGAGCGCTTGCAGGGGCCCTGCGCAGTGAGCGCGGGCGGCGCCGGGCGCGCGCGGCCGCGCCGCTGCGCCCGGCCCTTGCGCCACGCGCGCTATGCTGGCGCATGGAGCCATGGACCCGGACGCAAAGGAGCGCCTTGCGGTTGTCCTCATCGAGTCCCGCAACCCGCTCAACATCGGCGCCGCCGCCCGCGCCATGAGCAACTTCGGCTTTTTCGACCTGCGGCTGGTCTGCCCTTACGAGGTCGCTTTCCAGGAGGCGGTCAGCGCCGTCGGCGCATCGGAGATCCTCAGGAACGCCCGCGTCTTCGACAGTCTGGCCGACGCCGTCGCCGATTGCTCTCTCGTCGTCGGCGCCACGGGGCTGGGCCACCGCGTCTTCGAGCATCCGCTGCACCGGCTGGAACGCGCCGGCCGCCTTCTGCGCCGCCACCTCCGTTCGGCCCGCGCCGCCATTCTGTTCGGCAGCGAAAAATTCGGCCTTTCCAACGCCGACATTTCGCGCTGCCACTGGCTGCTGCACATTCCCACGCGCGCCGAGCATGACTCGATGAACCTCGGCCAGGCGGTGGCCGTAACCCTGTACGAGCTGCACCGCTCGCCGGCGGCGGCGCGCCGCCTGCCCGGCGCCGCCTCCCTCGCCACCGAGGCCGAAATCGAACGGCTGGCCGGCCTCGCCGAACAGGTCCTGTCGCTGTGCGGCTACTCCGATTTCGAACGCGAGAAATCGGCGCGCAACAAGACGCTCCGCCTGCTGCACCGCCTGCGCCTGAACTCGCGCGACGCAGCCATCCTTTCCGGCATGTTGCGCCAGGTCCTGTGGAAGCTGAGCCGGCCGGACAACGGATGATATTCTGACAATTGCGATGTCGAAGGTGGAATTGCGATTCGAGTTCGTCAAGCCTTTCGAGGACGCCTGGGCCGAGCCGATCGCCCGCCTCCACGGCGTCTACGGCTTCCAGTCCGTCCGCCTGACGCCGAACCTCGACGGCCTCGTGGTCGTCTATGACGCCTCCCGGCTGACCCCGGAAGACGTCGAACACCATCTCCACATGGCAGGCCTGCCGGTGCGGCGCGCCGTGGCCGCCGCCTCATCCCGATGAGCGTCGCCTTCAACGTGTTCTCTTTCAGCGCGGGCTGGCACCCGGGCTGGCGTTTTCTGCTGATTCTCGCCGCCGGCGCCGCCGCTCTGGCGCTCGTCGTCTACGTCGGCCTGCGCGCGCTTCACAAGATCGCCAGCCGCACCAGCACCACGCTGGACGACGAACTTCTCCACGCCCTGCGCTGGCCCGCCCAGTGGACCGCCCTTGCCATCGCGCTTCTTGTCGCCCTCAAGGACGTAGAAGAGCGCTACCTGCCGCGCGCCGTCGAGCACCGCCTCACCGTGCTCGCCGCCGCCCTCATTATCCTGCCCCTGACGGTCGGCCTCTCGCGCGCCTCCATCATCCTGCTGCGATACGCGCTGTCGCGCAGCGCCACCGGCTGGCACGTCACCACCCTTACGGCTGCCACCATCCGGATCCTCTGGGCGATTCCGGGCCTGCTGGTTCTTCTCAACCTGCTCAACATTTCCCTGGCTCCCGCCCTGACCGCCCTCGGCGTCGGCGGCATCGCCGTCAGCCTTGCGCTAAAGGACACCCTGGCCAATCTTTTCTCCGGCTTTTACATCTCCATGGCCGGCAACATCCACAAGGGCGATTACATCAAGCTCGACTCCGGCCAGGAGGGCTTCGTCGAAGACGTCACCTGGCGCATCACCACCCTGCGCACCCTTCAGAACAATCTCGTCGTCATCCCCAACTCGAAGCTCAGCGAGGCGCTCGTCACCAACTACTCTTTCCCCGAGTCCCGCATGGCCCTGCCGATCCCTCTCTCGGTGAGCTACGGCGAGGACGTCGACCGCGTCGAGCGCGCGGTTCTTGAAGAGGTGCAGGCAGCCGCGGACATCGAAGGGCTGCTGCTCGAACCGCCCCCTGTCGTCCGCTTCAATCCCGGCTTCGGCGACTCCTCGCTCAACCTCACCCTCATCGTCCACGTCTCGGACTTCACCGCGCAGTTTGCGGTTCAGGACGTGCTGCGCCGGCGCATCCTCGCCCGCTTCCGCCGCGAGGGGATCCAGATCCCGTTCCCCGTTCGCACGCTCGACCTGCCGCCCGGCTCGCTGAAGCGCGCCCTCGAGGGCGGCGCGGGCCCCGGCGCGCCGGTTTGACAGCGCCTCGACGCGCTCCCTATACTGAAATTTCGCCCGCTGTGCGGGGAAAGCTCTTTCTGTGCCCGTCGATCGCGCACTGGCGCCGGGCATCTGATTCAGGATTGACCCATGCCAAAGAGAACGTTTCAGCCGAACAATCGCCGGCGCGCGAAAACGCACGGCTTCCGCGCCCGGATGAAGACCAAAACGGGGCGCGCCGTGCTGGCGCGGCGGCGGGCGCGCGGCCGCTGGAAGCTCACCGTCAGTGACGAACGGGCCGTCCGCTACGCCAAGCGGAAGTAGCGCGGGCGGCCGCGGGCGCGAGCGCTTTCCGCGGTCGAAGCGTCTGACCCGGTCCGCCGAATTCCGGCAGGTGTATGAACGAGGCACCCGCGTGGTGAGCCCCTACTTCGTGGCTTTCTGCTGGCAAAGCGGCAGCGGCGAGGCCCGCATCGGCTTCACCGCCCCGCGCTCGCTCGGCAAGGCTGTCTACCGCAACCGCATGCGCCGCCGCGTTCGCGAAACCATCCGCCGCCGCCTCTGGCGCATCGCCCCGGGCTGGTGGATCGTCTTCAATATCCGCAAAGCCAGCCTCGATGCCCCCCAGGCCGAGCTCGACGCCGCCGTCGAAAGGGTGGTCTCGCTATGCGCGGCCTGATTGTTCTGTTGATCGGTGCCTGGCAGCGCCTGGTTTCTCCATGGATGCCCCCCGCTTGCCGCTTCCACCCCACATGCAGCGAGTATACGCGGCAAGCCGTGCTGCGCTACGGCGCGGCCCGCGGCCTCTGGATGGGACTGAAGCGGCTGGCCCGCTGCCAGCCGCTGTGCCCCGGCGGTTTTGATCCGGTGAAATAGGAGTACGGATGGGAGAACCATTGAACGGCAAGAAAGCCCCCGGCGGCGGGAAAGAATTGAGCATGGAGACGCGGCTCCTGCTCGCCTTCGGCCTCATGGGCCTGGTGCTGTTCGCCACGCAGTATTTCATGCCCAGGCCCGCTCCGCCGCCCGCAGGCAAGAAGGCCGCGGCCGCGCCCGCCGCCGCGCCGCAGGCCGCTGCCGCGCCGGAGTCTGCCGCCCCGCCGCAGCCTGCCCCGCCCGCAAAGGCGAAAGCTGCTGCCGCCAAGCCTGCCGCCGAGGCGGCCCCCGCCCGCATGGTCGCCGGGAAGGACGAGATTCACATCCTCGAGACCGACGTCTACCGCATCGTCTTCGCCAACCGCGGCGCCGCCGTGCGAAGCTGGGTGCTCAAACGCTACCGCGACAGCGAGGGCAACCCCGTCGATCTCGTCAACGCCGCCGCCGCGCCGAAGGCCGGCTGGGCGTGGTCCTGGATTTTTCCGCGCGAAAAGCCCGGCGTTGACCTGAACAAGGCCCTTTTCGTCGTCTCCCGGCCCGGGCCGCTGGCCATCGAGTTCCGCTACGACGACGGCGCCACCCGGGCTGTCAAACGGTTCCAGTTCGAGCAGAAGCTCTATCGCGGCCAGTTCCTCAGCGAGGTGGAAAGCAACGGCCGCCCGGTCGAGCACCATCTGGCCTGGCGCGGCGGCTTCGGCGACCGCACCGTCCACAATCCCGCAGGCGTCCAGAAAAGCGTTTACTACGACGCCGCCAGACAGAAACTCGTCGAGGAAGGCGCCCGTTCGCCCGAAAAAGGCCCGCTGACCGTCACCGGCACGTTCCATTTCGCCGGAATCGAGGATACCTATTTCGCCGCCGTCGTCCTGCCCCGCGGCGAGGCGTCGCTCGAGTTCACCGCGTGGAGCGACCCGGTCCCCGAAAAGGAGGGCGGCGAGGAAAAACCGCACCCCGGCGTGTCGCTGGGCGGCAAGGCCCGCAACGAGTGGACCTTTTTTGTCGGGCCGAAGGACACCGACATCCTCCGCTCCACCGACCGCAAGCTGGAGACCATGATCGACTGGGGCTGGTTCTGGTTCATCGCCAAGCCCCTGTTCCTCGCCCTGCACTGGATTCACGACCACTGGACCGGCAACTGGGGTTGGGCCATCGTCATCGCCACCGTCATCATCAATGTCGCCATGCTGCCGATGCGCTTTTCCCAGCTGAAAAGCTCGCAGAAAATGGCGCAAATTCAGCCGGAATTGCAGGCCATTCAGGCGAAATACAAGGGCCTTTCCATGAAAGACCCCAAGCGGCAGAAGATGAACGAGGAGATGATCGCCCTCTACCAGAAGCACGGCATCAACCCCATGGGCGGCTGCCTGCCGCTGCTGTTGCAGATGCCGTTCTTCATCGCCTTCTTCAAGGTCCTCTCCGTCGCCATCGAGCTGCGCGGCGCGCAGTGGCTCTGGGTGACCGACCTCAGCCAGCCTGAAGCCTCCGCCATCCGCCTGCTGCCCATCGGCATGCTCCTCACCCAGGTGATCCTCCAGAAAATGACCCCGGTGGCCAGCCCGGACCCGTCGCAGCAGCGGCTGATGATGGTGCTGATGCCCGTCATGCTCACCGTGCTGTTTTACAGCGCTTCCAGCGGCCTGGTGTTATACTGGCTCACTGGCAATGTCGTGGGCATCGTCCAGCAATATTTCTTCAACAAAGCGGCGGTGAAGGCCGCGCCTGCGCCGGCGCCGGCCGCCAAAAAGAAGTAGGGGAACAGCCTGATGAGCGAGCGCCAATACACGGTGGAGACGGTCGGCGACCGGATCGCGGACTTTCTGGATGCAGTGCTGGACGCCATGGATCTCGACGTCGAATACGAGATCCTCGACGGCGCGGAGGCTGGCGCCTATTTCGAGAAGCCCTCGCTGGTGGTCAAGTTCAGCGGCCCCGATCTCGACTACCTCACCAACAACAAGGCGGAAGTCCTGCTGGCCCTCGAGCAGCTCACCCAGGAAGTGCTGCGCATGGCCCCCAACGAGCATGCGCTCATCTGCTTCGACGCCAACGACACGCGCCTGCTGCGGCAGGAAGAGCTGCGGCTCAGCGCGCTCACCGTGGCCGAAAAGGTGCGCGCCACGAAAACGCCTTACCGCTTCAGCCCGATGAACAGCCGCGAGCGCCGGCTCATCCACCTCGCCCTGCGCGACATGACGGACCTGCGCAGCGAAAGCTCCGGCGTCGGCCCGTACCGCCACGTGGTGGTGTATCCGGCCGGCATGCCCTCGCTGCCCGAGCCGCCGCCCCCGCCGCCCCACGCCCGCCCCGCGCGCGGCGGCGCGCGCGACGCCGGCCCGAGGCCCCACCGGAGCGGCGAGCACGGCGGCCGCCGCGAACAGGGCGGCCGAGGCCGCGGCAAAGGCAGGCCGCGCGGCAAGGGCGGCTCCGGCCCCCGCAACCGGCATTGATTCCGGATCTTCCCCGCAGCCTGTGACCGCACGCGACACGATCGTCGCCATCGCCACGCCGCCCGGCGCGGGCGGGCTCGGCGTGGTGCGCATCTCCGGCGCGCAGGCCCGCGCCATCGCCGGAGCCATCCTGCGTTTCCGCGAAGGCCACCAGTGGAAGCCGTGGCGCATCGCTCATGCGCACCTGCTCGATGAGGAGGGCGCCGCCATCGACGAAGTGCTGGTCGCCTTCTTCGCCGCCCCGCGCAGCTACACGGCGGAAGACGTCGTCGAAATCTCCTGCCACGGCTCGCCCGTCGTGCTGCGCCACTGCGTGGCGCGCGCCCTGCGCGCCGGCGCCCGCGCCGCCGAACCGGGCGAGTTCACTCTCCGCGCCTATCTCAACGGCCGCATCGACCTGCCGCAGGCCGAAGCCGTGCGCGACCTGATCGCCGCCACCACGCTGTATCAGGCGCGCGTCGCCGCCGGGCAGCTCGAGGGCTCGGTGTCCCGTGCGGTCAAACCGGTGAAGGACCGGCTTGTGGGGCTGATCTCGCTGCTCGAGGCGGGCATCGACTTCGCCGAAGACGACGTGCCGGTGGCGCCGGCGGAGGAAATCGACGCGCGCCTCGCCGCCGTGATCGAAGACCTCGAGCGGCTGCTCGCCAGCTACGCCTGGGGCAAGTATGTCCACGACGGGATGACGCTTGCCATCGTCGGCCGCCCCAACGTCGGCAAGAGCAGCCTGTTCAACGCGCTGCTCGGGACCGACCGCGCCATCGTCACCGAGATTCCCGGAACAACGCGCGACACGGTGAGCGAGTCGTTCTCGCTCGAGGGCGTGCCCGTGCGCCTGGTGGACACGGCAGGCATCCGCGAGAGCCAGGACCTCGTCGAGCGGCTCGGCATCGAACGCACCGAGCGCGCCATGGCCGACGCCGACATCACGCTCGTCGTGCTGGACCTGAGCGAGCCGCTCTCGGACGCCGACCGCGAGCTGCTGGCCCGCGCCGAACGGCAGGGCTGGCGCGTGGTGGTGGGCAACAAGTGCGACCTGCCGCGGCGGCTTGAGCCGGGCGTCGAGGAGATCGCCGTGTCGGCGCAGACCGGCGCCGGCATCGCCGGACTGAAACAGCTGTTGGTGGAGCGCATCGCGCCCGGCGGCGCCGCCGCGCCGCAATCGGCCCTGATCACCAGCGCTCGCCACGAGGCGCTGCTCCGGGAAGCGCGCGAGGCCGCCTTGAAGGCCCGCCAGGCGAATGCGGCCGGCCTGCCGCACGAGCTGCTTCTGCTGGACTGCTACGCCGCCTTGCAGCCGCTCGACGCCCTCACCGGCGCCACCACCGCCGACGACATCCTCAACCGCATCTTTTCCACCTTCTGCATCGGCAAGTAGGCGCGCGGCGTGACATCCCGCAGGCTCTCTGCGCCGGGAATTGCCGCCATCATTTCCACGACGGCGGCTGGCCGGTGACGGCGAGGACGGACTTCCACAGCTCGCCGTCGAGGCTCACCCTCTTGCGGCCGCCGGTGATCATGTGCGAGGGCACGTGAACCATGCGGTTGTGGACCAGGCCGATGATCAGCCCCGAGCGGCCCGTCATGGCCGCGTGCACGGCGTTGCGCGCCAGGCCGTCGCAGAGGATCGCGTCCTCGGTGTTCGCCGGCAGGCCGCGGATCGTGTAGCTGGGGTCGATGTAGCGCACATTGACGGGCGTGCCCCTGGCGCGGAAATGATCGGTGATGCGGTCCTTGAGGAACAGGCCGATGTCGGCGTGCTTGATGTTGCCCGAGGCGTCCGTCTCCACCTTGTCGCGAGGGATCAGATGCTGGCCCGCGCCCTCGGCGACGACGATCACCGCGTGGCGCTTGCGTTCGAGCCGCCGCTCGAGCACGGCCAGCAGGCCGCGCTCGCCCTCCAGCTCGAAGGCCTGCTCGGGGATCAGGCAGTAGTTGACCTCGCCGCTGGCCAGCGTGGCGCCGGCGGCGATGAAGCCCGAGTCGCGGCCCATCAGCTTGACCAGCCCGATGCCGTTCAGCACGGCGCGCGCTTCGGTGTGGGCGATGTCGATCACCTGGCGCGCGGCGTTGATGGCCGTGCCGTAGCCGAAGGTGCGAGTTACATAGAGAATGTCGTTGTCGATGGTCTTCGGCACGCCCACCACGGCGAGAGAGTGGCCGAGCGCGCAGGCGGCTTCGTGGATCCTGTACGCGCCGCGCTGCGTGCCGTCGCCGCCGATGGGGAAGAAAAGATTGACGCCGAGCTCGCGCAGCGTGCGCACCATGATCTCCGGGTCCTCGGGGCCGCGCGATGTGCCGAGGATGGTGCCGCCCAGCTCGTGAATGTCGCTGACGTCCTCCGGCGTCAGCTCCACGGGCGGGAACCCGTTGGCCGGATTCAGGCCGTGGTAACCGTAGCGGATGCCGTAGATGCGCTCGACGCCGTAGTGACAGCGAAGGCTGAGCACGAGGCTGCGGATGACGTTGTTCAGCCCCGGGCAAAGCCCGCCGCAGGTGACGATGGCGGCCGCGGTGCGCGCGGGGTCGAAGTAGATCTTCTCGCGCGGGCCGGCTTTCTCGAACAGGATGTTGCCGGGCCGCTCGGCGGCCAGGTCCTGCGTGATGTGCAGCGGGATGAAGTGCGTGTCGGCGACAAACGGGTTGGGATGGTCGGGGTCGATTTCCCGGCTCGGCATCGGCGAGGGCAACGTGGCCGGGCCGAGCCGTTCAATGTAGGCGACAGGCGGCTGCATTCACGCGCCAGTTTAACGAAAAACGGGAGCCGGTTCCGTGTTCGTCGGCCGCGACGAGGATGGCGTGCGCCGCAGCGGCCGCTCGCTCCGGCCGTCGTTCCGGCTGGCGCCGGTCTGCGTTCGCCGCTTCGAAGGCGCATCCGGAGCCGACAAACGCTTTCGGAGCCGCGAGCGGAGCGGCGCTTCAGCGGCGCGGGAGCGAGCGGTCGTGGCGGACTGAACGGCCCGAACGCGGAAGGGCCGCGCAGACCCGCGGCAGCATTGCGGCGAAGCGCCGGCGCGCCGCGACAAGGGAAGCTGTCAATTGCGCTGGCCGCGGATGCGGCGAATCGGAGCGTCGAAGTTTCCGCAGCATCTCTCGTGCGTGCTTGACTTGGCCGGAGCCAATGGCATACCTTAACACTTTCGCAGCAGCGCGCAGGCCAGAGATGCCCAACGCCGAGAGCAGGCCGGAGATTTTATACGACCAATATCTCGAATCGACGCTGGCCAGCGTGGACGCGAGCGAGGAGATCGCCAAATCGGCTGCCGAGCGCGTGGGCTTCGACGAGGAAGAGACCTACCACATCGGCTACGCCGTGCGGGAAGCGGTGGTCAACGCGGTCGTGCACGGCAATCTTTACAGCGCCAACAAGCGGGTGAGGCTGCGGATCGAACGCACGGGCGGAGTGCTTCAGGTGACCGTCGAGGACCAGGGCCAGGGATTCGAGGAGGCTGCGCAGGCCGATCCGCTGGCGCGAGAGAACCTGCTGAGCCAGTCCGGCCGCGGGCTGTTGATCATGCGGGCGTTCATGGACGAGGTGGAAATCGGGCGCACCGGCGAGGGGGGCACGCGGCTGGTGATGAGGAAAGCGTTGCCTCGCGCCTGAAAACTCGGGTATTCTGAATTCGGTTTTGCAAAGCCAGGAGGTGATTTGCAGTGAGCTTGAAACTGACAACCCGCCAGGTTGGCGACGTGACCATCGTCGATGCGGCCGGCCGCATTACCTTGGGCGAAGGCTCTTCGGCCTTTCGGGACACGATCAAGGAACTGGTCAACAAGGGACAGAAGAAGATTCTGGTGAATCTCGGGGACGTGACCTACATTGACAGCTCGGGCATCGGCGAGCTGGTGAGCGGCTACACGACCGTGTCCAATGCAGGCGGCCAGCTGAAGCTGCTCAACCTGACCAAGCGGGTGCACGACCTGTTGCAGATCACCAAGCTCTACACCGTCTTCGAAGTCTTCGACGACGAAGCCAAGGCGTTGGCGAGCTTCTGATTCAGACTCCAGCCGGAGCGCCGGCCCGATGCCCAACCGGGAGCCGAGGACGGTTTTGATCGCGGAGCAGCCGGGCCTGTTGCGCGACGGCATCGCATCGCTGTGCGCGGCCAGCGGCCGCTACCGCGTGGCGGCCGCCGTCGAGTGCGGCGAGGAAGCCTGGCGGCTGATCGAAAAGCTCCGTCCGGACGCGGCGCTGATGGATTTGCAGACGCCGCGTCTGGACGCGCTCGACATTGCGCGGCGCCTTTCCGGCATGACGCCGTGGCCCGATTGTCCGCCGACCCGGTGCGTGATCCTTTCCGTCCGCTCGGACCGCAAGACGGTGCTCGAGGTGTTGCGGGCCGGAGCGCAGGGGTTCCTGCTGAAATCCAGCAGCGGCGACAACCTGCTGGACTGTCTCGACCGCGTGCTGGACGGCGGCATTTACGTCTCGCCCGGCGTGGATCTGCAAAACCTGTTTTCCGCCGACCGGCGCGGCGCGCCGGACGACCCGCTCGACACGCTCAGCCCCCGCGAGTTCCAGGTATTTTCCTTGCTGGTGGAAGGCGTGCGCCCGAAAGAGATCGCCGCGCGGCTGGGCGTCAGCCCCAAGACGGTGGACACCTACCGCGTGCAGCTGATGCGCAAGCTGGGCATTCATGACGTTCCGGGGCTGGTCAAGTACGCGGTGCAAAGGGGCTTCATTCCGCTGGCCGATTCAGCGGCCGGAGGCGCCGGCTGAGCGCGCGCCGAACGCGGGAATCCGTCCGCCTGTTGCTATCCTGAGAGAAGGTGTCGTCTCCGCTCAACGTCCGTCTGGAGCAGTACGAGGGTCCGCTGGACCTGCTGCTGGATCTGATCCGCAAGCAGCAGATCAACATCTACGACATCCCGATTGCGCGGATCACGCAGCAGTATCTCGACTACATGCAGCGCGCCGCCGATCTGGATATCGAACTCAGCGCCGAGTTCGTCTATATGGCGGCGACGCTTATCCACATCAAGTCGCGGATGCTGTTGCCGCGCGACCCCGAGCTGGAAAAGATCGACCCGCAGGAGGACCCGCGGCGCGAGCTGGTCGAGCGGCTGCTCGAATACGAACGCTACAAGTCCGCCGCGGCGATGCTCAAGGAGAAGCGGATGATCGAGGAGGCCATCTGGACCAACCCGCAGATCCAGAACTTCCTCCCGGAAGACGAATCGCCCGGGCTGGCGGTCACGCTGTTCGATCTGGTGAAGACGTTCGAGCAGGTCCTTGAGCGGGCCCGGAGCCGGCCGACATACGAGGTCACGCGCGAGGACGTGAGCGTGCCGGACATGATGCTGCTGCTCAAGCGCGTGCTGTCGGACGTGCCGCCTTCGAAGAGCGTGCCGCTGGTGCCGCTGTTCGAGCAGCAGCGCTCGCGGCGGGCCATGATCTGCCTGTTCCTCGCCGTGCTGGAGATGGTCAAGCTTCAGGCGATCCGGCTCACGCAGCGGGAGAGCTTCGGCGAGATCGAGATCCGGCGGGACAAGGCGTTCGACGAGGTGGAAATCACTCCGGACGCCGCCGTCAGAATCGAAGAAGAATACAACGCATAAGCATGGAAGAGCCAATCAATCCGGCTGCCACGGGGCAGCCCGAGCCGAATGAAACCCTGTCCGCCCGCAGCGGCGAGGAGGCTGCGGGTTCGGAAACGGGCGTCGAAACGTCCGGCGCGAATGTCGCTTCCGGGGGCGCCGCGGCGGCGGATGACGCCGCGCCGGCGGCCGAGATGTTCACCCCGGAGCAATTGTTGCCGGCCGGGGAACAGAAAGCGGGGCCGGAGGACGCAGAACGGGCCAGGCTCAAGGCGGTCCTGGAAGCCATCGTGTATGTGCTGAACGAACCGATGCCGGCGGCGCAAATCGCGCAGGCGCTGGGACGGCCGGCGGAAGAAGTGGAGCCGCTGCTCAAGGAGCTGGCCGAGGAAACCAGCCGGCCGGACCGCGGCATCTTCATCCGCGAGGTTGCCGGCGGCTATCAGATGGCGACCAAGCCCGAGCACCACGAGGTGATCCGCAATTTCGTGCGCAACCTGAAACAGCCGCTGAAGCTGTCGCAAGCGGCGCTGGAGACGCTGGCGGTGATCGCCTACAAGCAGCCGATCACGCTGCCGGAGATCCTCGAGATCCGCGGCGTGCAGGGCGCAGGCGTCATCAAGACGCTGATCGACCGCAAGCTGGTCACTACGGCAGGCCGCAAGAATGTCATCGGGAGGCCGATTCTCTACAAGACGACGCGCGAATTCCTGACGCAATTCGGGCTGAAGGACCTCAGCGAGCTGCCGAGCCTGAAGGAATTCGAGGAGATTCGCCGGCAGTCGATGGCCGACGAGGAATTCGAGCCGGCGCCGGAAGCTGCCGCGGCGGGCCAGCCGGGAGCTGCGCAGCCGGAGGCAGTGCAACCCGAAGCCGCGCAGCCGGAGGCGGAACAGAGCGAGTCCCGCGCCGCAGAGGCGGCGCAGGCGGATGTCGCGGCGGGCGTGGAGCAGCCGGCTGCCGGTGGCGGCGCCAGCGGCCCGCCCGAAACGGCGCCGCCGGAAGACCGGGACAATGGCTGAGGAGCGGCTCCAGAAGATTCTCGCCCACGCGGGCATCGCCAGCCGGCGCAAGGCCGAAGAACTGATCGTCGAAGGCCGCGTGACCGTCAACGGCGAGACGGTTTCCGAACTCGGCGCCAAGGCCGATCCGGACCGCGACAGGATCTGCGTGGACGGCATGCCCGTGCGGCTCCCGAAGCGGCATGTCTATATCGCCATGAACAAGCCGCGCGATGTGGTCACCACGCTGAGCGACCCGCAGGGGCGCACCACGGTGAAGCACCTGCTGAAAGGCGTGCGCGAGCGCGTGTTTCCCGTGGGCCGGCTCGACTACCACAGCGAAGGGCTGCTGCTGCTGACCAACGACGGCGAACTTGCCAACCGGATCCTCTCGCCCTCGGGCCACGTCGAAAAGGTCTATCACGTGAAGGTAAACGGGCGCCTGACGCCGGAACAGATGGAGCAATTCCGCAAGGGCATCAGCCTGCACGGGAGGCGGACCGCGCCGGCGGGAATCCGGCTGATCAAGGACGCGCCGAACCCGTGGTACGAGGTGCGGCTCACCGAAGGGCGGCAGCAACAGATCCGTCTCATGTTCCGGCATCTCGGCCGTCTGGTGGAAAAGCTGCGCCGGGTGCAGATCGGGCCGCTTTCCCTGGGCAAGATGAAGCCCGGCGAGTGGAGGTTTCTCACCGAAGACGAAGTGCGGCGGCTGCGGCGCGCCGCAGGCATGGGCGATGAGGCGGCCGGCAAGGCGAAGGCCGGCGGCGGCGCGAAGGGGAGGAAGCGGTGACGGCCGGGCGGATTTCCGATCCGGAGCTGGAGATCCTGCGGACCTGCCGCACGCTGGCCGTGGTCGGCTTGTCTTCCAACCCGCACCGGGCCAGCCACGGCGTCTCGCGATACTTGCAGCGGGCGGGCTACCGGATCATCCCCGTGAACCCGAACGAAACGGAGGTGCTCGGCGAGAAGGCGTACGCGCGGCTGGCCGATATCCCCGGTCCGGTCGACTGCGTGGTGATTTTCCGCCGGCCCGAGCATGTGCCGCAAGTCGTCGAGGAGGCGATTGCGAAGGGGGCGAAGGCGGTCTGGATGCAGCAGGGAATCGCGCACGCGGAGGCGGCTACGCGGGCCCGCGCAGCCGGGTTGCTGGTGGTCGAGGACCGCTGCATGATGATCGAGCACCTGCGGATGTCGGCCGAGCCGTCAAAGTCCTGAGCGGATGCCGCCGGCGCAGGCCCGGCAAGCCGGCCTCCGTCGGCATGCGTCCACAAAGACTGTTGGCGAGCCGGGCGCAACGCGGAGCTGCCGCCGCAGCTTCTGGCAACAAATTCGTCCACGGGCCTGCGGGCTTCAAAGGAAGCGGCGCAGGAAGGCGGCGTTGCGGCGGAGGTCCGCTTCCTTGTCGCCCGACGGCGCGCTGGTCTCAAGCACCAGCCAGCCGCGCCAGCCGATCTCGCCCAGCACTTTCACCGCGCCCGCCACGTCCACGGCGCCCTCGCCGAGATAGCCTTTGTCCTTGACGTGAATCTGGCAGATCCGCTTGCGGCCAAGCAGGCGGATCTCCTGGAGCGGGTCGACCCGGTAGAGGTTGGTCGCGTTGCCGATGTCGTAGTAAACCTGCAATGCGGGCGAAGCGACGGCATCGAGGATGCGGATGTCGTCCTCGGCGCGGATCGCGTTCTCGAAGCCGAGGGTCACTTTCGCGCGCTCGGCCTCGCGCGACAGCTCCTTGAGCGGCGCAATGACCGCGTCCATATCCGCGCGGGTTTCCAGCGCGCACTTGCCGAAGAAGACGAGCATCAGGATGCGCGCATCGAGCTGCCGCGTGATTTCAATGCCTTCGGCAGCGCGGCGCAACGCCTCGGGGTCGTTCTTGAGGCAGTGAACATGAAGGATGTCGATGTAGGTGGAGACGATGGGCACGCGGTGGCGCTTCGACGCGGCCAGGAAGGCGCGCTGGCGCTCCGGCGCGGCCATCACCATGCGGCCCGCCGCCGTCTGCCGGCCCAGCGTGACCTGGATGCCTTCGCAGCCGGCGCGCGCCGCGACGGCGACGGATTCGGGATCCGAAGGCGCATGCGCGACGCCGTCCATGACGCCGATGCGCAAACCGCTGCCGGGCGCCATTGCTGCGGCGGGCACGGCTAGAAGATCCCGTCTGGTGAAGCGCATGGCTTTCAGGCTAGCGTTTCCTGCGGATCAGCACCACCCAATCGCGCGAGCGCTCGGCGGGAGGCAGACCCAGCCAGCGCCGCCCCTTGCCGCCGCGCAGCTCGCGGACTTCGCCCTGGAGGAGCTCGCCTCCGGTGCGCGGGTTGAACCAGTGTACGGCGTACTCGCCTTCGGGCAGCGCGATTTGCGCCGATCCGCCGCGCGGCAAGTAGAGGGCGTAGATCTCCCCGGGCTTTGCCAGAACGCGCGCGGGGGAGCCTTCGGCGACGCGGAACGGCGGGACGACCGGCTCCATGTCCCAGAACGGCAGGTGGCGGTGGAAGAACTCCAATGCGATGCGGGTCTGCTCCCACATGCGGTCGCGCGAGCGCCAGTCCTCGCAGTTGAGATCCATGTGCGGGAAGCGGTACCCGAAATACCATTCGACGCCCGAGCCGCCGCCGATCAGATTGCCCCAGAGAGCCTCGATGCGGGGGATGTCGTGATCGGGGTCTTCGCTGTCGGGCAGCACGCCCATGTCGGCGGGGGACTGCTCGTCGTGAAAGATGGCCCATTTGCGCCCGGCTTCGGCCGTGCGGCGGCGGAGTTCGACGGCCTCCTCGTGGTAGGACGCCATGTCGGATTGGATCGAGGTGACTTCGAAGTGCGGGTCGCCAAGGATGCCGTTGTAGAACGTGCGTGCCCGGTTCAGGTGCGTGTGCACGCCGATCGGGTGATCGTAGGGGTCGAGTTCGCGGATCCAGGCGGCGATGGCCTTGCGGTCGGCGTCGGGCGTGTTGTTTTCCTCGCCGAGGTTCCAGATGAGCGCCGGGTGGTGGGCGAAGCGGGCAATGAGTTCGCGCAGGTAGAGCTTGCGGATGTTGTTCAGGCCTGCGCTGACGCCGAGCTTGCGGTCGTTCTCGGTCTCCTGCGTGATCACGTGGAGCATGAGTCCGAGACGGTCCATGTGGGAGAAGACGATTTCCCACTGGGCGAGCTTGCTGACATCG
>Ga0068707_1001285_pt1 | contig 17364 bp, 10 predicted proteins | sample YNPNPMetaG_FD_66600 | JGI IMG/M metagenome (GOLD analysis project Ga0068707, IMG submission 66600) | Anoxygenic and chlorotrophic microbial mat microbial communities from Yellowstone National Park, USA - YNP NP MetaG | ecosystem: Environmental > Aquatic > Thermal springs > Hot (42-90C) >...
GCTTTGTGGGACCCCGCTCCGCCCTGGGCGACCCCCGCGGCGAGCTCTTCGCCAGCGTGGCGGCGGGGATGGTGAGCTGCCCCTGGCAGACCTTCCTGGAACGGCTGTTGGGCCTTGCCGATCCGCCCGATCCGTTGGCGGGGGTGCCAGCGGTGGACGCCCGGCTCCTGGGTGTGCTCGTGCACCGGGTGCTGGAGCAGGTGTGCCGCAGAGCAGCGCCGCACCTCCCCCGCTCCCTTGCCGAGGCGCTCTCCAGTCAACCGGTGGCCGTCCCCTGGCCGGAGGAGGACGAGCTGGACGCGCTGCTGGAGGAGGTGTCGGCACTGACCGCCCGCGAAGCTGGTCTGCTCTGGCCCGGTTTCCCGTTGGTCCTAAAGGAGGTGGCCCGTCCCTACCTGGGCGTGGCCCAGGCGTGCGAGTGGGGTAGAGGAGCGGTGGCGGTGTGCGGGGTAGAGGTGGAGGGGGAGGCATCGGCTGTGGATGGGAGGGGGCGCCCCCAGTCGCTGCGCTTCCGCGCTGACCGGTTGGATCGCTGTGGGGATAGGGTGGTGTTCACCGACTACAAGACCGGCCGCCCGCAAGACCTCGGCGTCAAGCGGGATACGCGGCACGACCGTCTCGCTCGGGGCATCGCCTCGGGCCACTACTTGCAGGCTGCCGCCTACGCCCTGGCGGAGCCGCGTGCCGGGCGGGGGCGCTACCTGTACCTCGCGCCGGATCTCGAGGACGCGGAGCGCGTGGTGGAGCTAGCTGGGGAGGAGTGGGTGGCCGATACCTTCTGCGCTACCGTCGAAACCGTGCAGGGGGCGTGGGAGGAGGGGGTCTTCTTCCCGCGCCTGGTGGAGCCGGATCGCGATACGGAACCGCGAAAGTGCTCGTACTGCCTCGTCGCGCCCGCGTGCCTGCGGGGCGAAAGCGGGGTGCGCTTGCGGCTTCGCGAGTGGGTGCACTCGGCCGCCAGGGGAGGAGCGGGCACAGCGAGCCGGCCGGAGGAGCTGCTGATCTCGCTGTGGTACCTGCCCAAGGGGGGCGCAGGGGGGAGCGGCGAGGGGGAGGAGGGGGCGTGAGGGCAGGGGCCGCCACCGCCGAGCTGGTGGCCGAAGATGCGCGCGCCCGCCGGGCGGCGCAAACCGAATTCACCCGCCCGCTGGTCCTGGAGGCCGGGGCGGGGACGGGGAAGACCACGGCGCTGGTGGCCCGGGTGGTGGCGTGGGCGACGGGGCAGGGGTGGCGGGAGGCGGTGCAGGGCGAGGAGAGCCGCAGTGGGGGGGGCGGAGGGACCGATGCCTGGCGGATTGCTGCGCGGGTGCTGGACGGCATCGTGGCCGTCACCTTTACCGAGGCGGCAGCGGCGGAGATGGCAGCTCGGGTGGGCGAGGTGCTGGGGCAGTTGGCCTCGCTGGAGCGACCCCCATTCCTGGACGAGGAGCTCGTGGCGAGGGAGGGGGAAGACGTGGCGGGGCGGGCAGCGGCGCTCCTGGAGCGTCTCGACCGTCTGCAGGTCACCACGATCCACTCGTACTGCCGGCGGCTCCTGGCGGCGTGGCCCTACGAGGCGGGTATCCACCCCGACTTTGCGGTGGATGCGGACGGCCGCATCACGGCACGCGTGGTCCAGGCTGCGGTGGAAGAGGGCTACGCGGCGGCGCTGGCCAGCGGGGCCGACGCCCAGCTGCTGGCCCTGGCGGCAGCCGGGGTGGGTCCCCAGGAGGTGGCGGAAGCGGTGGAGGAGCTCGTGCAGGCCGGTCTGCCAGCGGCAGCCCTGGCCGAGGACCCGTTGGCTGGAGCGCGTGGGGCCCAGGTGGTGGCAGAGCTCGAGGGAGCGCTGGCAGCCTTTGCCCAGCGGGGGGGAGCGCAGCTGGCTACGGCCAGCAAGAGCACGGTGGCTCGCGAGGTGGTGGAGGCTCTGGAAGAGCTGCACCGCCGCGTGGCGTCGCTCGAGGGGAGCGAGCGCGAACGCGCGGCGGGGGCTGCAGCTGCGGTGGCGGCGTGCGTGCCGGCAGCGGTGCGCAAGCGGCTGCGGCAGTGGGCCAAGGGCGGTTTCGGCCAGCGGGAGGAGGACGCTCTGGGGGCGGGGAGGGAGGTGGTGCGGGCCGCCGCCGCAGCGGTGTGGGGGCTGGTGGAGCTGTTTTCCGCGTTCAAACCAGAGTTTCTGGACGCTGCGCGGCGGGTCGTGGGGCCGCTCGTGCACACCGTCCGCGAGCGGTTGCGCGCCCAGGGGGCTCTCACCTTCAACGACTTGCTGTCGGGTGCCCTGGTGCTGCTGCGCCGGCACCCGCAGGTGGCAGAGCGGGAGCGGGCGAGGCTGCGGCAACTCGTGGTGGACGAGTTCCAAGACACCGACCGGGTGCAGTGCGAGATCTTCCGCATCCTCGCCCTGGAGGGGCCCGACGGCGAGAGGCCAGGGCTGTTCGTGGTGGGGGATCCCAAACAGTCGATCTACGGCTGGCGCAGCGCGGATCTGGAAGCCTACGAGGCGTTCGTCCGCGACGTCGTGGCCGCAGGCGGCGAGGTCATGCGGCTGTCCGTGAACTACCGCTCGCTGCAACCGGTGCTGGACGAGGTGGCGCGGTGCCTGGCACCCGTGATGACGGCGGAACCGGGCGTGCAGCCGGCCTTCCAACCGCTGGTGGCGTGGCGCCGGGAGGGTGAGGGTGGAGGTGCGGCAGGGCCACCGCGGGTGGAGTTCTGGGTGTCGTGGGTGCCCGACGCGGCGGGGAAGCCAGTTCGAGGGGGAACGGGCGAGGCGCTGGCGCTGGAAGCACGGGCGGTGGCGCGGGACATCCGCACGCGCAGCGAAGCGGGGGAGGTGGAGCTGTCGCGGGTGGGGGTGCTGCTGCGGGCCATGACGGACGTGGAGGGCTACCTCGCGGCCCTGCGCGAGGAGGGGGTGCCCTACGTGGTGGACCGGGACCGCAGCTACTACCGGCGGCGAGAGGTGGTGGACGCTACCTCGCTGGTACGGGCGGTGGTGGATCCGGCGGACCACGTGGCCCTCGTGGGCTGGCTGCGCTCCCCCTGCGTGGGGGTCCCCGATGCTGCCTGGCTGCCCCTGTGGCGGCGGGGGTTTCCGGCCCTCGTGACCCGCCTGGGAACGGGCAACGGTGGTGTGCTGGTGCAGCTGGAGGAGGCGGTGCGCGGGGCGGTGGAGGAGCTGCCCACGGGGGTGCCGGGTCTCGAACGGGTGCGTGGGTGGGAGGAGTCGCTCCTCGCGGCGCTTTCTGACCTGGAGGTGCTGCGGCGCTCCTTTCGTTCGGAGCCGGTGGGGGTGTTCCTGGAGCGCCTGCGCCAGCTCACCCTCCTCGAACCCACCGCTGCCGCCTGCTACCTGGGGCACTTCCGGGTGGCCAATCTGGAGCGGTTTTTCGCGCTCCTGCGGCGCATCCTCGACACGTGCGGGGACAACCCCGCGGTGCTGGTGCGGGAGTTGCGGGCGGCGGTGCGGGAGGAGGCGGCGGAGCCGGAGGAGAAGGCTGTCCTCCACCCCCGTCAGGCGGTGCAGGTCATGAGCATCCACCGCGCCAAGGGCCTCGATTTCGACCACGTGTACCTGGTGCAGACCCACCGCGGGGTGCGGCGCGATGTGGCCTCGGCCAACGACGCGGAGGCCGTGGGCGGGCGCTGGGAGTACCGCCTCTTTGGCGTGCCCTCCAGCGGCTGGGGGAAGGTGGTGCAGCGGCGCCAGCGCCGTGCCACCGCCGAGTTGGTGCGGACCGCGTACGTGGCCCTCACCAGGGCGCGCGACCGCCTGGTGGTGGTGGGGATGCTGCCGGAGCGCCCCCGCACTGGCGAGCCCAACTCCCTGGCGTATCTCCTGGGGTGCCGGCAGGACTACCCCGATCTGGCGCAGCTCTTCTCCGCAGCGGCGCAGACGCCCACAGGTGAGATCGAGGAAGGGGGCGTGCGGTGGGTTTTCCCGGTCCTGGCGGCAGCCGCTGTTCCGGCCGGAAAACCCCGGACGCCAGGTCCCCGGGGCCGGTCGCTGGGCGAGGTGGAGGCGGCAGTGGCAAGCCTGGCCGTACGGCGGAGGGAAGCGGCCCGCCGCATGGCGCGCCCCTTCTCCACACCCGCCTCGGCCCAGGCGCACCGGCTCCTGGAGGAGGGGGAGGCGATGGGCAGCGCAGCGGGCGAGTTGCCCGGGGCGGAGGCGCGGCGCGGGGCCTTGCTCTTGGGGACGGCCGTGCACCGCTTCCTGGAGGCGGCGGACTTCTCCGCTCCCCTGCACGAACTCGCCACGGCGGGAGTGCGCCAGGTGGAGGCGGAGCTCGCCCGCCTCCTGGCAGGGCAGGAGCTGGTTGTGGCCAGAGAGCGCGCCCGGGAGCTCTTCCGCAGGGTGGCCGCCTCCCCCCTGGGCCAGCGACTCGAAGCCATCGCTAGAGGTGTCCTCGCGCGGGAGATGCCGATCCTGCTGGCGCCCCCGCTGGATGGGGGAGCGGTGGGGTACGTGGCGGGTTCCGTGGACCTCCTGTACCGGGACCCGGCGGGGGGTGGGCTCGTGGTGGCGGATTACAAGACCGACGAGGTGGAGACAGAGGAGGAAATTGCAACGCGCGCCGCCCTCTACCGGCCCCAGGGGGCGGCCTACGCCCAGGCGGTGGCCGCCGCCTTGGGTCTTGCCAAGCTGCCGCGCTTCGAGCTGTGGTTCCTGTGGCCGGGGCGGGTGGTGGAAGTGCCGCTCGCGGGCGAGGTCAGCCCTACCCCAGGGCGTTGACGCGCTGGCGGTGCGTCCGCGCCCCGGTTTGGCACGGGGTGCCTACTCGTGCCCCGCCATGAGGTGCCAGGTCACCAGGCGATCGTTCATGGCCCGCAGGCGCCGGCAGAGGATCTGGCAGAGCAGGCCGATAAACTGGCGGGCGGCGTCCGGGTCCATCTCCAGCACCTCTTCCAGACGTTGCCGGTCCACCGTGAGGACGGTGCACCCCGTCGTGTGGGCGCGGGCGTCGGCGCTGCGCGGCTGGTCGTCGATGAGGGCCATCTCGCCGAACACCTCGCCGCGGCTCACAAAGGACAGGGCCTCTTCCCCCATGCCCAGGAGCCGCCGGGAGATGCGCACCTGGCCCTCCACCACGATGTAGAGCTTGTCGCCCTGCTCCCCCTCGGCAAAGATGAGCGCCTCCGGCGGGAAGCGTTCCTCCTTCGAGTAGGCGGCCAGGAGCCGTAGCTCGGCGGCGGAGAGCCCCTGTTCCCGCAGCACCTGGGCCTTGGCCTGGGCGTCCAAGTGGACCCGCTCCCCCGGCTCGCCCGTCTTCCCCCGCGGCACCGGTGTGCCCGGTGTGAACAGTTCGGTCATGGCGTGGTTGGCCGAGCGCACCTTGGAGGCCAGGGAGTGCCAGAAGCACCAGAGCAGCGCCACGCCCAGCTCGTCGTCCCCGGCGGCCAGAGCTTCCAGCTCCTGGGCCGGCAGGTGGAGGGCCTGGCACGGCTCGGCAGCGATCACCGTGGAGGAGCGCGGTGTGCGGTCGACGAACGAGACCTCGCCCAACACCTCTCCCGCCGCCACGGTGGCGAGGAGCTGGGTTCCCACCGGGGTGCGGCGCAGCACGTGGGCCCGCCCCTGCAGCAGCACCAGCACGTCCCGATCCTCCTGACTCTCCCGCAGCAGCACCTGCGTCTGGCGGAAGGTAAGGCGGCGGCCCGTCTCGACGAGCCGCAGGAGCTGGGCGTCGGTGAAGTGCCGGAAAGCACGGAAGCGGCGCAGTTCGAGGGCGGTGGCGAGGAGATCGTCGCGGGTGGCTGCCGCTGCTGCGCGGGGTGAGCGCGTTTCCGGGAAGCGCAACGACGAGAAGAGCCGCGCCCGGGACAGGGCCACGTGTTCGCAGGCCCGTTGCAGGGCGGCGGCGCGCTGGCGGTACGCTTCGGCCAGTTCGGCCTTGGACATCCGGCACAGATCGCCCAGGGTATCCACGCGGCGGCGGGCGGCGGCCACCTCGCTTTCGCTCGCGCCCTGGGCGAGGAGGAGCGCGTCGGTGGCGTGGCGAAGCGCCTCCGGGTAGTCCTCCAGTTCCAGGGCAATGCGGGCGCACTCCACGGCCAGCTTGCGGTCCAGGGGGTTGAGGCGGCGTGCCTGCACGAACTCTTCCAAGGCCGCGCGCAGGTCGCGCCGGCGCAGGTGCAAGTACCCGGCGCCAGCGTAGGCCAGGTAGTGGAAGGGGGCCCGCAGCTTCGCCAGGTCGAACATCTCCTGCGCCTTGGCCAGCTCGTTGCGCCCCTCGAAGAGGCGAGCCATCCCCACGGCGTGGGAGGCCTCCAGGTTGCGCCGCTTGAACTCACGCTCGGGGGTGTCGTCGGCGGCGCTGGCGCGCAGGGTGGCAGCTCGTTGCCGGAGCGCGTCGCCCTTGGGGGTCAGGTTGGCGGCTAGCTCCAGCAGCTCGGCAGCGGCCAGCCGCTGCCCGCTCCGCTCGAGCTGCTCCGCCAGCTCGGCGAGCCGCTGGGCAAAGACAGGGTGGGGCTGGACCTCTGTGTTCGCCATCCCCTCATCACTCGCACACCGCATCCTACGGGGCTCCCCCTCGCGTGTCAAACGGTTGCCGCCGAGGGGGTAGCACATCCGGTACTCTGGAGGGGTGCGGTGCGCGAAGCTGGCGGAGGTGGTCCATGGTCAAGGCGGAGGGCAGGACGTTTCCGTTCGACGGGGTGGAGAAGGTGCAGCCGGGGCTCCTCGAGACGTTCCCCTACGAGTACGCGGGGCGAGATGCGGAAGTTTCCATCGTGAGCGACGAGTGGAGCTGCGTGTGCCCGTTCTCGGGCCTACCCGACTTTGGGACGCTTTCGGTGCGCTACGTTCCCGACCGGGAGTGCCTGGAGCTCAAGTCGGTGAAGTACTACCTCACCTCGTACCGGAACGTGGGCATTTACCAGGAGCACGCCGCCAACCGGATCCTCGAGGACCTGGTGGCGGCGTGTCGGCCCAAGCGCATGGAGGTGTCGCTGGACTACCGCCTGCGCGGCGGGATCCACACCGTGGTCACCGTGCGCTACCCGTGACGGTGCCAGCTGGGGACGCTGCGGACGCGGCCCTCACTTGGAGCGGTGGCGGTGCACCAGAATCCACGCACCGTCGTCCCGCAACTCGAAGACGTCGGTGCACCACCCCTCGGCGCTGTGCAGACTGCCGGCTTCCTTCCAGCGCTTGGCCCAGCGGTAGGTGGCCACGGCACTGGAGCCGAACACGTCCACGTGCAGTCGCTCGAAGGTCAGGTGGTGGACGGTGTCCCCCCGTTCCCGGGCGCGACGCAGCGATTCTAAGTAGGCGAACTGCCCCGCCACTCGGGCTGAAGCCTCGATGAAGCTGAAGGAATGGGCGAGCCACGGCGCCATGGCGTCGGCGTCCAGCAGCATCTCGGCCTTGCGCAGCTCCTCCACCGTGCCGGTGACCACCGACTCCGCCGCGGGGGGCGCAGGGTTTTCCGGTATCACCGCCTCCTGCGGGAGCGCCACCAACGGCAGAGGGCAGAGCAGCAGGAGGGGAGTCGCGAGCACGGGGGGATTCTAGCAAGCCGGCAGGGGTAGACTCGCCGGGTGGCGGGCGAACGGTATCGGGAATGGGCGTGGTGCCTGTACGACTGGGGGAACTCCGCCTTTGCCCTGGTGTGTATGACGGCAGTTCTCCCCCCCTTCGTGGCGTCGGTGATCAACGCCGAGCGGGGCGCCCCGGCCGGCACCGTGGCGTGGGGGTGGACCGCTGCCGCCGGCTTGGCGCTGGGGGTGGTGCTGGGGCCGCCGCTGGGGGCGCTAGCCGACGCGCGGGGGGTGCGCAAGGTGTTGCTCGCCGCCTTTGCCGGCGTAGGGGTCGTGGCCACGGCGGGGCTGGCCCTGGTGCTCCCCCTCCGGTGGTCCGCAGCGCTCCTCCTGTACGTGGTGGCGGCCACTGGCTTTGCGGGGGCGAACCTGTTCTACGACGCGCTGCTGCCAGGGCTCGCTCCCCCCTCGAGCTGGGACCGCCTCTCGGCCCGGGGCTACGCGGCCGGCTACGCCGGCGGTGGCGTGGCGCTGGCGGTGGTGGCGGCACTCTCCTTTGCCCTGGGCACCACCGGGTTGCGGTGGGGCTTTGTGTTCACGGCGGTGTGGTGGGCGGTGTTCACCGTGCCGCTCCTGCTCCTCGTGCCGGAACCGCCCTGGGGGGGTGTGGCCCGGCCGCTGGAGCGGTTGCGCACCACCTTTGCCGAGGCCAGGCGGCACCGCATGCTGTGGCGCTTTCTCCTTGCCTACTGGCTCTACAACGATGCCATCGGCACCATCATCAAGATGGCGGCCGCCTACGGCGCCGAGGTGGGCATCCCCCTGCCGCACCTCCTGGGCGCCCTGCTCCTCACCCAGCTCGTGGGTATCCCCGCCACGCTGGCGTTTGGGCGTTTTGCCGCCCGGCACGGTGCGCGGGACGGGATTCTCCTGGCCCTGGGCGGCTACGGCGTGGTGTGTGTCGGCGCGCTGTTTTTGGAGCAGGCGTGGCAGTTCTGGGTGCTGGCGGCAGCGGTGGGGGTGGTGCAGGGGGGTGCCCAGGCACTCTCGCGCTCCCTCTACGCGCGACTCGTGCCGCCCCAGCGCGAGGCGGAGTTCTTCTCCTTCTTCGATGTGTCGGGGCGGGTGGCCGGGATTGCAGGGCCCGCCCTCTTTGCCCTCGTGGCAGGGGTGTCGGCGAGCGGGCGTGGTGGGGTTGGGGTGGTGCTCGCCCTGTTTTTGGTGGGGGGGTGGCTGCTTTTCGGGGTGCGACCTGGCGAGGGCCGGCGTGGGGAGCCTTGACGCTGCCGTTTCATGTATGATGCGCGGAGCTTGTGGGCCGTCCCGGGCCGGGGGAGTGGTTCGGGACGCTTCGGGGGGGTGACGGTCGGGGGAAAGCCGCACGATCGAGGGCGGGGCGAGGGAGACTTGTTTCTTTCGAAGGGAGGAGGAAAGAACGACAATGACGGGCACGGCACAACTCATCTTACTGGTCATCGGTTTTTCGCTATTCGGCTTGGCGTTCGCCGCCTACCTCGCCCGCTGGGTGCTCAAGCACTCCACCGGCAGCGAGGCGATGCAGCGGATCTCCAACGCCATCAAGGAGGGGGCAGAGGCGTTCCTGCGCCGGCAGAACGGCACCATCCTCATGCTCGCGGGTGTGTTCGCGCTGGTGCTGTTCGTGGGGTACGGCGTGGTGCGCGGCCACCGCGACTTCGACCCGGTGGGCAGCCCGTTGCAGCTGGCGATGTGGATCACCCTCTCGTTCGTGTTCGGCGCCCTGTGTTCGGTGTTCGCCGGCTACGTGGGGATGTGGGTGTCGATCCGCTCCAACATCCGCACCGCCCACGCGGCCCTGTCGAGCCTCAACGACGCCCTGCGCATCGCGCTGCGGGGCGGGGCGGTCTCGGGCCTGTTGGTGGTGGCCATGTCGCTGTTGGGTGTGGCCGGCCTCTACGCTCTGGTGAGCGCGGTGGGCGGCGTGGAGAGCACGAAGATCCCGCTCCTCATCGTGGGCTACGGGTTCGGCGCCTCCTTCGTGGCGCTGTTTGCCCAGCTGGGCGGCGGGATCTACACCAAGGCTGCGGACGTAGGCGCCGACCTGGTGGGCAAGGTGGAGGCCGGGATTCCCGAGGACGATCCCCGCAACCCGGCGGTGATCGCCGACCTCGTGGGCGACAACGTGGGCGACTGCGCCGGCCGTGGTGCTGACCTCTTCGAGTCCACCGCTGCCGAGAACATTGGCGCCATGATTCTCGGCGCTTCTCTGGCTGCGGCGGCGGAGCGGGCCGGGATGGCTTTCTCGGCCGGGATCGTGGGCGTGATGATGTTTCCCCTCGTGGCCCGCGCCTTCGGGATCGTTGCCTCCATCATCGGCATCATGATGGTGCACATGGACAAGGAAGAGAAGATGGATCCCATGCAGGCGCTGAACCGCGGCTACTACTACGCCGTGGTGCTGGCCATGGCGGCGTTCGGTGGGGCCACCTACTGGCTCCTCAACTCGCCGGCGGCGCCCAACGCCTGGTGGCACTTCTTCCTGTGCGGCATCATCGGGGTGTTGACCTCGGTGGCCTTTGTGTACATCACCCAGTACTACACCGAGTACCGCTACCGGCCGGTGCAGTCCATCGCCGAGGCGTCCAAGACCGGTCCGGCCACCAACATCATCGCCGGCATTGGCGTGGGCTTCGAGTGCACCTGGATGCCGATCCTGGTGATGGGCGCGGCCCTGCTGGGTTCCTACTACCTGGGTGCCACGTCGGGGCTGCCCCACGCCGGCCTGTTCGGAACTGCCGTAGCGACGATGGGGATGCTGGCCACGGCAGCGTACATCCTGGCCATGGACACCTTTGGCCCCATCACCGACAACGCGGGCGGCATCGTGGAGATGTCCGAGCAGCCGGAAGAGATCCGCAAGAAGACTGACCGCCTGGACGCTGTGGGCAACACCACCAAGGCGCTCACCAAGGGGTATGCCATCGGCTCGGCGGGACTGGCCGCCTTCTTGCTCTTCCAGGCGTACATGGACGAGGTGATCCAGTACGCCGGCCTCGAGCACGGCACGCTCTTCCGCGTGGATATCGGCAAGCCAGTGGTGTTCGTGGGCGCCATGATCGGCGCCATGCTGGTGTTCGTCTTCTCGGCGTTGGCCATCCGCGCCGTGGGAGGCGCGGCCCAGTCGATCATCGAAGAGGTTCGCCGCCAGTACACTAAGCTCCCGCGCCTCAACGATATCATTCAGTTCCCCAAGGACTTCAAGCCGGATTACGGGGCCTGCGTGGACATCGTCACCAAGGCGGCGCTGCGCAAGATGGTGGCGCCGGGGTTGCTGCCGGTGCTGGTGCCGGTGGGCGTGGGGCTGATCTTCAAGGTGTTCATCACCGACACAGATCGCCTCATCTCCGCCGAAGCGGTGGCCGCGCTCCTCATGGTGGGCACCATCGTCGGCATCATCACGGCGCTGCTCCTCAATAACGGCGGTGGCGCGTGGGACAACGCCAAGAAGTACATCGAATCCGGCGCCCACGGCGGCAAGTACCTGACCCTCCCCGACGGCTCCAAGACCAAGAACCCCACCCACGGCGCGGCGGTGGTAGGTGACACGGTGGGCGATCCGTTCAAGGACACGGCGGGGCCGTCGTTGCACGTGCTCATCAAGTTGCTGTCGACAATCACGCTGGTGCTGGCGCCGCTGTTCATCTGACGCTGCTCCGATCGAAGTGAACCCCGGGGGCGGAGCAATCCGCCCCTGGTTTTTTTGGCGTTGTGCGGCCGGGCCTTTCCCTGCCGTCATCCTGAGGCCGCGCAGCGGCCGAAGGATCCCGTCAAGCGTGGAGCGCCGGCGGTGCGGCCGACCTGCCAGCAATGTCGGGACCCTTCGCCGCGGAAGCGGCTCAGGGTGACGGGAAGAATGGGGCAGCGAGGCGGAACGCTTCCAGGCGTTGGCGCAGGGCGTCGGGGATGGGCAGGGAGCGGCCGGCTGTGTAGTCGTACAACACTTGGACGGTCTCCGCCTCGGCGGCGAGGCGCCCCGAGGCTTCCACCCGGTAGGCGAGGGTGAAGCTGGACCTGCCAATGGCGCTCACCCCCAGCTGCACCACGACGAGGTCGGCAAAGTGAATGGGAGCGCGGAAGTCCACCGCGACGCGAGCGACGATGAACGGCACCTCGCGGGCGGAAGAGGACAACCCCACGGCCCGCTCCCACAGACGCGTGCGGGCGACCTCCAGGTAGGTGACGAGCACCGCGTTGTTCACGTGGTCCATGGCATCGATGTCGGACCAGCGCACCTCGATGGGGCAGGAGAAGGGGAACGACAGGTCGCTGTGGACGGGTGGCTCTTCGCTCACCGTCGTCTCACCTCCCCGCACGGCCCTCGGCCAGGCGGCGGAGTTGGGGCAGGAGCGCTTGGGCCGCCTGGCGTCCTGCGGCCAGGCACTCCTCGAAGCGGGTGAACTCGGACCAGTGGACGCCCCCCACGGCGGGGCGCAGCACCAGGTCGGCGTCGTGGAGGAGCTCCTGACGCAGCGCCGCATGGGTGAGCTGGCCAGCCCGCAGCAGGGCGCGGGGCACCTTCACGAGCTCCGGGTCGTCCTCCGCTGGATCGTCGCCCACCGCCACCGCCACCACGGGACGCCGGGAGAGCTCGCGCGCCTGGCGCACCGGCACGTCGGCCACCACGCCCCCGTCCCACAGCGCTGTGCCCTCCCACGGACAGGTGGGCAGCACCCCCGGGATGGAGCTGGAGGCCGTGACGGCGAGGCGCAGCGAGCCGCGGCGCAGGGCCACCGGCTGGCCGGTGAAGAAATCCGTGGCCACCGCGGCAAAGGGCCGGGAGAGCTCCTCGATCTGCACGTCGGGGAGGAGGAAGGCCAGGGCTTGCGCGAAATCCTCGCGCTCCACCAGGGAACGACGGCCGAGGGCCAGCGCCACCGTGGTGCCGCGCTGCAGGGTGCGGGCAAAGTGCAGGAGCGTGCTGTCCCGCGATGAGACGTCGTCGGCAAGTTTGATGTCCGGCAAGCTCTTGGGAAAGTCCGAGGCGAGGAAGTCGCGCCAGCGCCGCTCCACCGCAGCCGTGCTCCCGAGTGTCAGCCACATGGCGCCCACGATGGCACCGGCGCTGGTGCCAGCCACGCAGGCGACAGGCAGCCGCTCCTCCTCCAGCACCGCCAGGACCCCCACGTGGGCGAGCCCACGGGCACCTCCGCCCCCCAGCGCCAGGGCGAGCCCGCGCTCGCGGCGCTGCTCGCGGGGGGTGGGCCAGAACCGCATGCTCCATGCTAGCCCAGTTTCGGGCCTTCGGGTCAGGGGCGCAGCCAAGTACCTCGTGCCAGCGGGTCGCGGGTTGCCCGGCGTCGGGGTGCCCCCAGGAACCCCGGTGCGGGTGCCCGCACCACCCCTGCCGGGCAAGCGTTGGGGCTCGCAACCTGCGTCGGCCCTGTTGACACGCATCTTGCTCTCACATAGACTCAGTTGGAGACTCGGAGGTCGCCATGGACCGTCGAAGGATACGTGCAGCGTCTCTCACGTTGGCCGTTTCTCTCCTCGCCGGTGTGGCGGGGCTCGTCGCCTCCCCATCGGTCCCGTCGCTGCGCACGCCGGACCCGCTGGCGGTACCGCCGCCGGGGATCTCGGAAGAGCTGCGTGTGGTCGAGGCAACAAACGACCCCCTGGAGCGGCTTTCCCCGGGGCTGGTGCGCCGCGTGGCCGCAAGCTCGGGTGTGGTGCGTGTCCTCGTGCTCCTCAACGAGCCCATCGTGGCCGAGGTTGCGAGCCCGAGGGGCGAGGGGTTCGATGCCATCCGCAGCCGCTACCTGGCCAACCTGCAGCACCGCTTCGTGGCCAACACGGCGCCGCTGGGGCTGCGGGCCGTGCGCGGGTTCTCGCACCTGCCGCTGGTGCTGGCGGAGGTGCCGGTGGAGCGGCTCGTGGACGTGGCTGGCGATCCCCTGGTGCGGGCCATCCAGCTGGATCGGCCCGTGTACGCCCAGCGGGCCGAGGGCGGGGCGCTCATCCGCGCCAACCAGCTCCTCTCCCAGGGCGGCACGGGGAATGGGGTCGGGGTGGCTGTGGTGGATAGTGGCATCGACATCACCCATCCGGAGTTCTCGGCGCCAGGAAAGATCACGGCTGGTGGGGACTACACTGACGCTGGGGGCGACGGGACCAACGACGACAACGGCCACGGCACCGCCTGCGCCGGCATTGTCGCGGGTTCCTCGGGGGGCATGGCGCCGCAGGCGCACCTGTGGGCGCTCAAGGTGCTGAACGCCGAAGGGAGCGGCTCCGACTCGCAGATCATTGCAGCGCTCAACGACATCTACGCGAACCGGACGAACTTTGGGGGGGTCCGGGTGGTGAGCATGTCCATCGGCTCCAGCGACGTGTGGGAGGGTCCCTGCGACACCGACGCCCCGGCCTACGTCGCCGCCATGCAGCAGCTGGTGGACGCCGGCATCGTCATCTTCGTCTCCAGCGGCAACGGTGGCTGCGCCAATGGAGTTTCTATGCCCTCCTGCGTCTCCGCCGCCATCTCGGTGGGGGCGGTGTACGACGCCAACGTGGGCCCACGGCCGGGCGAGGGCATGGTGTTCGTGGGCAGCTGCATCCCCGAGGAGCAGGGCGGCTGCCAGGACGCGTCCACTGCGGCGGACAAGATCACCTGCTACTCCAACTCCTCCAGTCGCCTGGACATCCTGGCGCCGTCCGAGTGCGCCACCACCCCGCAGGCGGGGGGTGGCTACAAGACCTGCTTTGGCGGCACGTCGGCAGCGTGTCCTTACGCGGCAGGGGTGGCGGCCCAACTGCTGACGCTGCGGGGCAGCGCGACGCCGGCGCAGCTCAAGACTGCCATGAGCACCACGGGAGCTGCCATCACCGACAGTCGCAACGGCATCACGCGTCGCCGCATCGACGCCGTGGCGGCGTACCAAGCGCTCTCGGGTGGTGGTGGAGGGGGTGGCGGCGGCTCCTTCCCCTACACCTACTGGGTGCCCGTGGGCGCGCGCCTGTCGGGGTCTGGTGGTTCGCAGTTCTACACCGACCTGGGTTGCCTCAACGTGGGGTCGGCCCAGGCCAGCCTCGAGGTCTGGCTCTACAAGGACGGGACGATCTACAAGGGCAGCGCCACGCTCCCGGCCGGGGCGCAGGCGATCTACCGGGACATCGTCACCCAGCTCCACCAAACCGGCAAGGGAACGCTGGCCGTGCAGTCCACCCAGCCGCTCCACGTCACCTCGCGCACCTACAACAAGACCGCCTCGGGGACCTACGGGCAGTTCTACGACAGCTACGCCTCCAGCGAGGGGCTGGGCGCGGGCCAGTCGGCCTACCTGCCCATGCTCACGGAAAACGCTGACTACCGTACCAACATTGCCGTGGCCAACACCGGGGCAAGCCCCGCCCAGGTCACGGTGGCCCTGTACAACGCGTCCGGGACGCTGCTCACGAGCTATTCGGTGTCGCTGGCGCCGGGGGAGAGCAAGCAGGAGAACCAGCCGTTCCGGAACAAGGCGGGGCAGAGCAACATGGAAGCCGGCTACGCCAAGGTGACGGTGGCTTCCGGCAGCGGCGTGGTGGCCACGGCCTCGGTGCTGGACAACAAGACCTCGGACCCCACCACGATCCCACCCAAGCGCTGAGGGTCAGGAGCTTGCGAGGAACCGCCGGTCCGCTCCGCCGTCACTGGCGGCGGAGCGGCCGAGGTGCGGGCGGAAAACTCTGTGGCGGTTGACGACGTATAGGGAAACGTGGTAGACGGTTCGATCGTTGCGAGAAAGGAGCGTGACATGAGGCGAACTGTTCTGTGGCTGGCGCTGCTGCTCCTCGGCGTGCCGGTGGCAGCCCGCGCGCAGCAGGTGAACGTCCGGGAGGAGACGCTCCCGAACGGGATGAAGCTTCTCATGGTGGAACGCCACGACTCGCCCACCGTGGCAGCCGGGTGGGTGGCGCACGTGGGGTCGGTGAACGAGGCGCCGGGCATCACTGGCATTTCGCACCTGTTCGAACACATGATGTTCAAAGGTACGAAGACCATCGGCACCACCGACTACGAGAAGGGCGCCCAGATCATGGCCAAGCAGGACGCGGTGCGGGCGGAGATGGAGAAGGAGTACACGCTGCTGCGGGAGAAGCTGCGCCGCGGCGAGATCTCCGGCACCATCTACGACCCGGAGAACCGCACGCCGCGCCTGAAGGAGCTGCAGGGCGAGCTGGAGAAGCTCTACGCCGAGGAAAAGGCACTCATCGTCAAGGACGAGCTGGATCAGATCTACACCCGTGAGGGTGCCTCGGGGCTCAACGCGGGGACCAGCGAGGACTGGACCGTGTACTTCATCACGGTGCCCGCCAACAAGCTGGAGCTGTGGTTCTGGATGGAGTCCGACCGGCTCGCCAACCCGGTGTTCCGGGAGTTCTACTCGGAGCGCGACGTGGTCCGCGAGGAGCGGCGCCTGCGCACCGAGTCCACCCCCACGGGGAAGTTCGAGGAAGCGTTCAACGCGCTGTTCTGGCAATCCTCGCCCTACGGTCACCCGGTGGTGGGGTGGCCCTCGGACGTGGAGTCCATCACCCGCGCCCAGGCGGAGCGGTACTTTGCCACCTACTACGCACCCAACAACCTCACCGCCGCCTTCGTGGGCGACTTCGATCCGGCCAAGGTGCTGGAGCTGGCGCAGAAGTACTTTGGCCGCATCCCGCGCGGCGAGACGCCTCCCCCTGAGATGATCACCACCGAGATGCCGCCGCTGGCCGAGGTGCGCATGACCGCCCGGGCCGATACCAACCCCGAAGTGTCCATCCGCTTCCACGCCGTGCCGTTCAACCACGCCGACATGTTCGCCTTCCAGCTCATCGGCGATTTGCTGGCGCGGCGCACGGGCCGGCTGTACAAGTCGCTGGTGGAGAAGGAGCAGGTGGCGGTGGGCGAACCCTACGCTTTCTTCCGGCCGCTCAAGTACGAGGGGTACTTCGAGGTGGGGGCCGAGGTCAAGGAGGGCAAGCGCCCCGAAGAGGTGGAGGCGTTGCTCTTGGCCGAGCTGGAGCGGCTGGGCAAGGAGCCAGTGGGCGAGCGCGAGCTGCAGAAGGTGAAGAACCAGGAGCTGGCCAACTCGTACCGCCGCCTCCAGTCCAACTTCTTCCTGCTCCTGCAGCTGCTCATCTACGACGCCAACGGTGACTGGCGCTTCCTCAACGACTCCCCGGCCAAGCTCCAGGCGGTTACCGCCGCCGACATCCAGCGGGTGGCCACCAAGTACTTCACGCCCGAGAACCGCGCAGTGCTCACCTACCTGCGCAAGGAGGGCACGGCGCCCGAGGATCCGGAACTCGCTGCCCTGCCGGCGCAGCTCAAGGGGATGGTGAAGCAACAACTGGCCCAGATCCAAGGGATCACCGACGCCGCCCAGCTGGGCGAGATGCTCTCGCAGATGCAGCAGATGAGCGCCCAGGTGCCACCCCAGGTCAAGCCCGCCATCACCTACCTCATCAAGAAGGTACAGGAGCGGCTCGACACCCTGTCGGCTCCGGAAGGGGGGAAGTGACCATGAAGACACTCACGCGTTCCACCGTGGCCTTGGTGGTGTTCGCGGCGGCTGCCAGCGTGCTGGCCAGCGACATCCCGCCCCGCCCCGAACAGTTGCCGTTCCCGCCCCTTACCTACACCGTTCCCGACGGGCAGGCGCTGCGGGTGCGGCTCGCCAACGGGATCCCCGCCTACGTCGCGGAGGACCGGCTCCTGCCCCTCATCACCGTGCAGGTGTACTTCCGCGGCGGCCAGTACCTGGAGCCCGCGGGCAAGGAGGGGCTGGCAGCGCTCACCGGCAAGGTGTGGCGCACCGGTGGCGCAGGTGCCCTCGATGCAGCGGCCTTTGACGAGGAGCTGGATTTCCTCGCCGCGCAGCTTTCCACGGCGGTGGGGGAGACCAC
>Ga0068707_1001286_pt1 | contig 17348 bp, 14 predicted proteins | sample YNPNPMetaG_FD_66600 | JGI IMG/M metagenome (GOLD analysis project Ga0068707, IMG submission 66600) | Anoxygenic and chlorotrophic microbial mat microbial communities from Yellowstone National Park, USA - YNP NP MetaG | ecosystem: Environmental > Aquatic > Thermal springs > Hot (42-90C) >...
GGCGCTCAAGACCGCTTCTACCCGATCCGCCTGATATTCCAGATAGGGCCGAATGGACGACTGATTTTGGGTCATGGGCTTTCCTCCTTGTTCGGGGAACCTTTACCTTTGGATACCCTTATTTTAGAACATATGTTCTAATTGTCAATAGCGAAGTGGCTGAGGTTCGGACATGAGTTGGGACAGGGCAGGCATAGAACGGACAAGCATGGGGATGGGCAGGCATAGGATGCCTGCCCTACTACCATAAATCCCGCATCATCCCCCGTAGCGGCGGCATAGGGATGCCGCCGCTCAGGCATGGGGATGGGTAGGGAGGAACAGGGAGTTCAGCGTCAAAACGCAAAAGGATGCGGCGATTGGGCTTATGGAAGCCTACGGGGTCTCCACGGTCAATTCGTCCAGGCCACAAACATCGAGACGCGGCGCACCGCGTCTCGATCAGGCCTGACCAGGGAGTAGGGGGCGGGTTTAACCGCGCGAGCGTTCGAGCAAAATCATCAGCAGAAGACTGAGGATGACACGCGTTTCCGTCTCATCGGGAATATCGGTCAGCTCTCCGATAGCGAATTTGCTCTCGAAGAAAGAAGGCTGCTTTTTCAGACGCATGACGGCGGTGCCGGCGCTGTCTTTAACCAGGTAAGTGGGATTGAACAGGTAGCCGGTGAACAGGTTCAGGACCGGGATTTCGCCCAGCAGCCCGTCCATCAGCTTGACAAAGGGATTCTCTTCCTCAATCACCAGGTCCTGAGCGCCTTCAGGGGTGAAAATGTCGTAATGTGCCTTCCAGAGCGACTTCGCGCCCTGTCGTTTGACAGCACCCAACACACGCCCATCGGGAAGGGTGAAAGTGTAGCGGGCCGAAAAATCAATGACCCGGTCGGCGTTGATGAAGTAGCGGGGTACTTGCTGCGCTTCATCGGCGAAAACAGTGATGGCTTCTTTGAGTTTGAACAGCTTTTGCTTGACGTAAAACAGCAACTGTCCATGAGCGTCCCGTACGGCAATTTGCGGGGCAAGGGCCATAATCTTGAAACTCAGTTCAAGCGGATAAGCATACATGGTTTCCACCTCCTCATAGGGGATAAAAACAGTGTAGATGGATTTGTAGAAAACACAAGGGCAGACAGGAATCGTGTGCCTGGGGCGCTGATCATTGCGGCAGACTCCAGAGGCATGGCGCCGCTTCACCACGGGACGTGTTATAATACCCACGGAGGTTCAACCTATGCCCAAACGTCGCTTGCCGGAATCTATAGACCTGACCACGGAGCGTCAGACTCTGCTGGCCCTGTTTGCCGCCATCAAGGCGCAGCCAGAGCCAGAGGCGGATTTGACGCCCATCCTGCGCCATCACCCGCGCCCGGATGGGAGCTTTTACGCTAAATCACAACTGCTGGAGGGCTACCGGGCTTTAGTGGCGGCGCGAGACCTTGCGCCCGATCCGGCCCTGGAGCGCCGCTTGCGGGGGCGCCCGGTCCGCACCATTTCGGGCGTGGCGCCGGTCGCCATTTTGACCGAGCCTTATCCCTGTCCGGGCCAATGTCTGTTCTGCCCCACGCAACGCGAGGCGCCTAAAAGCTACCTCGATGGAGAGCCAGGCGTCTTGCGGGGGCTGCAGTTTGGCTACGACCCTTACACACAGACCGCCAGTCGCATCGCCGCCTTGAACGCCCTGGGGCACGCCACGGACAAGGTGGAACTGCTGATTTTAGGCGGAACCTGGTCGAGCTATCCCGAAAGCTACCGCTCCTGGTTTCTGCGCCGGGCCTTTGATGCATTGAATACGGTGGAATCGGCCACCCTGGAAGAAGCGTTGCGCTTGAACGAAACTGCGCCCCATCGCAACGTAGGGTTGGTGATCGAAACGCGCCCGGATTTCATCACCCCGAAAGAAGTTTCCGCTTTGCGCCGCAGCGGCGTGACCAAAGTCCAGTTGGGCGCCCAGAGCTTTGACGAGCGCATCCTGGCCTTAAATCGGCGCGGCCATACCGCTGAAGATACCCGTCACGCCATGCGTCTGCTGCGTCTGGCGGGTTTCAAAATTGTGCTCCATTGGATGCCCAACCTGTACGGTGCCACACCGGAATCGGACCTGGCCGACTTCGCCCGTCTATGGGAGAACCCGGCGCTCCGTCCTGACGAAATCAAAATCTACCCCACCGCGTTATTGCGCGAAACCGAGCTTTACGGCCTGTGGGAAGCCGGCCAGTACCAACCCTATCCCGAAGAGACACTGATCGAGCTGTTGCGCGCCTGCAAGCGTCTGGTGCCGCCTTATTGCCGCATCAATCGCCTGATGCGCGACATCCCGGCGCAGTACATCGTCGCCGGCACAACCCGCAGCAATCTGCGGCAGGTCGTGCAGGAGAGGATGCGGGCCGCCGGCGAGCGTTGTCAGTGCATCCGCTGCCGCGAGTTGCGCGATAGCGACCTGCGGCGCAGTCTGGACGAGGTGCACATTGACGACCTGATCTACCGCACCGACGCCACAGAGGAGCACTTCATCCAGGCCCTGACCGAGGATCAGCGTTTAGCGGGATTTGTGCGCCTTTCCCTGCCCCTGGCTCCGCGCGTGGCGTTGCCTCAGCTCAAGGAGATTCAAGAAGCGGCGATGGTGCGGGAATTGCACGTTTACGGCACGGCTCAGGCCTTAGGCCAAAGGGAAGGAGGCGCGCAGCATCGTGGACTGGGGACGGCGTTGCTGGACCTGGCCGCCCAGCAGGCCCGCGCTGCGGGTTTCCACGCTCTGGCCGTGATTGCGGCGGTGGGTACGCGCCTGTACTATCGCGAACGCGGGTTTACCCAAGGCGACCTTTATCCCATCCGCGAGCTGTAAATCGGGGGATATGCCACGAGGCGGCATGCTCATCCGCCTCGTGGTATCGTGTACCGGCTCAGCCACCCAGCGTCTGGCGACTGAAGGCTTATTCCGCCAGCGCATCCCTATCGAGGGCAGAAAGCGGCATGGTTTCAACCGCCACTCTGAGCAGGTACCTTATCGTCACCTTGTTTTTACGCCTGGCGGTAATGGCGTTCAGGCAATTCACGCAGCCGATCCGCCGCCTGCTCAGGCGTGATATCGCGTTGCGCTTCGGCCAGCATTTCGTATCCCACCATGAACTTTTTCACCGTTGCCGAGCGCAACAGAGGCGGATAAAAATGCGCATGGACCTGCCATGGGGTGGGGTCCTGCTCATCAAAAGGCGCCCCATGCCAGCCCATAGAGTAGGGAAAGCTGGTTTCAAACAAATTGTCATACTTAACCAACAGCCGCTTGACTGCATCCGCCAGAGTGTCCATCTCATCAGAAGTGAGATCGGTCAGGCGAGGGATAGCGCGCCGGCGGGGAAGCAGCAGGGTCTCATAGGGCCAGATCGCCCAGTAAGGCACCACGACCAGCCAATCCGCATTTTCTACTACCACGCGCGGCCCGTCTGCTTCCAGAGCGGCGTACTCCAGCAACATGGACGTATGGCGCTCCGCGTACCAGCTCCGCTGCTGCCGATCCTCCTTGAAGGGCTCATTCGGTAGCGCGCTGCCGGCCCAAATCTGCCCGTGAGGGTGGGGGTTGGAGCAGCCCATAATAGCGCCCTTGTTTTCAAATACCTGCACCCAGCGATACTGCGTACCCAGTTCCGCCGTCTGCGCCATCCAGACGGCAATCACTTTGCGGATATCAGTCACGCTCATTTCGGCCAGCGTAAGATCGTGGCGAGGCGAAAAACAAATCACGCGACAGGTCCCATGTTCTCCCTCTGCGCGCAGGAGAGGGTGGGGGGCCACCTCGCCGACGGGCGTGTCCGGCATCAAGGCGGCGAAGTCATTGGTAAAGACAAAAGTCTCCTGGTACTCTGGATTTCTAACCCCGCCGGCGCGTTCGTTGCCCGGGCAGAGATAGCAGGTTGGGTCGTAAGTCGGCCGTTCTTCGCCGGCGAGGCGCTCAACCCCACCGCGCCAGGGGCGTTTGGTGCGGTGCGGCGACACCAGCACCCATTCACCGGTGAGCGGATTGTACCGCCGATGCGGATGTTCAGTAGGATTTAAGGCCATAATCACCTCCATGTTAGCGTTCACATATCGTAATATAAGCCATACCCGTGAGAAGTCAAATCATTGCTTTGGGCAAAGTGAACCGCTTCGAAATGACCCAGATATCGTAACTACCTGATCTGGTTCTGTTTGGCGGGGCAAACCGTCCACAAATGTTTCACGAATGCACGATTCGTGGTAATTACCCAAGCCGAACAGGGCAATGGATCATTCCGCTCTTTTAACCGCCTTCATCTCCATCACATTCATCTTCCCAAATTTGGATCAAATTACTGCAATCATTTACATAATATATATAGTCGGAAGTTCATGGATGGCTTTTTTACCGCCTTTCTCCCCGGTTCGAGCTTCAGCAAACCCTGATTTCGTGGTACAATGCCTGTTCATGGATATGACGGAACAGTTGAAGCGTCAGGCGAATCGGCTTCTTATTCTGGTAGCCCTGGTTGGCATCTTGGGATTAAGCTTCGCGTGTGGCTTGAAGACAGCACCGGAGCTGTGGACCTTAAAGGCGGTTCTCGAAAGTCACGCCGGGGATCCCCTGCCACCTCTGGGCGAAGTTCTGGCCTATCTGGAGCGCGAGTATTATGGACCTTTGCCCGCCGGGCCTGTTTTGACTCACGGTGCTATCCGCGGGATGTTGGAGACCCTGGATGACCCTCATGCGCAGCTCATCGAGCCGCAAAATAATGTGAGTGCAGTCGAAATATTTACAGGAAAATATGGCGATATCGGGGCGGACCTGAGCTGGCAAGACGGCTGGCGCCTGGTCCCCTACCCCGCCGGGCCTGCCGCCGAAGCCGGAATCCTGCCAGGTGAGCGTTTATGGCGGCTGGATGGCCAGGATGTAAGCGCTCTGACTCAGGCCGAACTCAAAGCCCGACTCAGCGGTCCGGTCGGTTCCCAAGTCACCCTGGAACTGGAACGGGGATGCGCGCGTTATACCCAAAGCCTGACCCGGGCCGAGGTGCTTCATCCTTCCGTGCTCGCTTATCGCCTGGCGCCAGAGATCGGATACCTGCGGCTGACGCAAATCACCGAGGGGACCTTTGAAGAGGCCCGTCAGGCGCTGGACAACTGGCCAGAGCTGCAAGGGCTGGTGTTGGACTTGCGCGGGAATGCAGGCGGTGTCGTGAGCGCATTGCCCGCGCTGGCCGGGCTGTTCTTACCGGAAGGGAAGACCCTCTACTATGAAATCAGGCGAACTGGCACGCGCCCTATTCAGGTTCAGGGGGATGAGGGGCCCTTCACGGGGAAGTTGATCGTGCTGATTGATCCGCAGACTGCCAGCGCCGCGGAAATTTTGGCCAGCGCCTTGCAGGCGTATCAGCGCGCCGAGCTTTTTGGCCAGGCCAGTGCTGGCAAAGCCAGTATGCAAATCGCCTACCCGCTGGCCGATGGGGCGACGATCGTACTGACCAATGCGTTATGGGAAGATCCCTTGCATCGGTCCGTCGCACCGCAGGGCATCACGCCCGATCGGGTGTTGGCCCCTGAGCCGGCGGGACAGGAAGACCCGGTCCTGCAGGCCGCGTTGGAAGCTCTGCCGGCTCCGTAAGGGCTGGGTCAATGAGCCTAATGAGTTTATGGTTCAGGGTGGCCCGGAGTCACCCTGAGCAAAAAGCAGTTCGAGGAGGATACCTATGCGGAAAGTTGTTTTAGGGTTAATCGCTTTTGCGCTGGTACTGATGCTGAGTACCGCGGCTTTTTTGGGTGGATTGCTGGTTGGACGCAACACAGCGGCTCCGCTGCCCAGCCCGACCCCTGTTGTGCCGGGGAGCACCGTTACCCCGTCGCCTGCTACGGGCTCGCCCACCCCTACCCCTGACGCGCGGCTCAATTACGCCCTGCTGCAAGAAACGCTGGATCTGATCAACAGCGAGTTCTACGGCAAGATTCCCGACGCTTCAAAATTAACTTATGGCGCCATTCGGGGCATGCTCAACACGTTAGGCGATCCGTACACGTCCTTCATAGAGCCGGATGTGGCGCGCATCATTAACGAAGACGCCAGCGGCCAGTTCGAGGGCATTGGTGCGACTGTGCGCATGCGCGAAGATGGGTATCTGGAGGTCGTGCGGCCTCTCGCCGGTCAACCGGCGGAAAAAGCCGGCCTCAAAGCAGGCGATCTGATTGTGGAAGTTGATGGCAAGTCCATCGTTGGCATGGGCCTGTACGAAGCGCTCAATCTGATTCGTGGCAAAGCCGGCACGCAGGTGACCCTGAAAGTCCTGCGGGAGAACGAAAAAGATCCGCTGACCTTTACCATTACCCGCGCGCGCATTGAAATGCCCATCGTAGAGTATCGAATGCTCGACAACGGTATTGGGTACATCAGCCTGAGCGAATTCGACGCCAAAGCCACACAGCGGGTAGATGATGCTATCAAGGCCTTGCAAGAACAGGGAATGGAAGCGCTCATCTTCGATCTGCGCGACAACCCCGGCGGCTGGTTGGATCAGGCTCTGGGTGTGGCTGACCTGTTCCTCAAGGATGGCGTCATCGCTATTGAGCGCAGCAGTGACGGCCAGGAGCAGGTGTTTAAGGCCCATGCGGGCGATCGCGCTGAAGCAATACGCATGGTGGTGTTGGTCAATGGCGGAAGTGCCAGTGCTTCGGAGATCGTCGCCGGCGCGTTGCAAGATCGTGGGCGGGCTATCCTGATCGGACAGAATACCCTGGGCAAGGGTTCCGTGCAGCGCCCTCATGACTTGAGCGACGGCTCACAATTGCGCGTGACCATCGCACGTTGGTTTACGCCCAACGACCGCTCCATCCATGGAAACGGCTTAAAGCCGGATATTGAGGTGCAGATTCCGGAAAACACGCCGGCCGGCGAAGACCCTCAATTACAACGGGCTTTGGAGTACTTACAACAAGGACAATGAACGAAATCAAAGTTGTTGCCACCAATCGTAAAGCGCAATTCGAGTATTTTATCGAAGAACGTTACGAAGCCGGCATAGTCTTGACGGGCACGGAGATAAAATCGGTGCGCGCGGGACGGGTGAGCCTGCAGGAAGGGTACGTGCTGTCCAAAAACGGCGAGCTGTGGCTGATGGAAGTCCACATCGCCCCCTATGAGCAGGCCGGCCTTTGGACGCACGATCCCAAGCGACCGCGGCGCCTGCTCATGCACCGGCGTGAGATAGCGCGTCTGAGCAGCCTGGCAGCACAAAAGGGCTACACCATAGTCCCGTTGCGCATGTACATCAAAGATCGGCGCTTTGCCAAGGTGGAAATAGGGCTGGTCCGCGGCAAAAAGCTTTACGATAAACGCGAAGCCATTGCCCGGCGCGACTCGGAACGTCAGATCAGGCGCGAGCTGAAGGACTACGATTAGGCTGATAGCCCTTTGACAGGATACCAGCCTAGGTTATAATGTACCTGCATTTTTGAGAGGAGAGAGCTGAATGGTGGAAGAAACCCTGGTTCAACCCACATCTATTCAAGACCTGCGGCCTAAGATGAAGCTGCAGGGCGTTGTAACCCGCACAGAAATTTACGGGGCTTTTGTGAACATCGGCCTGGAGCGGGAAGGTCTGGTTCACATCTCACAACTCGCTACCAAGCGGGTGGCCAAGGTCACGGACAAGGTCAAGGTCGGGGATAAGGTCACTGTTTGGGTCAAGGAAGTTGATCCACAACAGGGACGCATTGGTCTGACCATGATCGAGCCGCCGGCCGTTGAATGGAGCGAGTTGCGCGAAGGCCAGATCGTCAAAGGCAAAGTTGTCCGCCTGGAGCGGTTTGGTGCGTTTGTGGATTTAGGCGCAGAGCGCCCGGCCCTGCTTCATGTTCGGGAAATGGGCCCCTACGTCAAGGACCCTGCCGAAGAGGTCCATGTCGGTCAGGAGATTGAGGTCAAAATCTTGCGCTGCGATCCGCAGAAAAAGCAGATTGACGTGACGATGAACCTGGAAGATGCGAGCGAAATCGTGGAAATGGACGAAGAGCCGCTGCTTTCGCCCATTGAGTACGCCCTGCGCAAGGCCCAGGAAGGCACCCAACGCAGCGAATCGCCGCGCAAAAAGGCCGCGCCCAAGCAGCAGCCCCGCCTGGATGATGTATTCCGGCGCACACTGGAACAACACTAAATCTGCCAGCGTTCAACCTGAAACACAAAAGCCCCTCATCACGAGGGGCTTTTGTGTTTGGGCGATCTCACCACCTAAGGCGCAGGCGTAGCGCTTTGGGCCAGAGCGTCTTCAATAGCGCGGCGCAATCCCTGCGCGCCGATGATCAGTTGGCCATTGACCCAGAAAGAAGGTGTGCCTTGAATCCCGTATTTCTGAGCATTCTTGAGGGCGTCATTCAACGCGCTGGCGTAAGGGGCAATGCGGATGCACTCCTTAAAGGTGGCCTGATCCAGGCCGGAAACGCGCTGAGCGATCAATTCAATGTTGTTAAAGCCGGCTGAAAGGGCGGTAAAGTAGGCATGGGAAAACTCGAAATAACGGCCCTGTTCGGCTGCGCACATGGCGGCCAGCGCCGGCGGTTGGGATTCAGGGAAGAACACATAATAATGCCCCACATAACGAACTTTGCCTGTGGCAACGTAGTCCTGAAGTATGCCGTTCAGATCGTTCAGGACATAGTCTTTACAATGGCTACAATTGAAATCGGTGAACTCAATCACCGTGACTGGAGCATCTTCCCGGCCCAAAGAAGGTAACCAGCGCGTACCCGACCCTTTCTTTTCGGGATCGGGATAAAGTGCGGACGTGGTCCCATCAGCATAGGAGGTGCCACGGATATTGGCGAAGGTTTCCGGCTGGCCGGCTGGCCGTGGCGCCGTGCGCGCCGCCCGTATGGCCACACCTGCCAGAACTGCGATCAGTAAAAGGCTCACGCCGCCCAAAATCCAGGGCCAGTAAGCTTTCCAGAGGGACTGACGTCCTAAGGGCTTGCGTACAGGGACTTTACGAGCCGGTGCACGTTTAACGGTTTTTTTAGACAAAGCTGACCTCCCTTAGCGTAAAAATTCGGGTCGCAAGATTGGCTACCCATGAGCGGTTATTATAGCATAAATCATCTTCACTGAAGAAGGCTGTACATAATCCAGGGAGGGGATTGGGCAATTATGGACGGAAAGAAGCCCCCTTTTGAGCTCCTTTTGCAGAGCGCCAGGCCGCGTTTTACCTGTGTGAATGGTTCCGGGGTCATAAGGCGCGTGACGCAAAGAGGCAGCGGAGCAAAACAGAATGACTCCCCCACCCCTTCGCCACCTATTGTTCTAATCTAGCAGGCCTTTACCTGACATGGAAGCAGTGGCGTTTTTCGCATAGCCATTTTTCTTTTCTAAGCAAGTACTCAGGTCGGTTTTGTTGTTTGCCTTCCCTTTTATGACTACGCGAAATAACAAATCGCGCGCTTCTCACGGATGCGGCTCAAAGCGGTAGCCGTATCCTCGCACGGTGACAATGTAATTATGGTCCGGGTCAAGTTCGGCCAGACGCTCACGTACCCGATAGACCAGAGCATCCAGCGCTTGCGGGGTGATGCCCAGTCCTGAAGCTTCCGGCCAGACATGATCGAGCACTTCTTCGCGCGAAACGGCGCGGCCTTCTCGCTCCATCAGCAGCTCCAGCAGACGATATTGCTGCATGGAAAGCGGCGGATCGAGAACTTCTCGTCCCAGACGCACGCTTCGCAAGGCAGGGTCCAGGGTAAGCCGGGCCTGCAAAGTCTCCTCACGCTCGCTCTCCAGATCCTCCAGTGGCAGGGTGGCGTCACCGATGGTAAAGCTGAAATATACAACGGAGGCTAACACAATGTCATCCCCGTCTTTAAGGCGATAGGGCTGGTCGCGAATGGGCCGGCCATTGACAACGGTGCCATTCTTGCTGGCCAGATCACGTAACAGATAGCCTTCCTGATCACTTTCAATGGCGGCGTGGTAACGCGAAATCTGTCGTTCCGGAAGCACAATCGTGCAATCGGGAGCGCGGCCAATCAAAATGCGCTCCGCTTCTAATACCCAGCGCGAACCGGCCAGAGTCCCACGATAGAGAACCAGCAAAGGCAAAGGTCTTTCATTCCCCATGAGGCACCTCGCACTTGACTAATGGGCCAAAGTCGCTATGATGGCGTCCATGGCCCGGCTTTTAGAACCGCAAACTGTTTTGCAAAAGCGCTATAAGATCGTTGCCCCCATCGGACAGGGCGGAATGGGAGCTGTTTACCGCGCCGAGGACCTGGTGCTCACCGGACGTATCTGCGCCATCAAAGAGATTCTGCTCGACGAAGCCAGCGAAGAGTATCTCCAGCGCCAACTCCGCGAGCAGTTTCGCCGTGAGGCTGAAATCCTCGCCCGGATGGATCATCCCAACCTGCCCAAAGTCTCGGATTACTTTTCGATCGGCTTGCGTGAATACCTGGTGATGGATTTTGTGCCAGGTCATGATTTACGCGACGTGATCGAAAGGGCACAAAAAGATCATAAGCCCATCGAACTCGAAAAAGCGCTCGACTGGATAGATCAGCTTTGTGATGCGCTGATTTACCTGCATGAGCAGGACCCCCCTATTCTACATCGGGATATCAAGCCTTCCAACATCAAAGTGACGCCAGCAGGCCTGATCAAGCTGGTGGATTTCGGCCTGGTTAAACTGCAAAAAAGCGACGAAGCCCGCACCATCACCATCGTGCAGGGACGCGGGACAGCCGCTTATACGCCGCTGGAGCAGTACGGCGGTGACGATAGCCATACGGATGTGCGCAGCGATATTTACGCCCTGGGCGCTACGGTCTACCATTTGCTGACAGGACAGGTGCCCCCAACGGCTCGCGAACGGTTTTTGGCCCCGCAATGTCTCATTCCGCCCCGCACGCTCAACCCCCGAATTTCGCCCGGCATGGAAGCGGCGATCCTGCAGGCCATGGCCCTCCATCCCGATGAGCGGATGGCTTCGGTGCGCGAGTTCCAGGCATTGTTCCGCAACACTTACGTTTCCCCCACCATCGCGCCCCTCTTGTTGAGTCGCAGCGAGTGGCGCGAAGCGCTGCAGGCCAACCTATGGCTCTGGATCGGCCTGGGAATAAGCCTGGTGCTGGCGCTCCTGGTAACGCCCTGAGGTCCACAAAGCCAGGATAGTCAGCCCTCCACCCGCCAGAACGGCCAGGGCAATCCAGCCCTCGTGTCCAGCCAGGCGATACATCAAGAGCGGCCATCTCCAACGCCCCAGGGCCACCGCCACCACGTAGGTGAATAGCCCACCCATAGCGACTAACAAGGCCTGACGTGTCGCCGGCGCGGGGCGAATATGACGCAAACGCGCCAGGTTCCATACCCACAAAGCCAGAAGGCAACTGGTCCCAATCCCCCACATCACCAAAGACGAACGCCGTGGCCACAGTGGACGCAAGGGGTCGGGTGCGCGCGGCTCTTCTGGATTGGCCGAAGGCGTGGGGGTGAAGGCCGGCTCCGGTGGGACGGTGGGCATGATGATCTGCGGCACAACAGGCTGATCAGCAGGGATGGTCAGCCGCACGGTGAAGGAACGCAATGCCTGCTCGGATTGGGCGGTGATGTCGAGTTGCCCTTCGCGGTCCAGGGTGATGGCCGCGATGGCCATGCCTTTACTGCTCTCTACCGACAGGGTGCGCGCCACGCCCTCTTGAACGTAAGAGATGGTAAACTGCACTGGGGTGCCGTCCGGAATGATGTGACCATTGCTGTCCAGGATGGGGCCAGCCTGCAGGTAGATTTTATCCCCCTTGCGCACACTTTCCGTGGTCGTCAAAATATTGCCGGCGCGGTCCACTAGCTTTAGCGGGATAACCTGATCGGGTTTGGGCAGGACTACGCTGGGCAGGTCATAATTCAGGCCAGGAATACTGACGGGAGACGCGCCGAGCGGTGCTGAATCGCCGAACAAGGCTCGCGCGGCGACCTCGGCAAAGTACGGACCAGCATAATAGAGCACGTAAAACAAGTCGAGTTTGCTTATTTGGGTGGCGTCCAGTTCATAAGGCGGTCCAAAGGCGAAAAGGATGATCCGCCCACGCAGCAAATCAACCCGTTCATCCAGAAAATGCTGTAGGGTCATGTCGTAAGGATCATCTGGCGTATAGCCACGGGCCAGGAAAAGCACCCAATCGGCTTGCTGAATGGCGCGAAGGATGCGCAGGGTCTCCTCATCGTTATTCAGGTCAACCAGCCGCTGCAGATCGGCAAAGGTATAGGTGGTAACGGAATTCAGACGCAACTGTCCCGTGCCGTCCGGGCCATAGAGCTGCAACAGGGTGTCGGCGAACCAGGTTGCGCCGTAAATGGCGGGAGGATCAGACCAGGTTTCCTCAGGCGGGATGAAGCGCTCCTGAGCGAAGATGACGATACGCGCCCCAGTCGCCGGCGGCGAAGGGACCTGATCATCGGTCAAAGGCGCCAGGCGGGTGAGGGCACTTTGCGCGATCCGGACGTTTAAGGTTTTTGTCTGCCCAAGCAGGTTTAATTCCTCCGGGGTATGTTGCGTATTGGCCAGGGCCGGGCGGGGATAGAGGCGTAATTTCAAGCTGAGCACGCGATAGAGAGAGGCGTCAACCTGCTCGCGGAAAACGGGATCGGATTCATACCGCTGAGCCAGGTAGTCAAGTACATCGCGGATGTTGACGAAGTGTTCGTTCCAATCTCCGCTGCGCGAGAAACGATCTAGGATAACTATATCGTTGCCGGCGGCCAGGGCATCCTGGACAAACTGCCGGGCATTAAAAGAGCTTTCGGTCGGATCGTAAAAGCGGCGAATAGAGCGGTAGCCCAGATTGTCAGCGACCAAAATGCCGCCGCTACTGCGCCAGGAGGCCAGCTCTTCAAGCGCCATGACCTGCTGTAAAGCCTGAGCATCAAGGCTAACCGGGCGGGTTGAAAGACGAATGCTGCCCTGGAAACCACGATAACGAATATGGGTGACTAAAAAGCCATCGGCTCTGGTCGGAAGGCCGGATTGAGCCACGTTAAAGAAAGGGACCAGGTCAATTTGCCGGAGTTGTTCAAGGCTGCGCTGGATGGTAGGCACTTCATCCTGAATGGCGCGATCCGTATCCCCCAGACCGGGGAAATGTCCTGGCACGACGGCCAGGCTGCTGTTGCTGCCGGTATGCAACCCGCGAATATAGGCCTGTCCCAGCTCCCCAACCCAAAAGGGATCCCCGCCAAACACATCGGTCCCCAAATCGGCCCGGCTGTTCGGCTGCGGATTGTAAAGGACATCGAGATTGGGTCCCAGGAAAAAGTTAAAGCCTAAAGCGGTCAGTTCCTGGCCCAGAACGCGCCCGGTTTCATAGGCCAGGTCCGGCGACCAGGTAGCTCCCAGAGCCATAGGCGCAGGGACAGGAGTCATGCGGGCAATGTAAGCCGAGATGGGCTCGTCAGCGATTTTGCCCTTGACAGCGACGAAAAGCGGGATGAAGTTAGATTGCAAAGGCGAAAAATCATCGGAGGGCTTCAGCCAACGCGCCGACGCTTCCCAGGAGAGGGTCTGGAGCTGGTTGTTGAAGCTCTGAAGGGCTTCCGGCTGAGCTGGTAAGAGTCCGAAGTTGCCGTTGTGAGGCGATAGCAAAACCCCGCCGATGGCATAATCCCGGATAAGCGCGGTGATTTCGGCTGCTTCGCTTAGGTCCGTGCCGGGGAAGGTGACCAGGACGAGCTGTCCGATACGCATACGTGCGGACATGCGAGCCATCAGGTCACGTACCTGATCGCCGGGAGCTCCCTGCGCTAAAGCGGGAGTAACATTGCTTACAAGCAAGGTCAAAATTATGGTAAGCCGTATCAGCCTGGTCATTATGATGTCCCTACCCTCAGGCTCGATTGTAACGCAGAGAGGGCGGGTTGGCAAGCGAGGTAATCCGCAGGTTGGGAGCGCGGACGTCGCCATCCGCAGGCTGGGAGCGCGGACGTCGCCATCCGCAGGCTGGGAGCGCGGATGTCGCCATCCGCAGGCTGGGAGCGCGGACGTCCCCGTCCGCAGGCTGGGAGCGCGGATGTCGCCATCCGCAGGCTGGGAGCGCGGACGTCCCCGTCCGCAAGCTGGGAGCGCGGATGTCCCCATCCGCAAGCTGGGAGCGCGGATGTCCCCGTCCGCAGGCTGGGAGCGCGGATGTCGCCATCCGCAGGCTGGGAGCGCGGACGTCCCCGTCCGCAGCGCAGGGAGCAAGGATGTCGCCATCCGCAGGCTGGGAGCGCGGATGTCGCCATCCGCAGCGCAGGGAAAGCGTTGCAAAAAAAGCATCGTCGCCTGCTCGGCGACGATGCTGGCCTTATCAACTTTATGGCGTGTGTGCGTCCAACTCGCTGATCACTGAGCTGAACATTCCTGATACTCTTGTGCCCAAAAGGCTCACAATGATGGCTACCACAACGGCGATGAGCACGAGAATCAAGCCGTACTCCACCAACCCCTGCCCTTCTTCGCCCGGCAAATACACCATGAAAAACTCCCTTATAAGACTTTATGACGCTTCACTCTCACTGCTCTTTGCTCTTTAACATAGCTGAAATGCTCTCAAAAGACAATAGGGCATTAGTCCTAAGCTTCCCCGGCACGGGGTAACGTAAACCAGAAGGTGCTCCCCTCACCCGGCGTGCTGATGACGCCAACCTGGCCCCCCAGTTTTTCGACGATGCGGCGCACGATCGAAAGGCCCAGGCCGTGTCCCTTGGCGCGCACTTTATCCAGGCGGGTGAAGAGTGTGAACAGGCGCGCTTGTTCTTCCGAGGTCAGGCCAGAGCCATTATCACGCACCCAGAAACGGACCTGCCCCGAAAATTCAGGGGGCTCATCCCAACCCAAGATGATGTGCGGGGGACGTCCACCGTATTTGATGGCGTTGCTGAGGTAATTGGTCCATACTTCTTCAATCCAGGCAGGATGACCATAAACAGCAGGCCAGGAAGCAGGAAGCTCGATCCGCGCTTGCGATTGCTCGATTTCAAGCTGTAAGCGCGTAAGCGACTCTTTGACAACATGCCCCATCTCAACCGGGCCGATTCCCAGGTCGGACGCTTTGCGAATCGTCGCCAGCAACAGCAGCTCCTCGATGATGTAGTTCATCTTGCGCCCGGCCTGAATAACGCGCCGGGCGTTAAGAATGAGCTGCTCCTCAGCCCCTTGCTGAGCGAGTTGCATCTCGAGTAAAGAAGCGAAACCGATAATGGCGGCCAGGGGATTTTTTAAGTCGTGAGCAACGGTGTGAGCGAAGGCGTCCAGCTCGGTGTTACGCTCTTCCAACGCGCTGTTTTGCAGGCGAAGCTGTTCATTCAAGGCCTGAAGTTCCTGCGTGCGCTTTTGCACCAACGCCTCCAACTTCCGCTGCTCCAAAGCACTGGCGTACAAACGCCAGGCCACCGCGCCGCCTATGCCGCCCGTAAGCAGCAGGACAAAAAGCAGACGAAACCACCAGGTCTGCCAAAATGGGGGCACAACCGTCACTTTCAAAGTGATGCCCTCCGAGTTCCAGACGTTGTCGTTGTTGGCGGCTATGATGCGCAAGGTGTAGAGGCCCGGAGGAAGGGTGGTGTAGTTGCCAAAACGGCGGTCTTCGACATAGCGCCATGCTTTATCCACCCCTTCCAGTTTATAGGCGTACTGGTTTTTCTCCGGCTGCGTGTAATTCAAGGCGACGTATTCAAATTCAAAGAAATTATGCTGCCAATCCAGTTTGATCTCCGAAACAAATGCTGGTGAGCGCCCCTGAAGTTGTGGCAGCGGTTGCCCGCCTTGAGTGATGGCCGTGAGCACTAAGGCTGGGGGCTGGGTATTCACACGAAGGCGGGAAGGGTAGAAACGATTCAAGCCGCCGGTCCCACCCAGCAGGATGGCTCCATCCTGCGCCCGCAAGCCGCTGGCAGGTAGGAAGGTGTTTCCCTGCAGCCCGTCACTTTTGATGTAACGCCGCTCTACCCGTTCCAGGCGCGGATTGAAAAGCAACAGGCCGGCATTGGTCCCCAGCCAGAGATTGCCCGCATCATCCGGCACAATCACGTTCACATCGCTTGGGAGTCCCTGCTGTGCGCCATAGCGGGTAAAACGCTCCGTTTGAGGGTCAAAACGATTCAAGCCACCGCCCTGAGTGCCAACCCACACTATACCCTCCGCATCCTGGTATAAAGCAGCTATCGCATTGGAGGCCAGAGTTTGCGGGTCATCAGGATTGGCCAGATAGTGCTTAAAGCGTTGGGTGACTTTATCGAAGCGATTTAAGCCGCCCCCATACCAGCCGCCCATCCACAGCACCGGAGCCTGGCGATCGTGAATCACCCGCTGCAAGTAACCGGTAGCCGGTCCCCGATCGGCCAGGAACGGATCTTTTATTTGAGGGTAGAAGGTGAAGGTCGCGGTGCGCTTGTCGAAGCGCGCCAGTCCCGCTACCAGAGTACCGATCCATAGAAGATTGGGGTTATCCGGATCAACGACAATATCCCCAAAACCATCGGTCTGGGCGGAATAGGTGGCCACGACCTTCCCTGTCTGAGGGTCAAATCGCGTCAGCGGCCCGGACCAAAGCCCTAGCCACAGGTCCCCATCGGGATCAGGGGTGATGCTGAGGACGTAATCCGCCGGCAAAGTGGTTGGATCGTCCGGTTGATGCTGAAAAGGCTCAAAAGTCCCCTTTGGACTGCGCCAGCGATTCAAACCGCCCTGGGTCCCAATCCACAGCGTGCCGTCGGAAGTCTGGGCTAAAGCCGTGACGGCACTGTTGCTCAAAGTGCCAGGCACATCGGGGAGGCTGCGGTACAGTTCAAAATTCTGGTTGTAAGGGTCAATCTTATCCACTGTTCCGCCATAGGTGACGATCCAGATCCGCCCCGCCCGGTCTCTGGCCACATTGACCACCAGATCATTGCTCAAACTGTAAGGGTCATTGGGATCGTGGCGCAAAGTTACTAAAGAGCCGCTGCGCTTATCGAACACAGTCAGGCCGTTGTTGGTGATATAGCCTCCCAGCCACAAATGCCCCTCTCCATCATCGTAGATGAGGCCAACTTCGCCCAGGGCCTGCGTTTGAGGATAGGGTTCAAAGCGCCCGGTGATTTTATCGAAACGCGCCAATCCCACGGCTGGCGAACCGATCCATAAATAGCGCGGATTTTCACGATCGGCTATCAGGGCGTCAATCAGGTTATCAGGATCGGGCAACGTTCCAGCGGCGCCCTCCTGATGGCGGTAATGGGTAAAGGTCCCCGTGATTTTATCGAAGCGATCCAGCCCACCGCCATAGGTCCCAATCCACAAAATAGCCGGATCTTCCGGGTCCTGCAAAAGACGCCATATGTCGGGATAGCCCAGAGCCGA
>Ga0068707_1001287_pt1 | contig 17344 bp, 10 predicted proteins | sample YNPNPMetaG_FD_66600 | JGI IMG/M metagenome (GOLD analysis project Ga0068707, IMG submission 66600) | Anoxygenic and chlorotrophic microbial mat microbial communities from Yellowstone National Park, USA - YNP NP MetaG | ecosystem: Environmental > Aquatic > Thermal springs > Hot (42-90C) >...
CCATTCACCGCGCAAAATGTCGGTGAGCAGATGGCGGTTGGCCGCGGCAGGGATGCCGTTCACGTCCAAAAAAGCGCTCATGACGGTCCCCACCCCGGCTTTGACGGCGGCCTGGTAGGGCGGGAGGTAGACGTCACGCAGGGTGGGTTCGGAGATTTCGGCGTTTTCGTAATCCCGCCCGCCTTCGGCGGCGCCGTAGCCGGCGTAGTGCTTGGCGCAGGCGACCAGGCGGTCCGGCTGGCTCATGTCCTCGCCCTGAAAGCCGCGGACGGCGGCCTCGGCCAGGCGCGCGGCCAGATAGGGATCTTCGCCGTAGCCCTCGGCGATGCGGCCCCAGCGCGCATCACGGGCGATGTCCAGCATCGGCGCGAAGGTCCAGCGGATGCCCATGGCGCTGGCCTCCCGCGCCGCGACGCGATTGGCCGCCGTCACCAGGTCGGGGTCAAAGGCGGCGGCCTGCGCCAGCGGGATGGGGAAGACGGTGCGCGCGCCGTGAATCACGTCCCGCCCGAAGAGGAGCGGAATGCCCAGCCGCGATTCCAGCGCGGCCTGCTGCAGCGCGTTGCACTCCTCAGCGCGGCTTGCGGGGGCAAAGCCCTGGCCGCTCAAGGCACCAAAGGCGTTGATGAGGGAACCGGCCCGGCCTTGACGAATGGCCTCCAGGCCTTCCATACCGTGCAACATGGGTTGATTGAGTTGGCCGATTTTTTCTTCTACGGTCATCTGCGCCAGCAGGGCGTTGGCGCGGGCTTCTATGTCTTGGGGATAAGTTCCCATAGTCTCTCCTCATTCAGGGTGATGGGGTCCGGTAGCCCAGGATTAATCCTGGGCTACAAAGCGCACCTGGCCCTGGGTGAAGGCGACGCGCCAGCGGCCATCGGGCAGACCTTCCGCGCCCGGACAGGTGTAACCGGGAGCGGTCAGCTCAAGCACTCCCTGCGGCTGAGCAAAGGTCAGGAGCAGGTCCGCGCCCTCTTCCTGCACGCTGAGCACCTCGGCGGTCGCGTAGTGCAGGAGGAAGTCAGGCCGCACACGCCACTCCAGGGGGAGGATGGCTCCGCTGCGCGCCGGCAGGTGCACGGGCTGCCCATCCAACAACAGGACACCGCGATAGGCGATGACGGTCTCCAGCGGGTCATCACCGTAATGGTTGATAAAGAGGAAATCCCCCGCCGGCCCGCGGCTCAGGCGCACATCCGCCCAGGCGCTGAGCGCGAAGTCCGAAGGGCAGGCGACGCGCTGAGCCAGGGCTTCAAACACCGCCAGGTCATCCAGGTTGATGATGGGGAAAGCCGCGCTGAGCAGGACCAGACGCCCTTTCCCCGCCCGCTGTACCAGGCCCACGGCTGCGCCTTCACAGGTCGCAAACACGTCCGCCCCCTCCGCGACCCAGGTCTGCACAAAACTGGCCGGAATCTCGCGTCCAAAAGCGCTGAGGCGCCGTTCGGTGAAAGGCGCGTCCGTCGCCAGGGGGCGCAGTCCCAGGGCCTGCGCCAGCCGCCCCTGCGGCTGAAGCCGCCCAACCAGCACCAGCGTCCCGCCCGCCTGGATGTAGTCCAGGAGACGCGCCTCAGTCTGTGCGTCGCAGGTCAGGTCCAGCATGGTCCACAGGAGCGGATATTGCCGGGGATCGGGAGCGACGCGCTGCAGGTCCAGAGCGTCAAAGGGGCGATGGGTGAGCGCCAGACCGCGCGCCAGGAAGTCGAACAGGATCACTTCCCGCTGATGGGTGATGACGGCAGTAGCTTCCCGCGTAGCCGGCAGGTTTACCTCGGTCATGAAATCGTCCAGGCGGAAGCCGATGGTGGTCACGGTCTCCGGGCGCGCCAGGGTGAGCGCGTCGCCGTAAGCGGCCAGGGCGCGCGACAGGCGCGGGTAGCGGTGATAGTGGCTGCGCAGGCTCCCATCTTTGCGCACCGGATGGCCCCAATCATGGCGCCTGACCGGGCTGAGCACGGGATCGTTTTCGCCATCAAAGAACAGGTAGTGATTGATGGCGCGCATCCCGACCGAAAGGCTCAGGCGCGTGTGCAGGGCGTAAAACGAAGCGGCCATGTTGCTGAAATCCAGGTTACCCCCGGCCTGGAATTCGATGGAGAAGAGCGGCTGCTCCGGCTGCTGCACCGCGCAGGTCATGGCGTTGACGAGCAGCAGTTGGTGAAAGGTGCCCGCGCCGATCTCGCCCGGATAGACATCGGTCGCGCTCACTATGTCGGGCAGGCGTAGCACTTCAATCAGTTGCGAAAGGCCAATGGGAAAGGTCTTGCCGCCGTTGGCAAAACCGTGAATGTTGATCACCGGCGGAACTTCCAGGCCATTAGCACGCGCTTCCTGCAGGAGCCAGGCCGCGTAGTCGCGCAGATAGGTGCGGTAGAAACGGCGATAATCGGCCAGCAGGGCGGCAACGCGCGGCGCCGCCTCCCCGTCGGTCGTGCTCAGCAGGGTGGCCAGGTCCTCCACAGGGACGGGGGCGCTGCCGTAAGTCTGCTTCAGCCAAGCGGCAAAATGCTCCAGGGCCACGGGATTGAGGTCTAGACTGTTGCGCACCCAATGCGGCATGCCCATTTCGTTGTCCAGTTGCACCAGGAGGATGGGCCCGCCGCGTGTCACCTGACGCGGGGCCAGAATGGCGAAAACCGCGCGATACCAGTCCGCGGCGCAGCGCAGGAAGTCGGGATGCAGGTAACTGGCGATCGGCTCCTGCCGCCCGTGCTGATTGACGATAGCGATCTGCGGATAGCGCGCAAAAACCCAGGGCGGAATCCCCTCGTTGATGGTTTCGGCCATGATGTAGGGGCCGGGACGGGCAATGACGTAAAGGCCCAGGCGCTGTGCCAGGTCCAGGAAGCCAGCCAGGTCGCGCAACGGATGGGTCTGACCGGTGAGGTCGGTGAGGTCAGGCGCCGGTTGATGCCAAAGCCAGGGGATGTAGCAGGCGACGGCGTTGAAACCCGCCTGGCGCAACAGGGCGAGGCGCTGTTCCCAGGCCTCCGCCGGGATGCGGAAGTAGTGCAATTCACCCGCCTGCAGCAGCAAAGGACGGTCATCCAACCAGAAAAGACGATTGCGAAAGGTCAAGGTAGACACAGGTTCCTCCTGGTGCATGTTTTGGTTTGAGGGAGGCATGGGGATGGGCAGGCATAGGGATGCCTGCCCTGCGACGATATATCCGTTTTTGTCGTTGCGGCGACATCCCTGCGGCGATATATCCGTTTTTGTTGTAGCGGCATAGGGATGCCACCGCATTGCCTGCGCATGTTGCCGTAAAGACACCCATCAAACGCCACCTTGAACAGTAACGCGCTCACGAAAGCCCAGGATGGCCAGGGCCTGCTGAATCCAGGGGCTGTGGGTGTACACGTCCCAAATCAGGCCGGTAAGGGCGTTTTCCAGCATGAGCAAGGCGCAGCCTTTGTTGATGCCGTAGACGCGCCGACTGTACCAGGGCGGCGTCACGTCCAGGTTGTAAGCGTCGTAAAACCCGTAAGGCCCCCAGGTCTGCGGCTGTTCGTGCATCAGGTAATCCAGCATGTCCAACACGGCCTCCGGCACCCAGGGCAGACAGGCGGTCGCCGTGCTGATGGAAACCGTGCCATCCGGCTCTAACGGGATCAGGGCGGGCAGCGCGCCGGCCACGACATAGCCGCGCGGCGTATCCCCGCAGCCAATGCCCCAACTGCGGGCATGAAAGGTGCGGAAGCGCCCGCTCAGGCTCAGGCAATAGTCGCGATGGGCCAGGATGGCCAGGCGAGTGTTGGCGAACCAGTCCACCCCGTCCGGGTCCAGGTAGCGAGCCGTATCCAGCCAGGCCTCGGTGTACTGATAGGCGAAGAGCGTGCCACCGGGGTTGATGATGAGCGGCTGGCCCTGATAGACGCCTGTATCCCGGCGGAAGCCGTGATACAGGGCGCGGGCCTGCTTCGGGGCCAGGCGTGGCGCGGCCAGCAGGTAGAGCATTTTCTGCTCGGCGGCCATGTCCCAGTAACTGATGAAGCCCGGCGCATCCGTGACGTAATCGCCGCCCCGGTCGGGGTTGTAGGCCATGCGCAGGACGAGCTGCCCCGCGTGTTCGGTGATGAAAGCCGCCCAATCCAGGCGCTCCAGCAGGCGTGCGGTGCGGTCTTCAAGCTCGGCATCGCGGAAGTAAGCCGCTGCCGTAATTGCGCCGTTCAGACACAGGCCCGTGTCTATGGTGGAGTATTCGCAAAGGCCCCAGCGTTCCGCCGTCTGGCGCTGGAGGAAGTGCGCAAAAAAGCCCCAGGCGTGGGGGACGCGCTCTTCAAGGGTGCGCAGCGTGCCACGGACGAGGGCCAGCGCCTCCGCCCGGGAAAGCAGACCGCGCTCCACGGCGATCACCCAGGCGCTTAAGGCGAAACCGGTCGCGGCAATGGAGGCGAATTCCGGACGATGGCTGGCATCCGCCGTCAGGCCGTAACCGGGGCTGTCGGCATTCAGATTGGTGCAGGCGCGGAAGAAGTCCAGCGCGCCGCGAAGTTCCTGCGCTAACAGGGTGTGGGCATCCATGGTTCAAGCCAGCGCGGTAGGGTTTTTGCGCGAAGAGGCGCGCGGGATAAAGGTCGTCGGGATGCGCTGCGGCGGGAAGACCTGCTCGTGTTCCAGATAGCCCATCAGCCATTTAGCCGCGGTCCCGCCCCACTCCCGCCGCGAGGCGCCGATGGTGGAGAGCGTGGGCTGCATGTAGCGGGCGATCTGAATGTCATCAAAGCCGACAACGGCTATATCGTCCGGGGCCTCCAGGCCGTGCTCATGCAGCGCCTGGATGAAGCCGATCGCCATCTGGTCGTTGGCGCAGAAGACCGCTTCGGGCAGATCGCCGGAGGCGATGATGGTCTGGGCGGCTTCGTAGCCGGAGCGCTGGGTGAAGTTGCCATAGTAGATGCGGACATTCACGTTGTGGCGGGCGGCCGCGGAGAGAAAGGCCTCCGTACGCTCGCCGTTGTCAAAGGAGTCCAGCGCGCCCGTGACGTAGGCCATCCGCCGCAAGCCCTGGCGGTAGAGATGGGCGAAAGCCTCCTCCACCCCCTGGCGGTTGTTGAGCAGCAGGGGAAAGACGTAGTCCGCTTCCAGGTAGCGGTCCAGGACGACGACGGGGAAGTTGGGGGCCGCGAGTTTACAGACCTGCTCGTTGGTGATGCTCACGTCAAAAACGATGGCGCCATCCACCTGACGATGGGTGAAGATGCGCCGCTCTACGCGCGTTTCGGGGCAGACGATGAGTTCGTACTCGGTCTCCAGGATGACCTCATGGATGCCCTCCAGGATTTCCTCGTAAAAGGCGCCGCCGAAGCGGGTGATGAAGACGCCGATGGTGCGCGAACGGCGCGCTTTGAGGTGGCGCGCAAAGGCGTTGGGATGGTAGTTCAACTCCTCCGCGGCCTTGAGCACACGCTGCCGGGTCTCTTCGCTGATGGTGCCAGTGTTGTTCAGGGCGTAAGAGGCCGAGGTGACGCTCACCCCGGCGCGTCGCGCCACGTCTTTGATGGTCGGCATAGGCATACTCCTCCTGATTTGTTGGCATGAGCAAGATAAACGACGAACGACGGCCTTCTATCTACACCCACCGTCCGCCCACCGGGACCGCGGACGTCCCGTCCGCCCACCGGGAACGCGGACGTCCCCGTCCGCAGGCGAACGGAACGCTCGCCCCTACGGGCGAACGGGACATTCGCCCCTACGGGCGAACGGGACATTCGCCCCTACGGGCGAACGGGACATTCGCCCCTACGGGCCGGTAAAACCCAGGTTCGCCAGGCCGCTGCGGACGTGCGGCTCGTCCATCATTACGCGATGGATCAGGCCGCTTTCGTAGTTGGCCAGCATCAAAAGCGTGATCCCCTTATCAATCCCGATAACGTCGGTAGCATACCAGTTTTGGCTGAGATTGTAAGCATCCTTGAAGCCGTAAGGGCCTTTGAGCGGCTCCAGGGTATAGTAATTGAGCATGGCACGCAGGGATTGTTCCGGCGTGAAAATGATGGAACCGATGGCACCGGCGGGCGGAACGGTATCGTCAATGAAGTGCGCGCGGTTGTCGTAGCCCGAAGGCGGCGCACCGTAACGCCCCTCGTAGCCCTTCGGCCCGTCGCAGGCGGTCAGGCCCCAGGCGTCCGGCCCCAGCGTCAGGTATTTGGCATCCAGCGCCTCGGCAAAGCGGTAGTGTGCCAGCGAGGCTTCGACCGAGTTCTGATACCAGTCCACACCTTTGGGGTCCAGCCGCCCGCGAAAGTCAATCCAGGCGTGACTGAACTGATAGGTGAAGATGGAGCCGAACCAGGAATGAATGAAAGGCCGCCCGTCGCCGTAACGGGCATAGTGCCGGGTAAAGGTGAGATAGGGCTTTGGCCCCACGGGATGCGTCTCCGAGCCGGCGGCCAGGATATAGAGCAACAGTTGCTCAGCGTAGAAGTCCCAATAGCCCCCAAAGCCCTCTTCAGGACGGTAGGCCATGTAGAACATCTGCCGCTTTTCATCCAGGAACCAGGGCCAGTTGATGGCGTCGTAGAGGTCCTGCGCCAGGGACTGCACCTCGCCGCCAAAATACTGCCCGACGGCCAGCACGCCGGCCATGAGCAAGGTCGTGTCTATGCTGGAGACTTCGCTCTGCCAGGCGCGTTTCCCATCGCTCAGATTGACGAAGTGATAGTAAAAGCCTTCCACCCGCTCCATCCGACTGAGGGTCTGCAAAGTCCCCAGGGCGCGCGCGTAGCCCTCCTCGCGGGTGATGTAGCCTTTTTCCACCCCAACGATGAGCGCGGTGAGGCCGAAGCCGGTGGCCGCGATGCTGGCGATGCCTGGCGAACCGGGATAGCGGTCGCGCACCAGGCCGTAGCCTGGACTGTTGGGATCGGTGTTGGCCTGCTCCCAGAAATAGGCGAAGGCCCCCTGCATCTCATAGGCGATAACCTCCTCCGGCGTCGCCGGGATGGGCGTGGGCGTCGCGGTGGGCGTGGGCGTCAGGGTGAGCGTCGTGGTAGCCGTCGGCGCGGGGGACGGCGGCGCGGACGGCGTGAGCGTCATCCGCGGCGCGCAGGCGCTCACCAACAGGACCAGAAGACAGCCTAAACGTAAGAAAACTTTATTCACCTGCCAGACCCGACCTTTCAATGGATTCCACAAACCAGCGTTGCAGGACAAAGTACATCACCAGCAACGGCAGGATGGTCAAAAATGTGCCGCTCATCTTCACGGCTTCGTTGAGCCGGTCGAAGATGTTCACCACACCTGGAGGATAGAGGTTTTCGTAAGCCTGGGTGAATTTGGCCAACTGCATGGGCAGCGTCTGCACCCCACCCTCCAGGAAGATGGTGGTCAGATAGGTCTCGTTCCAGTACCAGACCACGGAGAAGATGATGGAGACGATAAACGCTGGCACGGCGCCGGGCAGGGCGATGCGGGTGAAAATGGCGAAGTCCGAGGCGCCATCCAGCCGCGCCGACTCCTCCAGGGCACGCGGCAGGGAGAGAAAGTTCTGGTAGAAAATGAGGATGAAAATGGCGCTCTTGAAGCCCTGGCCCAGAGTCGCCGGGATGATGAGCGCCAGGTTGTTGCCCAACAGCCCCAAACGCCGATAAGTGAGCATCTGCGGGATGACGGTATCCTGCGGCGGAATGATAAACGTGGCGAAGATGAGCAGGAAGAGCAGGGACTTGCCCCAAAAGCGATAGCGTGCCAGACCATAGCCCACCAGGGCGCAGGCCCACACCTGGAGCAGCGTCGGGACGACGCTCACCAGCACCGTGGAAAATAGCGTCTCTGGATAGTCCAGCACGCGGTAGGCTTTGAGGTAGTTGCCCAGGTAGAGTTGCGTGGGCACCCACTGCACCATGGGGTTCAGCAAATCCTCCGGACTTTTGAAACTGGTCACGGCCATGTAGAGCAGGGGATAGAGATAGACAAAGCCCAGCGCAATCAGCACGGCGTAGAGCAGGGCCAGAGGGATAAGGCCGTGCCGGCTGCGGCTGCCCAACAGCACCTGACGAATCCGATCGTAGTTCCAACGTCGCATACCCACCTCACCTCAATCCCTGGAACGGGGCGCCAGCAAGAGATAAATGCCCAACAGGAGGAGCATGAGCACCAGCGAGTAGATGAAAGCCATGGCGCTGGCAAAACCAATCCCGCCCTCCACGTCGTAAGTGCGGGAGTAGATGTAGGTAATCACCTTGTTCTCCGAAAAATGCGAAAGGGTGATGACGGTGTAGAGCGCGTTGACCAGGGTGGTCGTGGAAAGCGAGGGCAGGGTGATTTTCCAAAAGGATTCCCAGGCCGAGGCGCCATCCACGGCGGCGGCTTCGTAAATGGAGCGGTCAGCCTTCTGCAACCCCGCCAGGTAGATGAGAATCTGCACGCCCGAAAACCACAGGATAAGGATGAAGGACGTGAGCAGGTACTGCACGGGAGCGCGCAGGAGCGTCGGCAGTTGCGCCACCACCTGCTGCACCAGCGGTGAGGAGGCCACCTGCGGCACCGAGGTCACGCCCTGCGCGCTCAGTTCGCGGATCACCGGCCCGCTGGTGATGACCACCGGCAGGAAGAAGATGGTGCGGAACAGGCCGCGCAGGCGGAAATCCACGTTCAAAAACAGGGCGACAATCATGGAAAAGATCAGCACGATGGGCACCGAAACCGCCGTCTCCACGGCGTATTCCACCAGCAACTGGATAAACGTGGGGTCGGTGAGCAGAGCGCGGGTGTAATTCTGCCAGCCTGCCGGCGTCAGTTCAATGCCGGTCACCGCCACCTTGACGGTGCTCAGGCTGTAGAGAAAGGTCTGGGCCAACGGGACCGCCGTAAAGAGCACAAAACCGATGACCCACAAGGAGACAAAGCTGTAGCCGTGCAGCGCCTCGCGCACGCGGAATTTGAGTTGCAGTCCGGTTTTAGCCATGCTCCCCTCCCTCAGGGTGTCTGCACCAGCACCGCATCACGGGGCGGGACCGTCGTTCCCGCGACCGTAACGGCCTGCGTGGTGTAGTTGACCACAATCTGCATCCCGTTAGCGTAGCGGGTCACCGTCACGCCGGGATGCGGCTGCGTGCGCGCCACCATGGGATAGCCCTGCACCGGTCCCAGCAGCCGCGCCAGCCAGGTGTAAGCGCGCGTTACCTCATCCTGCCACTGGTCAAAGGAGGAGGTGTAAATCCAGTTGGAGCGGGTTTTGAGCATTTTCGCCGTCGCCTCCTGCGTGAGGAAAAAGGCCGGATACGCGCCGTAATCCGCATGGCGCAGCAAATCCTCCTCCAGGTTGGAGGAAAAATTCAGCGCCGGCCCGTAGTAGGGGATGTAGCCGGAAAGCACAATCGGCAGGAAAGGCACCGTAGCCGTCGTGTAGAGGTAACCGCTATCGCTCAACGGCATATCGTAATAGGCACGGGTAGCGCCCCACAGGTAGGCGTTAGGGCGGTAGAGAGCCAGCGGCGCGTGTTGGCCCAGCAGGTCTTGATAAGCGCGCAAGGCCTCTTCCCGGTTCAGGCGCGTGGTGGGATGGAAATCGCTGTAAAGCCGATAGCCCACGCCATCCAGGGCCAGGGTCGCGCCAGCGGCTTCCGCATCCTCCAGCAGAGTCTCCAGGCGCCGCTGCACAGCCTTCAGGTTGAAGTAGATCTGTTCGCTGCCGCGGTTATAGCCGCGGGGCGTGGCGCGGGTAATGGCCTCGGCGACCTCGGAGCGCGCGTAGCCGCGTTCCCCCACCAGCCCAGCTTGCGGGTCCAGGTAGAGGGCCAGGGTCCCGCCCTGCGCCTGCAGGGTCTGCGCCAGAGAGCGCAGGTCACCTTCACTTCCCAAGGCGCGCTCCACCTTGAGGTGCAGGGGCGGCTGAGCCGCGGCCCCGTCGGGCTGCCAGCCGTAGAGGGTCACCTCCACCTGTTGGGCTGGCAAGGCGGCCAGGATAGCGCGGACCTGCTCCAGGGTGGTCATGGGAATAGCGCGGTTCCAGAAGAGCACCTTTTCGCGCTCGGCGCCCAGGAATTCCAGGCGCAACGGCATCACGCCGCGCGGTTCGGCCTGCGGGCGCAACACCCCCGCATCCACCAGATAGCGCTGATAGGCACGCGCCAGCCCCACGTAATCCGCCTCGGCGCCGGTGAGGAAGCGATAATGCTGCACAATGTCAAAGGCGTTCGTCTGCGGCTGAATGATGGTCACACCCGCGCCGGAGCGATTGGTAGGCTGATAGTAACTTTCGTTGTAGATGAAGAGGTTGTAGATAAAGTTAAACTTGGTGATGACGCCCGCCGGATGGGCCTGAAGTTCGGCGAAAGCAGACCCCTGCTCCAGAATCGCCAAAAAAGCGTGGCGTCCTGCGCCGTGAACCACACCGTACACCGGGGCGGAAAGGGGATGGGCCGGGCGCGTCTCAGGATTGTAGGGAATCTGCCCGCGCATCCCCCAATCAGCCCCGTAATAGCGCCCGTAGAACATGTTTTGGGCCTTAGTCTGCGCTGCAAAAGCGATCAGGGTCCCGCAGCCATCGGGGAGGAGCATATAGCCGGGCGTCTCGTTCTCTTTAGTAGCCCCGAAAAAGGGATAGAGGTGCAGTTGGGCCAGGCGGTATTTATCCGACTCACGAATCTCGTTAAAGGGCACCTCGACGCGCACCCCCTCCGGCTCCAGGAGCACCCGCACGCCCACGGTGATGCCTGGCTCGTCAAAAGTCACCTGCGCGGCAAAGCCCTGTTCCAGGAGCTGAATGGTTGTCGTATGGGGCGCGTTGGTGATGGAGACACGGCGCGTGTTGGTCTTGGCGTCCATCACCTCCAGGCTGATGCCGCTGCGCGCAAAGGCCGTCCAACTCTTGTTGAGTTTGTCCTCCCGTGTCACTTCGTCCAAGTTGGAGGACCACAGGTAGCCGCTGCGCCGGTCCAGCACCTTAAACGCCAGGGTCTCGCGGTTGAGGTAGAGGTCAAAGGTCGCATTTTCCGCCACCTTCTCATAGCCGTCCGGCAGGGACGCCGCAGGGACGGCGGCGCGGGCCGGTAGTAAAGGCCAGCCGGTCACAAGCAGAGCCACAATCAACATCAGATAAGTGAACTTAGCCACGTAACCCTATCTCCTGCCAGATGGTTTGGACAAAATCAAACACCTGACCGAACAGCAGGTAGAGAATGTAGGCCGTCAAGGTCAAAATCGCCATGGTGAACAAGGTCGTGAGCACGTTGCGCAGCGTCTCGGAAAAACTGTAGTTGTGCACCTCCTTGACCATGATCACCAACATCAACGCCATCCAGGCCAGCACCACCTGCTGCGAAAAGGTCACCAGAAAGACCTCGTTGAGCGTGAGGACATTGGAGATGAGCGCGATGGGCAACATGAAGAGCGCGTAGGGGAAGAGACTGTAAGCCGTCCCGATGACCACATCCCGCACACGCCCCTCGCCATCGCTGATGGTGGAGACCAGGTAGTTGGCCGCGTTCCACAACCCCAGGAGCACGGCCAGCAAGACCACCTCATTCACCACCGGAATCTGCGCAGGCGAGGCGTAGCGGTTAAAAGGGAAGCTCATCACATAAAGCGAAAGCACCCGCACCGTCAGCACCCAGGCGTAGATGAGCAGGGCAAAGGGCAGACTTCCGCGCAGGTCACGCTTGATGTAGTAGAAACTATCCGCTGGCTGCTTGATGAAGCGCAGCATGAAGAGGAAATCGTCCACCAGGGGGTAGCGACTCAGGGCGCGCAGCCGCTGCCGCAGCGGATCCAGCCAACGATAGCGCCGCTCCAGGCGCTTGAAAAAACCCTGGGCCACGGACCAGACCACCAGGAAGAGGATGAACGGCCCCAGATAACGCTGGAGGATGGTGTTGCGCAATTCCCAGAAGGCCTGCGAGTAGCCGTTGCGATCTTCGGCATAGCGATAGGCCTGCAACGCGGCGGGATAGTTCCCCTCTTTGAAGTAAGCATCTGCCAGGCCCTGATACGCCATGATAAAAGACCCGTTGTAGTTCAGCACCTCTTCAAAGTAAGGCTTAGCCTCGCGATAGAAGCCCTCCATGTACAGGCTCACCGCCTTATGCACCACTTTGGCGAAGGCCGTCGCCTGATAAACCACCAGGGCATTCTTGTCCTTATCCAGCACGTAGATAAAATCCCCGTGCTGCGCTATCCCGGTGGGATTCACCAATGTGCCCAGGCGCTGTTCCCCGTAGTCCTTAGCGGTGAAACGGAACAGCAGTGTGCCATGCTGATCGTACTCGAAAATGCTGCCCCCTCCATCCACAGCCACCACCAACCCCTCCGGGCTGACGTGAATATCCCGAAAAGAGGTCGAGCCGTGAATGGCAGGGAAAATATTCCGCCCCGACACCGTGAACTTGCGGATACTTTCTTTGGGCAGGGTGCCAGCGGTCACCGTGTAGAGCATGGACTGCTGATCTATGGCCAGGTTGGAAGGCGAGGCGGCCTCGTTTTTGACCAGTTGCTCCAACTGTTCCCTGGTCAGCAACAGGCGCTGCAGCAGCATTTTCAGGGACATGCGGGCAATATTTGCCCCGAAGTTGCCGATGAAATGCCCATCGGGGTTGAGTTGCACCACGCCCTGCACCGATCCCTCGCTGATGACGTAGAGATTTTTGCGCTTATCCACCACCAGTTTGCGCGGCAAAAACTCGCGGCTCTTGCCAAACAGCGGCTCGGTCGGGCGTCCCAGGGTCTTGAGCAGCGTCCCATCCGGAGCAAAGATGAAAATCTGGTTCAATCTGGCATCGGCCACATACAGGGTGCCCGTCTCATCCACAAAGACGCCGGTCGGTTTGGCCAGCGTCCCCTTGCCGTACTCGGCGGCAATCTCCAGCGAGGAGCTCAGGCGCACGATGCGGCCATTGCCGGTATCGGCCAGGTAGAGCACCCCCTCCGGGGTCTGATACAGGTCCTCGGCGCCGGCAATCGCCAGCGGCACCTCGGCCCAGGGCACGTAAGCGTCCTGCGTCATGAACAGGCGTCCGCCGGGACCGGGGGTCCAGGTCGTGTAGGGCGTATCCGCCCGGGCCGGCCCGATCGCCAGCGCCAGCACACTCACCAACAGCAGCCATCCCAGCCCGATCCGCGCTTTCATTGCTTCAACCCCGAATGCGACATGGTGCTCATGACCTGACTTTGCAGCAGGATGAAAATGATGAGATTGGGCAGGAAAACAATCAGCGAGGCCGCCGCGGCCATGCCCTGCCCGGCGACCACGTTCGCCCCCGACGCGCTTGAGGTCAGGGTGGAGAGGTAGAAAGCAAAGGTCTTCAAGGTCTCGTCGTTGATGTACATGGCCGAGGTGTCCACGTTATTCCAGGCGGCCTGGAAGGTCAGAATGGCGATGGTCGCTATGGCGGGGCGGATGAGCGGCAGGATGATGTACCAGTAGATGCCCCAATCCGAAGCGCCGTCAATCTGCGCCGCTTCAATCATCTCGTCGGGCAGCGCATCCATAAACTGCTTGAGCAGGAACAGGCCGACCGGCATGGCCAGGGAGGGGAGAATGTGCACCCAAAAGGTATTCAGCAGCCCCAGGCGCTGAATGATGAGAAAGCGCGGAATAGTCACGGCAATCGGCACGAACATCAGCGCCAGGGTGTTGATGGTGAAGAGCGTCTGCTTGAGGCGGAAACGCTTCTTGGAGAGCGCAAAGGCCGCAGTCGAGGAAACCCCAATGGACGCCAGCACCGTCACCAGCGTGATGAGGATGCTGTTGAACAGGTAGCGGCTCACCGGCACGCTGGAGGAGGAGAGCCGGGCAAACAGATCGGTAAAGTTTTTCAAGGTCGGTCGGATCACGAAGAAGCGCGGCGGATAGGCGAACAACTCCTCCGGCGGCTTAAAGGCGTGGGAGAAGATGAACACCATCGGCAGCAGCATGAAAGCCGCCAGCGGGATCAGCAGCAGGTAGAACTTGAGTTGGCTCGGATGAAAACCCCGCGGATTGATGCCGCTATCCCGTAGACTGTACTTGAACCAGCGTCGGCGCTTTTTCATACCCTAATCCTCGCGGAACAAACGGTTGGCCAGTCGGGTGAAGACCAGCACCATCAGCAACAGGACGACGGAAACCGCCGCCGCGTAGCCCATCTCGTAGCGCAAAAAGCCGTAATCCTCAATGTGATTCACGATGAGCTGGCCGGCATACTGCGGGGTCGGATTACTGCCCGAAAGCGCCACACCGATGGTCCCGGCCTGGAAAGTGCCCACAATCGCCATCACCGCACCGAAAAGCATCTGCGGCTTCATAGAAGGAATGGTGATGTAGAAAATCTCCTGCCAGCGGCTACTGATCCCATCCAGCGCGCCGGCCTCGTACAACTCCGAGTTGATGTCCAGCAGGCCCGCCAACATCGCCAGAAACCCCACCCCCATGCTCCCCCACAGCGTCACCACAATCATGATGGTCATCAGGTACTGCGGGGATTGGAGCCACTGAATCGGGGCTTGAATCACATTCAGACTCAGCAGGAAACTGTTGAGATAGCCGTTCTGATCGCCGCTGAACAGGGTCTGCCACACCACCGACATGGCCACGCCCGCGGTCATGGAAGGCGAGTAGAGGATCAAGGCGAAAATGGTGCGCGGGACCTTGGGCAATTGCGCCAGCACCCAGGCCAGGAGAAAGGCCAGGGCGTAGCCGCCCGGCCCTACCAGGACAGCGAACTTAATCGTGTTGGGCAGGACGTACTTCATGAAAATGTCATCCTGCGTGAGCAGCACAATATAGTTGCTCAGCCCGTTAAAGCGGGGAAGTTGAATGGAATCAAAAAAGGTGAACGAAAGGAAGAAAGCCACCAGCACCGGCACCGCGATGAAAATCAGGAACAACAGGGCGTACATCGCCACGAAGCCGTAGGCGCTCGCCTCCTTTTGCCACCAGCGTTGGACCCTGGCCCGCAGATCAGCGTTCATCCGCCATCCACCTCTCCACCATCTCAATGCTAGGTACCGTGACGGCGCGCACCCGCACCCCATCGCGGATGTAGCCGAACTCGGTCATCTTGCGCACAATCTCGCGGTTGATGAGGGTCACCGAGGTATCAATCGCCACCCGCGGATTGGCGCCATCAAAGACGATGCGGTTCCATACGTTGCTCAATTCGCGCTCCTGCATGTAACTGCCCGGCAGTTTCACCGGCTCCTGCAGCCATTGCCACTGCTCCAGAATCACCGCGCGGTGCTCCTCCGGGATGGGGGAATACTTGAATGCCTCCAGATTGGCCGAGTTCCACAGGTACTCCAGGCCGTAGTTCATGATCAATTCCTGCTGGAACGCCACCTGCGTCTCGGTGGACATCCACCACTTGAGGAACGCCCAGCCCTGTTCCGGCTTATCGGTGTTGGCGAACATCAGGGCGGTCTGCGCCGAACCGGTCGCGTAGCGCAACTGCCGGCCATCGGGCAGCACCGTCGCCGGATAGAGCGTCATCCCCCATAAGCCCTCAATTTCCGGCGCCGCCGTGAGCAACTTGATGTAGGTCTCAAAATTGGAAATGCCGATGGGCGTATCCCCGGAGCGGAAACTTTCGTAGAAGCTGCTGGTCGTCAAGGGCATGCCGTAGACAGTGAAACTTTCGGCCATAAAGCGAATGGCGCGGATGGCTTCCTCGGTCCCCAGGCCAGAAAGGCCGTCATCCGTGTAGAGCCGCGCGCCGTGATTGAAAATGTAGGGCGCCGTGACCAGATAGCCTTTCATCCCGCTCCCACTGGAAAGCGGCGTGTTGTAATTCATCCCATAACGCTGCAGCTCCGGCAGGATTTCCAGCACCTCATCCCAGGTCTGAGGGATGGGCAGCCCCAGGCGCTCCATGATGTCCTTGCGGTAATAGGTCACCCAGAAATCCTGCGTTTCGGGGATGGCGTAGACCGATTCGTCAATGATGTAGCCCAGCAGGGCGCCTGGCGCGTAAATGCGGATAAAGCGGTCAAAATCCTCAAAGCGGCGCAAATCGTAGAGTGCGTTGCGGATGGCCAACTCGTAGGGGATGTTGGTGCTCACCCCCAGCGCCACATCCGGCTGGATCCCCGCTGCACAGGCCAGCACCAGTTTGGATTCGTCAGGTATGATGGAGAACTTCACCTTAATGCCCGTCTGCGGGGTGAAGCGCTCATCCGTCATGCGTTGCAGCAAGTCCACATACTGCCGGGGGCGGTTCACCCACACCTCCAATTCGTCCGGCGCCGCGCCGATCGTCTGATAAGGGTCGCGCTTGAAGGAAGCCGCAAAGCGCTTCAGCCCGTCCAGCAGCGCCGTCCCGGCGGGGATGACCACCTCCGGCGGGGTTACATCCGGGGAGTGAATGTAAATCTTATCCAGGGCCAGAGGCTGCGTCTGCAGCGAGGGGAGCACGCTGCCCAGCAACTGCGCCGCCGAACCGGCCCCCTCGGAAAGCCGGCTCATGCGCACCGGAATCTTATCCGGATCGGCAGCCAGCAACTCCAGATTGTCAATCGCCATCTGATAGGCCAGCACTTCCTGCGAGGCGGGCGTCTGATTCACCGCCAGCAGCGCTTGCTGATCGGCCCGCAACCCCGCGGCCATCGTATGCAACCGCTCCTCAATATCGGGAATGTACTCCTTAATGTCCCATTCCTTGTAGACATCGTACTGATTTCCGGTCAGCCGCTTGATATCCAGGGCCAGGTCAGCGATGGCTTTCAACCCGACCTTGACGCGCTGAATAGAGGCGTAATACGGCCCGTTGGTCGCCTCCAGGCCCAGGGTATGCGTCCCCTGCGTCAGGTAAATGCGGTAGGGTGTCGTCCCGCCCAGTGTCAGGTTCTGCCAGCGCGTGGCATAGCGAAAAGGCACAGCATTCAGGTCCTCAAACAGCACCTGCCCATCCACCAACACGCGCCGGTACACCGTGAAATTGTTCTTGTAATCCTGAAGCGCGCGCAACGTGAGGTAATACCAGCCGGTTTGGGGGACGGCAACCTCGTAATAGACCGCGGTTCCGCTGCGCGTCCAGCTCTCACCGCCCATGGTGTTGAGCAGCGCCCGGTACGTGTCATAAGGCGACACCTCCAGGTTGCGCCGGCTCACCGGGCGGACGGTCGTATCGTTTTTGTAGGTCGGATGTTCCGCCTCCAGTTCAATCAGCACCCCGCTCGTATCCTGCGCCGATGGGATCTGCTGGCGGTAAGCCTCATAGGTTGGATAGGGGCCAGGCGCAGACGTGAGGTACACGCTGCCCAGCAACAGGCGCTCGCCGCGCAGAGTGAGCGTCACGCGTTGCCGTCCCGCGGACAGGGTCAGCGCCAGGGGATAGGGCTGACTGAAGTTCACGTCCCGCAAATAGACCCGGCTCCAGTGCGCCAGCCGGGCCTGAGGGCTGAGCATCTCGTTTCCGTAACGGTCCAGGGG